>Ga0207678_10000609_pt1 | contig 32696 bp, 38 predicted proteins | sample KBSC63metaG_FD_184319 | JGI IMG/M metagenome (GOLD analysis project Ga0207678, IMG submission 184319) | Corn rhizosphere microbial communities from Kellogg Biological Station, Michigan, USA - KBS C6-3 metaG (SPAdes) (version 2) | ecosystem: Host-associated > Plants > Roots > Rhizosphere > Soil ... | reverse complement strand
GCGCGCGAGATTTCCAAGAATGGCATCGGCCTCAATTGCGAGCGCGGATTCAAATTGAGGGATCCGCTATTGCTGGAATTGAGAAGCGGCCGCCAGATGAAGGGTATTGTCGTCTGGTCCAAAGCCGGGAAGGTCGGCGTTCAGTTCGATAGTCCCCTCGCCGATCACGACCCGCTCATTTCGGCTTGAAAAGTCCAACGGTTTGCAGCGCCGCGGTCTCAAGCGAATCCAGCCACAGCTCTATACGTCAGACATGATGCAGTTGCGGCCTGCGGCCTTCGCTTCGTAGAGCTTCGCATCGGCGCGATCGAGAAACCCGTCAGACTGTTCGCCGTTCCGCAACTGCACTATTCCGAATGACGCCGTGACTTTGCCGATGGGTTGTCCGGTCTTGTGGTGCATCCACTTTTTGCTTTCGAGTTCACCGCGGATTTGTTCACCCAAGTATTGCGCTCCGTCGATCTTGGTATGCGGAAGCACGACGATGAACTCCTCGCCGCCATAGCGTACGGCAGTGTCGCGGCCCTTGATATTTTTCGCCAGCATTTCTCCGAAGCGCCTCAAAATCTCATCGCCCACCGCGTGCCCAAACGTGTCGTTGATGCGCTTGAAGTGATCGACGTCGGCCATTATGAGGCAAAGCGGTTCCTGCAATTCCGATGCAGTCTTGACTTCCTTCGGCAGGTTCGCCTGCAGCCAATGACGGTTCTTCAAATACGTCACGGCATCAAGCATTCCGAGCCTCTGACTCTCGCTGAGATTGGCCCTGAGTTTCTCGATCTGCACTTGGGATTGTTCCAGGCGCGTATTGAGGCGGCTTACTTCGCTTTGCACTTTAACGTTATCGCTGATGAGCAATTGGACGACGGCCCGGATCTGATCGGGCGAGGTCAACGTTTGAAGGTGCTTGTTGACTTTCGCCAGCGCCTCGGAGTGGGAACCGCTGAAATCGATATGCTTGATCAGCAGTGTCCGGACGGTGAGCACCTCGCCATCCAATTCCTGTCCCACCTTCTCCAGGCGCTCGGACAATACGTCGTTGTCCTCCTTCTGGCGCGCCGCGTTGCTCATGAAGAAATGCCAGGCACCGAGAGCAAAGGTCACCGAGCAAGCAACAACGAGCCCGAAGAACAAGGCGAGCGCAACCGGATTTGGCCCGAGGCGCAACAATCGTCCTCGCGGGTCGAGCTGCGCAAGTTGCCACGTGCCGTCCGACCAGTTGGCAAGGGATCCAATCCCAAGGTCGGGGTGCAACCAGGTGGTAAAGATAAGAAATGTAAATCCAATCATGACCACGCTGGCGAGCATGACCGCGACAGCCGCCGGCACTTGCTTCAATTGCAATAACTGCATTCGTTCCCCGCTCGGCTCGAGTGGCATGTGCCGATATGCCCACTCTCTCAATCGCTGCGCACCCCATCACGCGTTTCGCGATCATCCCTAATCTAGATGGGCAGCAGCGCTTGATCTGTCGCCAAGGAGGCCACCAGACGTGCACTGCCCACATTTCCGCTTAGCAGAGACGATACCTAAATTCGAGAGAGGAGGCGGCCGGAAACACAACTTATGAATCTTATTGCACCAAAATACCTGTCTAGGATGCAATCAGACGGACAAAGAACCCATTTATTGGCGCCATTCAGGAAGCGCAATTCCAAACGCTATAGTCAAAATTATCGAACATTTTCTGTTACTTAAAGCCTATTGCGATCCGCAAAAATATCTGTTCCGTAAAAGCCTTCAGCAGGCTGCCGCTGTAGCCGCCGGTCAGCATGATTATGATAAAACCGGCTATGATCTTCGGCACAAACGTCAACGTCATTTCTTGCACCTGCGTCAGTGCTTGAAAGAAAGCGATGCCGACTCCGATCACCATCGCCGATCCAATAACTGGACCCGCCAACAGCATCGTCAGCCAAATGGCTTGCTGAACAAGCCCTAGCGCATCGCCCTCAGTCATCAGTAGCCCACCGTCACGCCCGCATCGATGACGAGCTGCTTGCCGTCAGTGAAAATGGCGGTGGCGCCGCTCGAGTCGACCCGAACCGACTCGACGATGCCCGCCACCGTCCCATCTGCCGATGTCAGGGTGTGCCCGACCAGAGTGCTGGCCTGGGACAAGTTTGAGACCGTGAGCAGCTGATCGAGCTTGGTGTTCATCTTCATGCCCTGCTCGACATTGGAAAACGAAGCCAGCTGCGACACGTATTCGGTCGAGTCGGTGGGATTGAGCGGATCCTGGTTCTGCATCTGAGCCAGCAGAAGCTGCAGGAAGGCATTGTAGTCCAGCGTTGGCGTAGACGGCGGAGCCGAAGTGCCCGTCGAGGGCGTCGAACCGTTTGTTGACGGAATCGTGGTCATGCGACCTCCTTGCTGAGTTCTTGTGTCCTGAGTGCGGTTGCGGCTTCCAATGGGAGAAGCATTCTGACCTTCTTCAGCGCCTCGAATATACGATCACCGTCGAGCAACTCGCTTGCCTCCTTGAGGCCCTGGAGAATTTTCGGCTCGCTGATGGTTTCGAGAAGTCCCGAGACGGACTCTTTCGCCATCGTCCGCGCCTTCATATGCAAGGCCGGATCCATCAGCATCATCTGAATCATGAAGTACAACTGCCTGAGCGGCGTGGTCGTATCCTCAGGCTTCATGACGTGTTGCTCTAGCAGAAAGATCACGTCGTTCATCAGCTCGATACTGACCTTGCGGTCGACCCTCAACACGCCGCCGTTGACAAAAATGCGTTCGCCGGCGCGCAGAGTGATTTTCAAGCCGCTATTCATCACAGGCCTTCCGCGATGACATTGGAAATTTCGATCAGCCCCGCGAAATTGTTCGATTTTCCATTACTGATCGATTGCGCTTCGCGCAGCATCCAGATGCCGATAGAAATGAGTTTGGCGCGGACGTCGTCGGGAAGCGCGTTGTCCGGCTTCGCCAGGTCCTCGAGCAGGAAGCTCCACAGGCGATTGAGAAAACAAATCGCGTCGATTGCTTCGCGCGAATTGGTTCCCGCCTTTTCAGCCGATTTCAGAAGCGCGACGGATTGCTCGATCGCAAGCCGCTCATTTTCGCGCTTACGGCTGCCCGATTCACTCAACGCCTCTTCATATGAGAACTTGTACATCGTCCGCCTTCCGGTGGGTTCGGTGCTAGATGCGCGCCTTAAGACGAGGGCGTTAGATAATCCATGAGGCTGAGATTGTTCAGTCGATTGGTGAGCGAGTAGGCTGCTTCGAGTTGCGTTGTCAGCGTCGAAATCTGCGTCGTTACCGTTGTCGGATCTACCGATTCCAGGTTGCCGATCGACTTGGTAAGAAAGTCGATCTGCGCGTCGATTTGATCATTGGTATCGGTTACTCGTTGTTGCGTGACGCCGAGAAACGACTGAACCTTCGTCAGCCCTCCGGTTGCCTCGCCTACAAGGGTCGTGGCTTTCTGAACCACGGCTTGCTGGGTGGCGGCGTTCAGATTCGTGAATCCGAGGCCGGAGACCATCGCGTAGGCCTGCGTCAGCTTGCGGAACGCGGTATCGTTTGCCGTCGTCGACGTCGCAGCGACCTCGGTACGGGAGATTCTGTTCGTCACGGCTTTGTCGGAAGCAGCGGACCAATTGTTTGCCCAGTTCGCATCCGAGAAGAGGTCCGAGAATTCGTTATCGAGAAAGTCCTGCATGTCGGATGCTGAGATCGACGCGACAGCGGGATCATCGGGGCTCATTCCGAACTTCGCCGTAAAGGCGCCCGTAACCGATTGCCTGCTTGCGGACGGCGTGCCGGAAAAAAAGTCGTCCATCGGCTTGACGTCGGAATTTATACCAGAGAACAGGAACTGTCCGTCCAGCGACGAATTAAGCTGTTCCTGGAGCGTCTGCATGCCGGCCTGAGCTTCTTGGGCGATCGTGTCAGGCATGCTGGATGTCGATTGCGCTCCAACCAATGCCGACAGGAAGACCCCAGCCTTGTCGGCAATCGTCTGAAGAGCCGACTGAGACGCTTGCATGCGCGTCAGCACGATGTTGTTCGTGTCCTGTATGGACTGAATGTGATTGAGATCCTGCCGCATCGAAACCGTGATGCCGGTGCTGGCGCCAAGGGTCACGCCAACGTCCGCATGTCGCCCCGTCGAGAGCTCTTTTTGCGCATCGACGAGACTTGCTTGAATTCGCGCGATCGAGCGCCGTGTCTCATCCGAGAGGGAGGTCGTCGAGATAAAGGACGTTGTGATCATCTGGTCTAACCGACGGCCTGGAGCAGAGTTGAAAGCATGCTGTCAACGGTGTTGATGAGCCGCGACGACGCCTGAAAGGTTCTTTCCAAATCGAGGAGATTGGTCATTTCCTCATCCAGGTTGACGCCCGTGACTTGCGATAGAGCCGACGTAGCGCGATCGGCGACGGTCTTGCGATAATCAGCCTCGGAGCTTGCCGATTGCCGTAACGCCTCGAGCCAGGAAACCGAACCTTTTGCATACGATGATATCGAACCCGACGGCGGTAGCTGGGTCGAAGAATCGAAGGTGCGCTCCGCATCGATGTTTGACATCAGCGCTTGAATTCGATCGGTGTAGGAAGCGGCGCCGGTGGTATTGTAGGTATATGCCGGATTGCCGGGATTGGAGATGCCGCCGTCTCTGACAAGCTCGGCGTTGCCGCCTTGAGTGGGATCAGCATTTTTGTTGACGGTTATGGATCCGGCGAGCCCCGCCATCACACTACCCGATGGCGGCACTCCCGGACCGCCCGCGTAGGTGAAAAGGCCCGCTGCGGGTGGCAACGTCGGTGTCGCCGACTGATCGGTTTCGGCGAACGTTTCGATCAGACCTCTCGCTATTTCGTCGAGCTGACTTTGATAGCTGGGTGCGATTTCGTCACGAACCTGGACCAGACCAGCGAGCTTTCCGCTGCTGATCGCCATGACGTGATCCGTACCCGCGATCGGCACGCCGTCGGCGTAAACCGCGCCGCCGGTGGCGCCTCCAGACAGGTCTTGGGTCTGCTGGAACGCGACCTGTCGCGGCGACTTGTCGAAAAGGGTCACGCCGCTATCGGTATAGATGGCCATGTCGCCATTGTCGCGCGTGACCGTGCGTATGCCGACTTCGGATGACAGTTGCTTCAGAACGGCATCGCGGGAATCAAGCACATCGGTGATGTCGCCACCTTGGCTCGCACCTTTGACGACCTGATTGTTCAAATCCTTGAACTGGGAGAGCAGATTATTGATGTTATCGACGGACGCAGCGATATCGGAATCGGCTTGGCGCCGAACGTTCGTAACCGTGGCGGATGCGGAATTGAGCGCGGTCGCCAAGTCCTTCGCCGCGGACACTACGGTCGCGGCAACTGCGGGGTTCTGGGGCGTCGCCGAGTAGCTCTGTAATGCAGAGTTTAGTTTCGCGATCAGCGCAGCGGGCGATCGTTCGAGATCGGTTTCATCGACGGTGCTTTGAATTTGATCAAGCGCTGTCGTGATCGCCGTTTGAGATTGGTAATTCGAATTCGAGTTAAGGTAGCTGTTGAGAAGGAGCGGATTGTACGACCGATCAATCCCCGCGACGCTGACGCCCGCTCCGGGGCCGCTGACGAGACGGCCTGTTTTGCGTGTTGCATCCGGATCGCCGACACGCGCGATGTTCCTCGACACCACCGAGATTTGCTCGGCGGTGGCTGAGAGACTTGAGCGCGCAGTGTCGACACTAAGCGTAAGCGCCATGAGCGGGGCCTTTCTGTCGAAAGCTCCCTGTTACCGCACCAGATTCACGAGCACGTCCAGCAACTGGGCACCCGTTTGGAACACTTTTGAATTTGCCGTGTAACTGCGCTGAGCCTCGACCATTTCGGTCAATTCGGACGCGAGGTCGACGGTCGATTTCTCCAGGGCGCCGGAGACGACCTGGCCAAGAGAACCGGTGTTCGCCGTTCCTAGCTGAAGGTCGCCCGAACTTTTGCTCGTGGCGAAAACGTTGCCCGAAATCGCCGTCAGATTGTCGGGGCTGGCGACGTTCGCGAGAGGTATCTTGTAGGCATCGACACGGGAACCGTCGGCGTAGATGGCAGTGACGATACCGCCTTTGCTGATCTCGAGCCTGTCGACGGCCGCCGGCGCATTGCCATTCGCGGTTGCCTTTTGCGGCGTGTAATCGCCAGCCAGCTGTGTCGTGTTGGTCAGATTGAGTGTCAGCGCGGCGCCGTTTGGAACAGTCACCGATAGCGATGAAGGGCTGGTGGATGCCAGCTGCCCCGTCGTGCCGTCAAAGGTGAGTGTCGAAGTCGTGAGCGCACCGCCGGTATATGGGAACCCGCCGGATGCGGAAGCCTTGGAATGATCATAGACCGCCACTTGCCACGTGTTGGCGGCGGTCTTTGCAGAATAGATATCGAGGACGACTTCGTTACCGAGGTTGTCATAGGTGACGAGGGATGTCTTTCCAGCGTACTCAGATGTAGCGGCATTCGCACCGGGAAGATCGGCGGTAGCGGTAACGGCGGCGCCCGCCGGCAAGTTGACTTGAAATGCGCCGGTCGTCGACGGCACGGCTTTCATACCGAGATTGGCGCTGCCGACGACTTCGAGCCCCGCCGGACTATTGATGATCGAACTCAGATCGCCACCGAGAAGGCTGTACCCTAGCAACTTGAAGCCTGCGGCGTTGACAAGCTCGCCTTCGCTGTTCGGGACGAAGCTTCCAGCGCGCGTCAGGTAGGGTGTTCCTGCGGAGCTCTGGACCATGAAGAAGCCGTTGCCGCTGACCGCGAGGTCAGTCGGAGACTTCGTGTAAGTCATATCGCCCTGCTCGGAGACTCCGCGGCGCGCAATCGTGGAGACGGACCCCGGCACGTATTCAAGGACGCGGCCTTCTGCAACGAGCGTCGCGAATTCGGTCGAGGCGGTCTTGTATCCGGTCGTATCGACGTTGGCGATGTTATCCGCGACTGTACCCATTCGGTCAGACTGGACAGACATCCCCGAGACGCTGGTAGTCATTACTCCGTAAAGGCCCATCGCCGTTCTCCTCGTCACGTATGATGCTCACCGCGAGTGAAGCATCGGGGCCTTGCGCGAGACTGGTTGGTGCCTCTTCGGTGGACCGCTGCGGAGCACCTTCGGCTGCAACGTCCTTCAGCCGGTAGCCAAGGAACCTCTGTGAATCGATGGGATCAATTCCAAGCCGCTCCTTCAAGCGTTTGCGAAGCCGGCTAATGTGACTTTCAATGACGTTCTCGTGGATTTCGTCGTTGAAGATTCCGTAGACGCGATTGAAGATTTGGGTCTTCGTTATCCGCGTATTCCGGCTCAGGACCAGGCATTCGAGGATTCTTCGTTCGCGGCGGGGCAACGGTAGAACGTCGCCGTTGACGAGTGGATCGCGCCCATCGAAGAAGATCCGAATGCCCGAAATGTCGACGCACTGCTCGGTCAACTTCGTGCGCCGCCGGATGGCGCCGCTGCGCGCCAATATCTCTCTGACGTGGAAAGGCTTTGCCAGGACATCATCAAAGCCGAGCGAGAAGAGATCGAGCGTTTCCGTAAGCGCCTTCGCCTCGATCAAGCCGATGAGGGGCGCCCGCGATCGCGACCGGATCCGCGCCGAAATCTGGCGACGGGTCTCAACCGTTCCGAGGAGAAAGCCTTCGACGACGGCGATGTCAGCATCGCTGACGAGTTCAAACCATTCCTGGAACTCCGCGGGTTCGACCGCAATGGCCGCGATGCCCTCGCGCTCGAAACACGCGACACAGCCGCCCGCCACCAATGGGCGGTCGTCCAAGACAACAAACATTATGCCTCCCCCAGCAAATCATATGCTCGGTCAAATGAAATACATTGATTCACGTTCACTATTAACAACAATTTCGTAATTGCCTGGGTCACAAATGACACGGCAAATCAGAGGGCTAGCCGATCGGTGCAGCTACACGGATTTGCAGAATATTGGCACGGGAAATATCGTGCCGACCCAAGCTTGCATAAGCCATTCATTTGACAGGTTTTTGCAGCGGCCGCTAACCAGGCGCTCGCGCGACTTTGCCTCGGCGAAACCCAATTTCGCCAATTCCGCCGGCAATTGCCGGAATTGGTTACATTTTATTGAACGAAATTGCATCGACTTAGAAGCATTTAAATAGCATTGCTGAAGCTTTATTGCGGTTTAATGCATTGGTGCCGCGAAGCCAGAATTCGCAAATTGATGATGCAATCCAGGTTGTCGACGAGTGCGCGTATGAAACGAACCAGAACCCGAAAGATGCGACGCGACCCTGAAGCGCAGGATCTCGTTCCTTCAAATCTGCTGCCCGCGTGGGAGCGCCGCGATGAAGCCAGGCACGTTTCGCGCCAGCATGTGGCTATTCGGTTTCGAAATTCGAATCTGATCTGCGATCTTATGGATTTGTCAGAGACTGGCGCCAAGATCTGTGTTCTCGACGGCGTGGTCCCAAACGTCGACGAAAATCTTGTCCTCACACTCTTTGACGGTACGGTCGTGGAGGGGCGGGTTTCGTGGCTTAGAGACAAAAGTATCGGCATTGAATTCACGAACCCCGTCACCGATGCCGACGAACGGCTGGATTTTGAAGATCTCGGCAGCGGATTTTTCGGCAAGGCCGTTACGTTGCAAAAGTCGACAAGGCGTTCGTGACGGATCAAGCCGGAACGGTCGCGGCAAGGGCTCTGCAAGGCGCGTGCGGTAAGAATACTAAGATTATCGTAACCGCCACCGAGCCGCCCGCTTGTCGCCATGCCATTCCGCACCCCAGCGCTGAACAATTTCGAAGCACTCATTGAGGATCTGTTTGCAAAGACGGATCCACAGGACGAGGCGCCGAGGGTTCCACATCAGTTTTCGATAGATAGCCTTGAAGCAGCCTGGGAACTGGCGTCGAGCGCGCGGGCCATGCCGACGCCCTCCTCTTCCGACGACCGCGGCAAAACTTCCACACCTGTTTATGGCTACGACGGCGCGGAGGCGGCTCTCGACGTCTCCCTGGACGCCAACAGAATCATCAGCGAACTCGGCCTGCGCCCGGAAGCCTTAGAAGCCGATATTGTAGCCTTGCGGCGCGAATTCGCGCTCCGAAACCACCCCGATCGCGTCCCGATTGAGCTTAGGGACATGGCAACCCAGCGTATGATGATCGCCAACGATCTCATCGACCAGTACGTCGCCAAGCTGCGGAAGGCCGCCGGTTGAGATTGGCATCGCAAACTTAGCTAAAATGCAAACGGCTTCGTTCGCGATCTTCCCACGATTGTCGGCTAGTATCCCCATCATCGGTCAGCAAGGGCCGCTCAGAAGCGACAGGGAATTCAGTTATGGACGAGTGCTGTTCGGAGTTGCAGATTTTGCGCGGGCGTATGTCCGGCCTCGGCGAGGAACTCGATGGTGTCTGGGCTGAGAAACTGAGCGAACATCTGCATCTTGATCGCAGCACGACGGAATGTGCTTATTGGCACTCCGGCTATCATCAGGCCCTGGCCGATGTCCTGCAGATCATCGCAAAGACCCAGCCTACCGCCGGCATTTCGGGCAAGTCCAATCTTCGCCTTGTGGCCGGCTAGGGTGCAGAAAGTTACCTACGGGCAGAAATTGGTGAAACATTTCACACTCTTTTTCGAAAGCCTGCTTCTGCATCGTGAAGTGCCGAAACTTGAACTGCGACGCGGTTCCGATGTGACCCTTGAGCTTTGACTTCAAGTCTTCGCCGGCACTGCCGACGTACGTGATCGAGAAACGTCCCCACCTGTCGGTAAAACCTAGCGCGTAGGCGCCGGGACAATTATCGACCAACTCTTCCTCGATGGTGTCCGATCCCAGGGCAAAGGGGCCGTTAAGCCCGCTCCCTATCAGTTCCTGCTGCTGCGTCATCGGGAAAAGCGCCTAGATATAAATCGCATTCGCTTGGCGAGAGTTCGCAGCGTCAGTTGCTGCGGAAGCTTGCGGGTTGTTGCTTCTGGATCGTTGCTGCGATTGATCTGGTGTCGAACCGTCGCGGCGTTGCAGGTCCCCATCTTGACGCTGGGCAAAACCCATCCGCGTCTGCCCGTTATCTTGGAACTGCATTCCTGACGTCGGCGGAGCTGCGGTTACGGCCGTCGCACCGCTCGCGCCGGCGTCGGTAATTTTCAGCGTCGACACATCGTATCCGGCATCGCGCAAACTCTTCGTCAATGCATCCCGATCATCGCTCAGCAATTTGGCTGTCGAGGCCTTCGCGGCTTCAGCCTCGACCGACAGGACGTTCGATTTGAGGCTTAGCCGCAAAGTAACAGAACCAAGATCGGCGGGCGATAGAGTCAGCTCCATCGTTCTCATGACTTGGCCGGGAGCCATGGTCCGATTCTGCAACGGCAGAGAGGCGTTGGCTTGCGGCGCCTCACCCGTTCCGCTCGTTAGCGCGTTAAGAACACCGTTTCGGACCTGCTGCGTGGCGTTGGATATCCCGACAGGCGTGCCTGTGTCGTCCGTCACGATCTTATCGACGGGCTTCGATGCAAAAGCCTCCAAAACCGCATGACCTTTGATGCCGTTCGATGACCGATCACGCGGCTCCGAGCCGGCCTCACGCTTATCGCCAAATGATTGTTGATCCGGCGCGTCGCGCGCTGCATCCACTGGGGAACTTTCCGCAAGCACCGGCTTCATGGGTTCCGACGTTGTTGTTGCAGCAGTGCGATCGTCGTTTTTCGCCAGTCCGATCGCGGCGAACGACGCCATCGGATTGGCCGCCGCGGAATCGCCCGATGACACCGTTGCTGCGTGTGAGCTGGCCACCGTTGCCGTGTTGCTAAAGCTCCAATGTGTTTCGCGAGACCGGACGATGATCGCGGACGTGACCTCATCGTCGGTCGGTTGAGCAACATCTGCATTTGCCGCCGCGTCGCTGGCGAGCAATCGTTGCCTGGCCAGCTGCAGTGCCGTTGTACTTTCGTGTTTCGGTGCTTTCGCCGAGACGGGCACGCTGCCGACGTTCGAAGCCGGCTCGCCGGCTGATTTTCCGCCACTCGATTTCTGCGATCGATCCAAAATCACTTGGCCAAACCCGAGCATTGCATTCCAGTCGGCCGTCGGCCCAGCGGCGGTGGCAGCATTCTGCGGAGCCGTGCGATCGATGCCGTCGATCGTCGCTTCGAATGAGTTGCTGTGATCGTCGCTTTTCTCGCTGTCGTCGTGGGACCGTCGAGACGACTTCTCCGTACCTTTGACCCCAATGTGGACGTCGGCTTCATCGCGATGCCCAGTTGGGCGTGGTGAATCTTCCGCCTTTTCGGCGACGTCATGCGCAAATTTCGCATGGGCTTTCGCCGCTGCCCCACCCTTCGCAGCACCCGTATGCGCAGGGACGACAACAGAAGCTTGGCCGGCGCTGATTGCGGATGTCATTTTACTTTCCCTTGAATGAGCGTCTCGGCCTGTTTCAGGATTGCGTCGGCGCTTTCGAGAGCGCTCGCCACTTTCGGCTCTTCGGCCGTCGTTTTTCCCAAAGGCATCTGCGCGGCCGCCGGGTCCGCTTGAGCAACGTTGGCTGGCTCGCCGCCCACTACGACGCGGGCGATGTAACCAGCGACAGCACGAATTTCCGTGTCCTGGTCCGAGAGCTGATCGGCGGCGATCTCATCCAAGACCTTCAGCGCGTCCGTGGCCCGGCTCGAGGGCGCCTCCGCGGCCGCCTGATACAATCTGGCTTTCTCCTGATCTTCCGCAGATCCGTTGCCCATCTTCAAGACTTCGCCGGCCGCCGTTTTCGCGAGCACGAGGCGTCCATGCAAAAGTGCCTCGGCGGACATATTCAGCAGCAACTTCGCGCGGACCTGCTGATCCGTTCCCTCAATGGCGCCCATAAGACCGGTAATAACTGCCGCATCGTCCATGTCATCTCGCTGCGCCACAGCCTGGGACAAATCGCGAAACAGCTTTCTTGCGTAGATTGATTTTCCGAAGCGATGCACGTAATCGGCGGCCAGCATCATCCCGCGAATGGCATCACCGGAACTGACGAGAAGCGGAATTTCTCGGCGCGCGGCGGCCTCCTCGATAGCCGTGTTGGGGCTCGCTAGGCGTGCTTCGTCGAGCAGATAAATGGCCTTCGAGCCATCCTTGTCGAGATAGAGCGAAGCTCGCGCCAGGGCGAAAGGCCCGACCAGGCTGACGTCGAGCGACCTCGGATCGATATCCTGAAACAGCTTGCGTGCGACTTTCGTTTGTCCCTGCGCGAAGCTCATGATGCCGTGCGCGAGCTTTCGATCGGCTTCATTCGGGGTACTGCCGTTGACGTATGGCTTCAGGACTTCGGGGTCCCCGCCGCTCAGCACGTAGACGAAACTGGCGCGCAGCTTGACGTAGTCGTCCCAATCCTTCTTCTCGAAATACCGGATGACTCCGGCAATCTCCGAAAGCAGCCGGCTTTGATCTGCGATCGCCTCGCGGTCGCCGCCGATAATTCTATCTTGTACGCCGCCCAATGCCTCGACGAGATCAAGGGTGCGCTTCCTCGATTGCGCATCCGCTTCGGACTGACCCGCATACGAGGCGATCGCGTGGCCCGGATGGAGCTCAGGCAGCGTTTCGGCAAGGGTGAGTTTGGGCATCAAATAGTAAAATGCACCGGCCACGACGCCGGCAAACAGCAAAAATGCGGAAGCGATTAAGCCAATCCGCTTCATTGCTTGTCCTCTTTGATGAGGATGTCGATCCTACGGTTCTGCGCGGCTTCGGTATCGGTCGGCACCTTCGGATCGCGATCGGCTCGGCCTTCTATCGCGACGACGCTCGATTCCGCTATGCCGCCCCGAACGAGCATGTAGTAGGCCATTTGCGCACGAGCCGCCGAAAGCCGCCAATTGTCATAGACGCCGCTCTTATAGCGGCGGCTGTCGGTGTGGCCGCGAACGACAATCTCGCCGGATACGCCTTTAAGAACGCCGCCGATCTTACTCATCGCGAGTACGAGTTCGGGGCGCGGCTTGGCGGAGCCCACTTCAAACATGCCGAAATGTGCGTCGTCGGTCAGGCTGACGAGCAACCCCTCGGGTGTTGCCTTCACCTCTACATTCGGCAGCTCTCTCGAAACCTGCGAAATGGCACTGCTGATCTCTGCTTCGAGTTTCTTCGCCGCCGCGTCCTGTGCAAGCAGCTTCGCTTCTTTGATTTCTGCCGCTGTGGCGTGCTTGCCCGGCTCCTCGGCTTTGGCCGGCGCGTTGGAACTTAGTTTGCCGGGCTCCACGCTCTTTGCCGGTCCCGAAAGTGACTGCTTGGACGCCTGCTCGGTGTTGAGCGGTGCCGATGGAGGTTGCTTGCTTGCTTCCAGTATCTTGCCGGGGACGGGCGGTACCACCTCTGGTGCAGGCCTCAGCGCAGGCTGCGCCTTTCCAGACTTGCGGTTGAGGCGATCGAACGGATCTTTCAAACCACCATCGGCGGGGCTCGTCTCCGTGGCCGGCTGCCTTGCTTTTGCTTCGTCCGCAAGTTGCTCCAGAAGGTCTCCGGGATTATCGAAGAGCGCCTGTTCCTCCTGCGCCTCGGCGCTCTTGCCGCCGGCTGCCGGGCTCAGCTTCTTCGCGGCTTCGTCGTTTGCTTCGCCGGTCTTCTCTTTGCTTTCTTGCTCGGCCTGTAGTTTCTTCTGTTGCTCGCCCTGCTTTTCGAAGCCCCTCTTACCCTTCTTGTCGGACGGCTTCGGTTCGATTTCCGTCAGATCCTCCAATCCTTTCGGCGTCGCGACACGCTCTGTCAGGCGCATCGGATTGAAGTAGGCGGCGACCTGCACGATGGTTTTCTTGTCGGCGGCGTTGATCAGCCACATGACGAGGAAGAACGCCATCATCGCTGTCATGAAGTCCGCATAGGCAATTTTCCAGACACCTCCGTGATGCGGTTCTTCGACGTTGCGCCGCCGCCGAACGATGACCAGAGGGTGTGAGGAAACGTCTTCCTGTTCGCCGCTCATGCTGTCGCCGCCTCGAGTTCGGCGATCCACGCGGATATATTCGCTTCGATTTCGGTATCCTCGATGTGGGCGCGAATGTCCGGCGAGCCGCTATCGGAGTAGCCGATTTGGAGCGCTTCCGTCGGCAATCGCTCTCGTAGCTGGGCCAAGACTTCAGCCGGCGCTTCGATGTGCACTTTGGCGCCCTCGGACAGCGCCCGCGCGATGGCCTTTTCAAGATCCTGCAGGGCGCGCTCACGCAGCCTTTCGATCAACCAGGGGCGCAGCAGAACAGCCACGCGGTCTTCAATGTTGCGCTCGATCAATTTCACCGAGGCATCGAAACGTGCCGCGAGTACGTCGGCGCAGTCGCGATGCCAGGACTGACGCTCCTCGTCGAGCTGTGTCGCGTGGAGAACTTCCGACTCGGCCAAGCGGAGTTCGCCATCGGCCTGCGCTTCGGCGCGGCCATCGGAGATGCCCTGCTGATAGCCGTCTTCGAATGCCGATTTGAGCTGAGACTCGTGATCGGGCTTCCCGCCCCCGTCCTGGCGATCGAAATCGGACAAGAGGGGGAAGGCCGGACTGTGCAGTCTGGTCGTCATCCGTTCTTGACCCAGTGCTTCATGACGGCCGTCGCCTGTTCTTCGTCACGATCAATGATGGCTGCGAGCTTTTCGACAGGTCCGAGCACCAGGGAGCGGCCGAACGACATGCCCGATGCGAGGCCCGACGCAAGGCCCAGCCCTGGTGACATTGCCGAATCGGTATCGAAGGGATTGGCACCCGGCTCTAGGAGTGGCGATGCCATCTCAGGCATATCGAGAGGGACGTCGGCGCTACCGGTCATGCTGCCTGGGCCCGCGAGTGCCGCCTGGGCGCCGCCCTCAAACGCGGCAGTCTCCGATCCCGTCAGCAGGATGCGCATCGCGGGGCGGAAGCCAGCCAAAATAACGATCGCGGCGAGAAGGAGAATGGTGAGTGACTTGATGCCGGTACTTGCCAAGCTCATCAGGAACGAGGTCGACTCGAGCCCCGATGCGCCTTCGCCGCCAAAGGCTGTCGGCGCGAAATCGACGGCGGCGACGCTGATCCGGTCGCCACGCTTGGTATCGATGCCGGCTGCCGAAAGCGCCAGCTTCTCGATCTGAGCGACTTGCTTGTCGAGATCTTCGCCTTTGGCCTCCTTGCCCATGACCTCGGAAAGGCGCTTCTTATTTATGACGATGGCGACAGAAATGTTGTCGACCTTGTAGCCTTCACTTGTCGTCGAAGCTGACGACGAACTGATCTCGTAGTTTGTCGTTTCTTCTTTGCGGTCCTGGGCGCGTTTCGTCTGGTCTTTTCCGGCGTCGTTCGCTTCATTGGGGACGTTTTGCTCGACACTTACCGAGGTTTTTCCGGAAGCGTCCTGCGAGCTTTGCGCTTCCTTGACCGTCCTAATCGAGCGTTCGACCTTTGAGTCGGGATCGAATTTCGTTTCGCTCGTCTGGTGCTTGTCCGTGTTGAGCCGGGCGACCGCACTGACCTCGAAATTGTCGAGACCCAAATAGGGAGAAAGCGTGCGCCGCACGCTGTCTTGTATCTGCTTCGCGATCTGGTGCTCGAGATCGAGCTTTTGCGAAGGCGCGTCGCCGGGTGTGCCGTTGGCGCCGCCCAGCAGCGTTCCATCGGTGCCGATGACCTCCACCTCGTCCGGCTTCATTTCAGGAATCGCCGCGGCCACCAGATGCCTGATGGCTGGTGCCGCAGTTGCATCACCAGCGACGTCCGTTCTGATGACCACCGAGGCTGACGGGGTCTGCTTCTTCACACTGAGCGCGTTTCCGTCCGGCAGAACGAGATGCACGCGCGCGGCACGCACGCCCTTCAAATACTGAATTGTGCGGGCAAGTTCGCCTTCCGTTGCCCGGACGCGCGTCACCTCTTGCATGAACGACGTCAGCCCGAGCGCACCGAGTTTGTCGAAAAGTTCGTAGCCAGAGCTTGGGCTTCCGGGCAGACCTTTTTCCGCGAGAAGAGCTCTGGCCTCAGCAGCTTGGCCGATCGGAACACCGAGCTTGGTGCCGTCGAGGCTGGCCTCAAAGGTGATGCCGGCCTGCGAGAGCACGGATCCCATGCGGCTTATGTCGGGCGGCGTCAGGCCGACGTAGAGAGTCTCGTAACTCGAGCGCGAGGCGAAATAGCTGCCGATGGATATGAGAGCGAAGACAAAAATGCCGGCGGCGCCGAGCGCCATCAAGCGCTTTCGCCCCAAACCTTTGAGGCTGCGGAATAGATTCTCGAATTGACGCCAATCCATCTCTGCAGCCCTGCCGGCACGAGTTCGTGGCGACGGTAGAGATGGAACCTTGTGCAAAGGTGACGGGTTGCCGGCCTGGCCATCGTCCGAAATTGACGGAGAATAGAAACGGGGCCGGCAACGCGCTTTTGAGCGAGTCTAAAGATAAGGGACAGTGCAGTTGAAAGGCTTGGCGCCGGTCAGCGCCAAGCCTCAATCGTTATTAGCCGCGGAAGAGCGAGAGAATGTTCTGGCTCGACTGGTTGGCAATGCTGAGCGCCTGGACGCCGAGCTGCTGCTTGACCTGGAGGGCCTGCAACCTGGTCGATTCCTGGTTCATGTCAGCATCGACGAGCTGAGAAATGCCCGACGTAATCGAGTCCCTCAGAGCGGAAATGAAGTCCGTCTGCAGGTCGATGCGCTGCTGGTTGGCGCCGAGGCTGGTCGCAGCCTTGGTCATTTCCTGGAACGCTGCGTCTGCGCCGGCGATGTAGCTGTTGAGCGTCGCCTGGTCGGTCGTGCTGTCGGTCAATGCGCTGATGTCCATCGAGTAGATGGATGCACCCGCCGTTCCACCGATCGCGCCGGTCGAATCGCGCTTGGCGTCGAGGATGCCGCCGGTAGCACTCGTAGCTGTCGAAGCATCAAACAACACCGAGCTCTGCGTGTTGACGCTGATGCTGCCGACCGAAACGGCGCCCGAAGCCGAGCGCGTGAACGAAGAAATGATCGACTTCGTTGCGTTGAAGCCGGTCGCCGAAGAGTCGACCGAAAGCCAGTTCTCGCCCGAGAAGCTTGCCGAATCGGCAATACCCTTAAGCTGCTTCTGCAGTTCGCCGATTTCCGACTGAATCTTGGCGCGGTCAACGCCCGGCGCTGCGGCGGCAACCAGCTTCGTCTTGATCTTGGAAACAAGATCGATGCTGCTGTTCATTGCCGTGTAGGCGACGTTCACTGTGCCTTTGCCGAGGCCCAACGCGTCCTGAACCGTCGAGAGTGCGTCATTGTCCGAACGCATCGTGGTTGCGATCGACCAGTAGGCTGCGTTGTCTGCTGCCGAACCGACCTTCAAGCCGGTCGAGATGCGGTTCTGCGTCGTCAGCATTTCCTTCGAGGTCTGCTGAAGAGACTGCAAAGCCGTCATTGCGGCCATATTCGTGTTAATGCTGCTCATTCCCATGTCCCTTGTCCTTCTACTCGGCACCAAAAGCGCACATTACTGGGGGACATACCGGATTTTCCGGCCTGACAGATCGGCGTCATGCCTGTGGCTTCGCTGAGGCGCGCCACTCCTGTCATGCCAAATCAAATAGCTTAGAGTTATTTCTGATTTGTTACTTTTGCGATCGATACACTTTGGCTGATGGCCATTGGGCAAGCCTCTGTGTCCGCCCGGTTGGCGGCGTCCGCGCTAGACGAATGACTTGACGAGCGCCCCTACAAGCAAGCTCCAGCCGTCGACAAGTACGAAGAACAAAACCTTGAGTGGTAGCGACACCACCGTCGGCGGCATCATCATCATTCCCATCGCCGTCATGATCGTTGCAACGACAAGGTCGATCACGAGAAACGGCAGCGTTATGAGAAAACCGATCTCGAAGCCACGGCGAAGCTCGGAGACCATGAAGGCCGGAACGAGGATCCGCAAGTCGTCCGGCCCGGCCTTGTCCTGCTCGCCGAAGCGCTCCGCCGACAGGGATTCGAATGTGACGAGGTCTTTTTCGCGCACATTGGCGCGCATGAACACCCGAAACGGCTCGGTCGTTCTTGTATATCCATCCTGCTGACTGATCTTGTTTTCGACCATCGGCTTGACGCCATCGTCCCAAGCCTTTTGGAAGGTCGGCGCCATCACAAACAGCGTCATGAACAGAGCCAGGCTGACGAGGATGAGATTGCTGGGAGTGGTTTGAAGTCCGAGGCCCGAACGCAGGAATGAAAAGGCAATCAGAAACCTGGCGAACGAGGTCACCATGATCAGCAGCCCCGGCGCGACCGACAACACGGTCATCACCACGAGAAGCTGAACGATTCGCCCGGACGCCGAGGCGTCGCCTGCGGGAAAGAGCGATCCGAAATCGACGGTCTGAGCCAGCGCGCCGGTCGACGTCAGGACCAGAACCGCGAGCGAAGAAAGTACCCGTTTGCTCATCATTCGAGTATGAGGCCGCCGATCAAGAGGCCGAGAACAGCGCCGCGGCCGCGGATCTTCGCCCGGTCGTCAAGCTGCTCGCGCAAATTCTGAAACCCCCTGACGCCCTGGATATCCGCGACGTTCAATCCCTCGAGGAAGGCTATGACGTCCTCCCGGATTTCGCTCTTCAAGGTTCCCGATTCAGCGGTTCCGTGCGCGGCGATGATCGATAGGTCGAGCCTGACGTTGGTTTTGGGCTCGCCTTTCAGCTGAACGATGATGGCAGGGACTTGAATTTCCAACGCATCATTTGGGAACCGGCCCGCCGACGGCGCGCTCGACTCGGCGCCTTCAGCCGCCGCCTTGGCGGGCGATGCAGGGTCTCCGACACCACCGAGATAGCCGAATGCGGCGCCGCCACCCAGGCCGATCAGGATCGCCAATAAGATTGATATCAAGAAGCCGGCTGTGCCCGCCCCGCCGGCGGCTTCGTCTTTTTGTTTGTCTTTAGACTGCGCCATGTGCCGGCCCCGCTCTCGATCTAGAACGGAGATACAATGTCGAGGACCTGCTGGCCGTAGGCGGGTTGCTGAATTTCCATGACCCGTCCCCGGCCGCCGTACGAGACGCGCGCCTCGGCGATCTTGTCGTACGAGATCGCGTTGTCCGTCGAGATGTCACGAGGCCTGATGACGCCGGCGACACTCAGCACGCGCATTTCGTAATTGACACGCACTTCCTGCGTGCCGCTGATCACAAGATTGCCGTTCGGCAAAACCTCGCTGACCACTGCCGCGACAAGTAGATCGATGCTTTCGGAGCGGGCGATCGCACCCTTCGAGTCTGTCGACGTGGTCCGGTCCAGGTTGCCGTCAAGCTTGGCGTTACCCGCCGTGGCCGCGCCGGAACCGAACCCGAAGGCGTAATCCAAGGCCGAAGTCAGGCCGACGCTTGCATCGCGCGACCGGTTCAAAGAATTGTCCAACGAGGCCTTGTCCTTGATTTGGACCTTCACGGTCACGACGTCACCGATGCGAAACGCGCGGGCATCTCGAAAGAGGTCGGCGCCGGAATCCCGCCATGTGGAATTTCCGGAATGGTAGGCCGCTTCGGTGATGGGCAAGCCAAGATGAACGGTGCGATCCGGCACGAGGCCGCTTCCGACGGGCGTCATTGCCGGCTCGCGTCCGACTTCCCTGAGTTGCCCGGCGCACGCTGAAACCGACAGCGCGAGGCAAACAGCTACCAACGGGGCACAGCGGGGCCTATTGCTGCTCATTCGCCCTGCGCTCCGGCTTCATGGCGATTTCTCCGGCACCGGCGATAACCGCCGAAAGCCTCGCGGCCTTGGCCGCTTCCATCTCCGCCATAATGAGACTGGCATCTTTGGTCGAAAGCTTGGACATTATCGCCGCTGCTACGAACTCATCCATTGCCATGAGCTGAGCGGCTGCGGCGTCGGGCTTCATCTTGCCGTAGATTTGCACGAGCGACTCGGTCGCGTGCGCGGTGAATTCCTCGCGCTTCGCCATCCAGCCTTTAAGTTCTTCGGTCTTCGCGGCGAGAAGCGCGACGCGGTCATCGACCTGCTTTTCAATCTTTGCCAGATTGATCTTCTGCTGCGCGAGCTGAGCGGCGGTCGCGGCGTCGAGCACGCTCGAGCAATACTGCTCGGCCGGCGAGAGCTTAACGGCTGTTGTCGGCGGCAACGGCAGGTTGTCAGCCTCGTTGTCTTTTCCGCTACTGTTTTCGGCGGCGGAAACCGCACCTGCCGACAGGACTGCGATCAACAACGTGCCTGCGAAAATCGGCGCGTAGCGCTTACCGCTCGAGATTTTTTTGGGTCTGATTTGACCATGCTGGCATGACTGGCTCATTGCACCACCAGCTCGGCCTGCAATGCGCCTGCCGATTTGATCGCCTGAAGGATTGCGATGATCCCCTGCGGCTTCAATCCCATGCGATTCAGCGCGGATACGAGCTCGCGGAGATTGGCGCCCTGCACCGTCGCGACCTTGCCGCCATTCTCTTGAACGCTCACGGCGGTGCGTGGCACGACAACGGTTTCGCCGCCTCTCGAGAACGGCGCCGGTTGCGAGACCAAGGGCGTTTCGGTCACGCGGACGGTGATGCTGCCGTGCGCTACCGCAACGGTCGAAATGCGAACATCGCTGCCGATCACGATCGTGCCGGTTCGCTCGTCGATGACGACGCGCGCTGGTTGATCCGGCTCGACCATCAGTTCGCCCACCTCGGCAAAGAGACGCGCCGTCGAGATTGATGGGGGCTTGCGAAGCACGACACTTTGCAGGTCCGTGGCACGCGCTATTCGCGCTCCGAAGCGGTCTTGCGCGTAGCTATTGATTGCATCGGTGACGCGAATCGCGGTCGCGAAATCCGGGTTTCTGAGTTGCAGCTCAAGGGGCATGGAATCGCCCAAAAAGCCTGGCGCGTCCTGCTCGACCATGGCGCCATTGGGAATTCGACCTCGCGTCGGAACTCCGCTGGTGACCGATTCGGCCCGGCCCTGCTTAGCGTAACCGGACACCGTGATCTGCCCTTGCGCGACGGCGTAGATCACCTTGTCGGCGCCGGCGAGCGGCGTCATGATAAGGGCGCCACCCTCCAATGATTTCGCATCACCCAGTGAAGACACGACGATATCGAAACGCGATCCCTTGGTCGCGAAGGGAGGAAGTTCTGCCGTCACCATGACGGCGGCGGCATTCCGCGTGCGAGGCTGGTTTTGCGCGCCGCGAATATTGACGCCCATACGGTCGAGCATCGCTTGTATCGATTGCTCAGTGAAAGGCGCATTGCGCAGGCTATCGCCCGTTCCGTTGAGCCCGACCACGAGACCATAGCCGACGAGCTGGTTGGCGCGGATGCCTTTAACGTCCGTGATGTCCTTGATACGCGTCGCGGCTTCTGCGGCACTGAAGGCGCCGAGAAAAGCGATGGCCAGGATCACGCACAGCTTCATTGCTCTTCGACCGCCAGCGTTTGATCCGGTTGCACGCGTGCCTTGATGACGAGGCCGGTATCGGGGTTGCGTACACTCACCATCTCGCCGGCCGATGCCGACTGCAGCGGAATTCCGGTGCCGACAACCGATACGAACTGGGAATTGTAAATGAGCTTGTACGGGCGGCCCTGAAGGATGAGGTCTTTGTCGCGAATGGCTGAATTCGGTATCAGCTCGCCCCGCAGCAGCGTCCGGCGCGAAACTTTGCCAACGACGTCTGCCGGGTTTTCACCGAAGACAGCGCCGCTGTCGGCGGACCGCAGAACTTTACGCTCCACCAGTGCGTCAGCCGTAATGACGTCGCCCGGATAGATGACGCGGCGCGGCACGAAGACGGTATGTGCGACATCGGCGGCTTGCGCCGGCACATGCACGACGCACACGAAGATCGCCACCGCCGCCAGTGACAGCATTGCACCATGAGCGCGCACGGCCGCCATCAACGGATGTCCTTGGTGATGACGTTGTACATATCGTCGGCGGCCGAAATGACCTTCGAGTTCATTTCATAGGCGCGCTGAGCCGAGATCAGGTCGGTGATTTCCTTGACCGGATCGACGTTGGAATTTTCGAGATAGCCCTGCTGGATCGAAGCATAGCCCGGGTCGTTGGGGTTGCCGATAATCGCATCGCCCGACGCGGTCGTCTGACGGAAAAGATTGCCACCCAGCGGATCGAGGCCCGTCTCGTTGGGAAAATTGGCGATTGCCAGCTGACCCAAGAGCTGCTGCGTTCCGGTGGCGCCGATGACCGCATAAACCTGCCCCGCCTGATTGACGATGATGTCGCTCGCGGTGTCCGGAACCGTGATTTCCGGTATAACGAGCTTGCCATCCAACGTAACGAGCTGGCCGTTTTGGTTCTTATTGAAAGCGCCGTCGCGCGTGTAGACAATCTCGTTGGCCTCGCCCTGAACCTGGAACCAGCCGATCCCATTCAGAGCCAAATCGTATTTGTTGCCGGTGCGGGCGAGCGTACCCTGCATATGCAGGTTGCGGATTGCCGCGGTCCTGACGCCGAGACCGACCGTGTTGCCTTCCGGAATAACCGTTTCGTCGTCGGTGGCGGGAGTTCCTGCGGCGCGCTCCGTCTCATAGAGAAGGTCGGTGAATTCGGCGCGGGCGCGTTTGAAACCGGTCGTGTTGATATTGGCGACGTTGTTGGCAATGACTTCAACGTTGGTCTGCTGCGCGGCCATTCCCGTCGCGGCAATCGAAAGGGCTCTCATGGGTCACGACCTCAAATTTGCATTCGGCTGATTTCGAGATAGGCGCCCACGACCTTGTCGCGCACTGCTACCACCGTCTGAAGCGTCTGCTCGGCCTGCATGACGGCCTGCACCACCTGCTGCAGCGACGCCTGGCCCTTCATGCCGGCCATGGCCGTCGATTCACCGGCCTTGATCGTCGAGACGGCGTCTGTGGCCATCGCTGCAAGCGTTTGTGCGAAGTCGGTAGTCGGCGCACCTGCGGCAGACGGTGCCGGCGAAGCTGGCGCCACCGGGGCTGCGGTACCACCCAAGCGATCGATATTCGGCGAGAGCATCGCGATTGACAGGCTCATGATCCCGGCCTCAGCAGATCAATCGTCATCGAAACGAGTTCACGCACCTGCTTGATCACTTGCGTATTGGCCGTGTAGGCGCGTGACGCTTCGCGCATATCCGCAAGCTCGACCAGCATGTCGACGTTCGGCATCTTCACGTAGCCTTTGTCGTCGGCGGCCGGGTGGCCCGGCATGTACTCGGTTCGAAACGGCGCCTCATCCCTGGCAATCTTATCGACCCCGACCATATCGACGCCGTCGCCGGTATCCCCGTCATCGACCATGTCGCGGAAGCTGATGGTCTTGCGGCGATAAGGATCGGAGCCCGGCGTTTTTCCAGTCGTGTCGGCGTTGGCGATGTTTTCCGACAGGACCCGCATTCGGGTCGACTGCGCAAAAAGGCCGTGCGAGGCGGAGTTGGCGGCTGTTACGAACGGATCGCTCATGCGACTCAAGCCTTCGTAGCGGATTGCAACATGCGGCTGAATGCCTTGATTATCTGCGTATTCATCGAGTAATTGCGCGACACGTCGCTGGATTTCAAAAACTCTTCCTCGAGGCTGACGTTGTTGCCGGATTCCAGAACTTCCGCCTCGTCGGTGTTGACGTTGCGAGCCGTTCCGGCGCTGTCACCGGAAGAAAGATGCTGCGGGTCTGTGACGGCCATCGGCACCGCCTTGCGCATCACATCATCAAAGCTTTCGATATCTTTGGCTTTGTAACCGGGGGTGTTGGCGTTCGCGATGTTGGCCGAGATCAGCGACTGGCGCTGCGCGAGCCACTCGTTTCGCTGAAATGCAGTATCGAAGAGTTGCAGGGGCTGCATGTGCGATCCTCGGAAAGGCCTCACACCTACTTGCACCCAGTTGCTTGCGTCGGCCTGGAGAGACCGTTGAACGTCCAACTTTTCGCCGCAACGATTGGCGCTAGTTCAGGCGGGCTGTCCCGAGCGCTTCGTGCAGGCGCCGCGTATTTTGGTCGGGACTCACCGATTCGCCGTCGAAGGATATGTATGTGATCTCGACGCCCGCTTCTTCGGCTTCCAGCATCAACCTGAAATAAAGATGGACGGCCTGGTGGTGAAATTCCATGTCGAACGATACCCGCGGCATCGTCCCCCATTCGAGGTAGACATCGCCGGCATGTCCGAACGTCAGCGTTTCGGGCTTGAACGACAGCTCGATCGACGCCTGAACCAATGTGCTGACGCTGGCGATCTGGCCGGTCTTCAGGTAGCTGACGAGATCGGGAAGATCGATGAGCCGCAGATCCGTGGCAACATCGCGGACGCTCTCGCCCAGGATCTTTTCACGGATCTGCGAATGGTCAATGCGAAACGGCAACATCGACGACGTTCCTCTTTAGGGGCGAACGGTAGCCATTCGGTTCCGCTTCTGGAGGCGGATGAATATTTCCGCGATAGCCCTGTAGAATTCGACCGGGATCATTTGATCCACTTCAACTTTTGCATAGAGGGACCTTGCGAGAGCCTTGTCTTCGATGACCGGAATGCCATTTTCTTCAGCCACTCTGCGGATCGATAGGGCAATCAGATCCTGCCCTTTCGCCACGACGCGCGGCGCACCGCCTTCGCTTCGCACGTAACGCAGGGCGATCGCGAAGTGCGTCGGGTTTGCGATCACGACGGTGGCGCGCGGCACGGCCCGCAACATCCTCTGGCGGGCGCGTGATCTTGAGAGCGAACGGCGTTTCGCCTTGATGTGGGGGTCGCCCTCGCTGTGCTTCCTCTCATCCTTGATTTCCTGCGGCGCCATGCGGAGGGAACGGCGCCAGAGTACGTGCGCGACGGGAAGATCAAAAATCAGGAGGCTGAAGGACAGGAGGGCCAGCGCCGTCAGCAATGCCACAACGCTTTTCTGCGAAAGAACAAGGATCGCGCCCGGAGCGCTCCAGACCGAATTGGTGAATTCGGGCCACATGATCATCAAGATCATAACGCTGGTGGCGGCGACCACGATCATGCGCAGCGACAGCTTCACGAACTCGAACAGGCCCTTCATGCTGAACATACGTTTCCAGCCTTGCGTCGGCGACACCCTCGACAATTCCGGCATCACACGCTTGAAAATGGGAACCGGAGGGGTCTGCAGTACGGCAGCCAGCACGCCGGCCGCAGCGAAGGCCAGTATGATTGGCGCGGTGACTGTGGCGGCGTGCTTGCCGACCACGTTGAACAGCACGATCACGTCACCACCGCTTTCCAGATGGATCGATCCGACGTTTGAGAGAAGGCTGATGAGAAAGCCGCTCAAGTGGCTGACGAAGGCTTGACCCAAAACCGCAATAACCAGCAACGAGGCGAGCAGGTACGCGAAATTCGGCGCCTCGCGCGACATCGGAACGTTGCCGTCCTCGCGCGCGTTCGTCAGTCGCTGATCGGTCGCCTCTTCGGTCCGGCTTTGCTTATCGTGCTCTTCGGACACGGCCGGGCCCTGGAGATGAGGATTAGAGTGCGGTCGCGGCTTCGCTTGGAAGCTCGATCGCGCCTTCGGCGACGAGCTTCAGAACCGAATCGACGATTGAGCGCCGCGTATCGATAATATCTCGCGCAGCGACATTGGCCGGGCTCTGCATTTCTGCCTCCGCCATCCGGCGCGCGCGCGGCGATAGCGCCGACAATACTTTTGTCTGTAGTTCCGAATCGGCGCCTTGCAACGCGATGACCGTGCGCTCGACAGGAACGCCATCCATAATCACGGTTAGCGCTTTCGCCGAAAGCCGCATCAGGTCCTCGAACTTAAACAACATCTTGCGGATAGCTTCGGCGTCTTTCGGCTTGAGGTTCGCCAGATAGGCGAGCGCCTCGCTGGAATCAGCCTTGTCGAGGTTGTTGAGAATACCCGCCATCGTCAGGTGCTTGCCTGCCGAACTCCTGTCGACGTCGAACAGCTCTTCGTGCAACGAGCCTTCGAGAGCCTCGATGACTTGCGGGGTCACCTGCCCAAGCCCAAGGATGCGATTGAGAAGATCATTACGTTCGGCGGGCGCATAGCCCTTCAATATTCCCGAGGCGCGCTCGCTGCCGAGACGGTCGAGATAGTAGGCAACGACCTGCGGTGTCTGTCTGCTGAAATACGCCTGAAGAACGTCGTCTTGCAGCGCCGCCAGACGTGTCCAAATATCCTGGTGCGCGACGAATTGGTCATTGGCGTCGGCGGACGATTTCTTTTCCGTGATAACGTCGGTTACCAGCCGTTTCACATCCTCGGGCCGGCCGACGAATGGGGTGCCGAGACCGAGTTGTCCTTCGAATTCCTCGACGATGCCTTCGAGGTCGGAGGCCGAGATCGTCGGCATGATCTCGGTCGAGCGAACGATAATGTTCAGCTCTTCCGGGTTGAATTTCTTCAGCAGATCGCTGGCGCGCTGCTTACCGAGCGCCAGAAGCAGAACGCCGACCTTTTCGGGGCCCGTCAATGTGCGAGAGGGCCCGATTGCGTCCGCCAACGTATCTCTCATGTATTGCATCGGTTGCCGGCTACTTTGCGGACGGAGCAAGTCCGCCGACTTGCGTCAACACCACGCCGAACCGGGATGATCCCTCGTTGAGAACCACGACTTCGCCGCGAGCAATCAGCCGGCCGTTGACCAGAATATCGACCGGATCGCCGACCATCTTGTCGAGCTTCACGACCGAGCCCTTGGCGAGCTTGGCCAGGGTCGCAACGGGCATTTTCGCCGAACCCAATACGACTTTCATCATTACCGGCAAGCCGGCGATCATGGCGCTGTTGTCCGTCTGATCGTTTGCAGACGCCGCCACATCTTCGCCGGCCCCGTCGTGCAGAGCGGCTGCGAATTCCGCGCCCTCCGCCATGCCGGCGAGCGTTTGTTCAAAGTCCGAGGCGACGGTCTCGGATGCGTCTTCCATCGCTTGCGCTTCACCCGGCGTCATTTTCGGCGTTGCCTTCGTTTCGTTGCCCGTCGATTCGGATTATGCCGATCCAAACGTGCCGCAGCCTTGAGGGACACGGCGCTACAGTCCGTAAAACTCATCGATCGCCTCTCTATGCCGATCGAAATCATCTTCGACTCGCAGGGTCAGCGCCTCTCCCTGCTTACCAAGCTCGCACCAGAAAAGCGGGTTGTCGTCGGCTTCGAGACGGACCCGAGACAACGACGTGCTGGAAAGCTCGACGATCGAACCGACGGCGAAGCGCTGAACTTCGCCGAGCGGAATGGGCCTTTCCTCCAACACGCCGTTCAGGCTGATGAAGGCGCGCGCGATTTCTTCGGAGAGTTGTTTCGACCACGCCGTATCGTCGCGAAACCTCGACTGGCTTCCCGCCGCGCCAGGCGCCTCGCCGACAACGCCGCCCGCCAGCAAATCGCGGATCGGTTCGAGGGCTGCCTGCGGAATGACGATCGTCAGCACGCCCGCGTGGCCACCGTATTCGAGAGACAATCGCGCCGCCACGACAGGCGAAGACGTGCTGAGCTGCGGCTCAAGTTCGATCTTGTCGACCACGGACCCGACATCAAACGCCACGTCGACTAGTAACGAAAACGCCGACGACAGCGAGCGCGCGAGCCGGCGGAAGAGGACGCGCATCACGTTCCCGTCCGTCTTCGTCAGAGGACGAGGAGTGAAGCCGACGGCGGGAAATCCTTCGCAACCCGTTGCGGCTTCCACGAACAGTGCCGTCGCGAGCGGGTCGCTGATGAAGTAGACCCAGCTTCTCCATCTTTCAGCGCGCACAACGCCTGCGAGCGTATTCGGCGGCAGCGGGCATGTATCGCCGAGCGTCGAGGCGGTGAGGTCGAGGAGACGGACTTTCAGAGGCAGGAGCGACAGATTGCCGATCTCTTCGACCATGATGCGAGGCAACTGGCTGAAAATGATCTGCAAGCCCGGAAGGCGGTCGGGCCGGTTATGACCTGCCGACAACGCCCGCTCGAGGGACTTTTCTCGTTGCGGCGACTTGACCGGCGCTTCGGTGCTCACGGCGTGACCCGATCTGATCGCACAGGCGAGGCGAGGGCGCCTTGCACAGGATTCGCGGGTCTAACTCGTGCGCGATGGCGAGGTCGAAGCATCAAGCCGCCCTTCTCTCGCCTTGCGTGCGCCGATCCATACCGCCGCTTATCGTGGCCGCCTCAACGTCGTCGATCGACGGCCGTTCGTAGGCGGAAATCGCCTTCCGGCCATGTTCGATCGCGACTTGCGGCATGGCGCCGTTCATGAATGCCAGAAGAGATTGCTTCACGATGACGTAGCATCGGAGGTTCTTGTCGCGGATAATCTTGACCTTCGTGGCGAGCGGACCAACCACAGCGTAAGAGAAGAAGATACCGGCAAACGTGCCGACAAGTGCCGAGGCGATCAGATGCCCGAGAATTTCGGGTGCCTGGTCGATGGCGCCCATTGCCTTTACGACGCCGAGTACTGCCGCGATGATGCCGAGAGCCGGCAGGCCGTCGGCTACGGCAACAAGGGCATGGTAGGCCTTGAGCTTGTCGTGACGAACGGTTTCGATTTCTTCGTCCATCAAAGATTCGATTTCATGGGTCCGCGCGTTGCCCATGATGATCAATCGGAAGTAGTCGCAAATGAATGTCGACAGCTCAGCGTTGGACGTGACCGAAGGCGAGCGCTTGAACACTTCCGACTCGTGCGGCGCGTCGATGATCATCTCCATTTCGGCGCGTGATTTGTCGCGAAGCTCGCGCATCATGAAATAGAGGAGCGACAACAATTCGATGTTCTCGGCTTGAGTCGGGGTGCCGTTCTTGAACGCTTCGAGGGTCGCCTTGCCGGTATCCTTGATTGTTTTCATTGGGTTGGCGACGACGAAGGTGCCGAGCGCAGCGCCGCAGATAATGACGTATTCCCAAGGCTGCCAGATGACCCAGACGTGGCCGCCCATGGCTGTAAAGCCGCCGAGCATGCAGGCCAGGGTGATGAACAGACCGAGGATGATTGTCACGCGGAAATCCCAACTGCATTAGGCGAAGTCTTAATAGGGGCGCTTCGCCTTGCGCGGGACTTACCCGCTCCGGCCCAGGCCCTTGACACGCCCTGAGCGTCAGCCCCCCACAAGTTCGCGGCCGTAGCTTCGATTGGCCATATCGGCGACGTGAAATCGGTCGACGGCTTTATGAAGGACAAGCGGCTCGTCAACGACGCGATGGCGGCCTAGGGGCTTGGAGACTTGTCGTAATGCAATCGAATATCTACGTCGCTCTTTCAGCCCAACTCGCGTTGCAGCGGCGCCTCGATACGGTGGCTAACAATGTGGCGAACGCCTCGACGGCCGGCTACCGGGCGGAGGAGATGTCGTTCGAAGAGCTTCTGTCGGAGAAGGGCAAGGAGCCGGTCAGTTTCGTCTCTAAGGGGGACTCTCATCTTTCCCTCAAGATGGGCGACTTGGAGCAAACGGGTCGTCCGCTCGACGTCGCCGTTCGTGGCAGCGCCTGGCTCGCAATTCAGACGCCCCAGGGGATCGCCTATACCCGCGATGGCCGGATGCAGATGACGACAGAGGGCGTGCTGACGACGCTCTCAGGCCAACCTTTCCTCGATGCCAGCGGCTCCCCGTTGCAGCTTGATCCGGAGAAACCGCCGCCGACGATCAATAAGGCCGGCACGATCACGCAGGACGGGCAGGATCTGGGTGCGTTGGGGATATACCGCATTCCGCAGCAGGCCAAGCTGACGCGCGCCGAGGGTTCTTCGGTTACATCCGATATACAGCCTACTGCTGAACTCGATTTCATAAGCAACGGCGTCGTGCAGGGCTTCGTCGAGAAGTCGAACGTCAATCCGATGCTCGAAATGACCCACCTCATTACAATTCAAAGAAATTTTGAAGCTGTCAGCACCATGCTGCACGATACAGAATCGTCGCTTCAGGATGCGTTGAGAAATATCGCGGGCTCTTGATGCGGACGCGGATTCCCCCGTTCGCCCCGCCGATCGAAGTTCCTAGCGTGGTACGCAATATCGTTCCCGAGAAGGACTAATCGTGACAAGCCCAACATCGGCGACGGCGCTTGATCGGCTCGATCTATTGATGGCTCTCGCCACCGCACGCCATCCGGCGCATAGGGTGTCGGGAAAAGTTGCGCGGATCAGCACGACGTACCTCGTCGTTTCGGGGCTTTCAAAGTTCGTTTCAATCGGCGATGCCGTTTCAATTGCAGGTCTCGGAGGATCGGTGCTCGCGGAAGTGGCGAGCATTGACGCCGATACGATCAACGTCACTCCATTCGTCGACGATCACCGGATCGAGCTTGGCGCCCGCGTCACGGCAATGTCGGGGCAGCTGACGCTATCGCCGCACGAATCCTGGCTTGGCCGCACACTGAATGCCCTCGGCCAGCCGATCGACAGCGGCGAGCCCTTGATTGAGGGTCACCATGCGGTGGGCATTCAGGGGAGCCCGCCATCGCCGATGCTTCGCAACCGGCTCGGCCAGGCGCTGACGACCGGCGTCAAGGCTATCGATCTTTTCACCCCGATTTGTGCGGGGCAGCGGATCGGCATTTTTGCGGGCTCAGGTGTCGGCAAATCGACGTTGCTCGCGATGCTGAGCCGGGCCCCGTCTAGCGACGTGACCGTGCTCGCTCTCGTCGGCGAGCGCAGCCGCGAGGTGCGCGATTTTCTCGATGATACATTGGGGGCGACACGGGCCCGCGTCGTCGCGGTCGTTGCGACGTCGGACGAAAGCCCGATGATGCGCCGCTTAGCGCCGAGCACGGCGATGTGCATCGCGGAGCACTTCAGGGACCAAGGCAAGAATGTCCTACTCATCGTCGACTCGCTGACGCGCTATGCGCATTCGATGCGCGAGCTTGCGCTCGCGGCGGACGAGCCTCCCGTCGCGCGCGGTTATCCGCCGAGCGTTTTCAGCGCCCTGCCAAGGCTTTTGGAGCGCGCCGGAACGGGCGAAGACGGCGCCGGCACGATTACTGCGATCCTTTCGGTCCTCGTCGATGGCGACGATCATAACGATCCGATCGCCGACGCGACGCGCGGCATCCTCGATGGCCATATCGTTCTCGATCGGGCTATTGCGAGCCAGGGGCGGCTGCCGGCAGTCGATCCTTTGGCCTCGCTGTCGCGGTTGGCGCCGAAGATACGGACGAAGCAGCAGGCGCAGTTCGTGACGCAGCTGATCGAATTCATTTCCAGGTTCGAAGACACGCGCGATCTGCGCGCCATCGGCGGTTACAAGGTCGGCAGCGACCCGACGCTCGATCGGGCCATGGAAGTCGTGCCCCGGCTTTACGATGCAATGAAGCAGGACCTCGAAGAGCCGCCCGTAGACGATGTCTTCGCGTTTCTGTCGCAAAAATTGCCCGGTGCACCGCGGCAGACTTCTTCACCCTCCCGATAGCGCGAGATCAGCGATGACACGCAAAGGCCGGCGTGACATCTCGACTTCGAGACACGAGCCGCGGCCTAGGGACGGATAAGCGTGGCAAGCAACGCGGATACCGTTGGCCGGCTGCTGGCAACCAGCACCCTGATGAAGGGCGAGAGAGAGCTGCTGCGCAAGCAGGATGAGCCGGCGCCGGAAGCCGCCAAGCCTGGCCCTCAGCAGACGCCGACGCCCATTTCCCACGATTCAAAAGCGACTGCGGCGGTGTTGCTGAAACTGCTCGACGACCGCCTGCAGGCTTCCGAAGCCGAGGCCGCAAGTCCGGAGAAAGCAGCATTTGGCACCCGCCGCGCGGCTGTCGACGACGCCACAGAATCTTCGAAACGCCTCAGTGCCAGATATGTCGAAGATGGGTTGACGGCTGGAAGCGACGCCGGCCAGTTCGAGAGCGCAATTCCCATTGCGCCATTTCGCGCGCGCGATGCGATGCCCGCGGCCGCGCCGGAACTGCAGAACTTTCTTCAACGTCTCGCAGCATTCGCCGCCGGAAGGCCTGATGGAAGAACGTCCACGGATACCAACGGTGTCCGCGATCGCCGCGACTTCAATCCGCTTGGCGGGACGGCCGTCGTCGCGATTTTCTTTTTCTCGCTCATGCTCGTGTGGCTGATGGCGATGATCTTCGGGTGGCACGCCGGATAGCTAAAAACTGGCCGATGCAGGAACGCGCAACCGCGTCACGCGGATCGCGTCTGCGGGTCCGGCTTCGGGCCGGACTTGCGCGCTTCGTCGCCGTCGGCCTGTTTCAGCAGATCGGTTTTCGACAGGTACGAGAGCAGCGATAAGAGAGCCTGATCGCCGCCAAGTCCGGCAAAGGCGCCGGACGGCGTCGTGGCGATCCCAGTCGAACCGAATGTTGCTGGCGGGGAAGCAAAATCGCGATCCGTACCAGCCACCGGGAACAGAGGTGCAGCCGAGCCGGGGCCCGGGCCGAGATTTGCGATGCGGGGGCCCGCGGAATTCGAAGCTGCCGGCGTCGCAATGCCCGTCGCCGGAGCGGAGGTTTGCAGCGCAGCAAGCAGATCGTTTTGCCCGCCCGGTGTTCCCTGTCCAAACCAGGCGACCTCTTGCAACCGGCGCTGCACCAGCCCGTCGAGGACGGCACCGCCGGCCTTATTGTATTGAAGGAAAATGGACTGGGCTTTTTGCAGGTCGCCGCTTGCGACAGCTTCGCCAAGCCCGCTTTGCGTCCACGCCGTTCCGGCATTGTAGGTCAGCGACGTCAACGCCGCCTTGCTGCCCTCGTCGAGGCCCGGGGCGAACTTCTCTACAAAGTCGGCGGCCTTCTTGATCTCGTCTGCGAACCGCTTGTCAGCTTCGGCTTTATCGATGACTTCGCCGGCAAAACGAGCGCGTGTGCCGTAGCCGTTGGTATTTTGCGCATAGTCCCA
>Ga0207678_10000607_pt1 | contig 32779 bp, 18 predicted proteins | sample KBSC63metaG_FD_184319 | JGI IMG/M metagenome (GOLD analysis project Ga0207678, IMG submission 184319) | Corn rhizosphere microbial communities from Kellogg Biological Station, Michigan, USA - KBS C6-3 metaG (SPAdes) (version 2) | ecosystem: Host-associated > Plants > Roots > Rhizosphere > Soil ... | reverse complement strand
AGGTCGTGTCGCAGCTCGAGTTGCGCACCGAGGCGATGTTGAGGTCCTTCATCGCGACCGTGCCTACCGCCGGATCCGCCGCGACGAAGTTCGCGTACGTCTCGTCGAGGGTCAGGCCAGCCAGCGCCGCCTTGGTCAGATCGATGCGGCCGCTGCCGACCTGGTCGACGGTCCACGGCGTGACGGCGTCTTCCTGCACGCCGGTGGCGTTGGTCGCCGTCGTCTGCAGAGCCGACTTCACTTCCTCGACCGTCCAGTCCGGACGCACGGCGCGAACCAGCGCCGCGGAACCGGCCGTGTGCGGGCTCGACATCGACGTACCGCTTTCGATCAGGTAGTTGCCGTCAGCCGGACGACCCGCCGCATAGATGCTGACGCCGGGACCGGTGATGTCCGGCTTGGTCAGGTCGTCGTAGCCGGGCGGCGTCGGGCCGCGTTCGCTGAACGCTGCCAGCACGTCGCCGAGCTGCGAAACGATCGTGGTCTCGACCGTGAAGTCCACGAGCACGCCGGCCTGCGGGGTGGTTCCATCGAATCCATCCGTGAAGATGACGTCGCCACTCGGCAGCACCTGGTTCGCGTTGACGAACGCGATCAGGTCATTCGACAGCTGCAGGCTGTTGATCTTGAAGCCCGTGATCGTCGTGCTCGGCGTGCTCATCGCCTGCGCGTCGTTCTTGTTGTTGGCGATCAGGACGAGCGTGGCGCCGGCGGCGGCCGCGTTGTTGATCTTCTCGCTGAACGTACACGCGGTGCCCGACGGCGAGTTGGCGCCGCGGCGGACCAGCGCGATCGAGCCGTCGAAGTAGTGCGCCGGGAAACCGCCCGTGTCCGTACATCCGGCAAGGTTGGTCGGATAGGTGCGCAGCGGATAGTTGGTGACGTTCGGCGCTTCGCTCGCCGGAACGCCGTCACCGGTGGTGACGCCGGCGTTCTGGAACTCCGCCGGAGGCGTGCCCGGAGCCACGACGCTGAACTCGGCCTGGCCGAGCTGCTCGTCCTGCGTGGACGCGGCGACCGTCATCAGCCACGGGCCCATGTGCGAGACACCGCCGATCGGGTTGGTGCAGCTCGAACGCGTGTTGCCGGCGGATGCGGCGACGAACACGTCGGCGTTGACGGAGTCGAGGAACATGCGGTCCTCGTCGCTCCACGGCGTACCGTTGCTGCAGCTCACGCCGATCGAGTAGTTCGCGACGTCGATCTGGTCGACGGCGAGGCTTTCGATCGCAGCCGTGATCGCATCGTCCGTGAGACCGCCGGTGGCGTTCTCGACGCGGTACGAGTAGACGGTCGCGCACGGCGCGACGCCCGACATCGAGATGCCGTCCGGCAGATCCGGAGCCGGAGTGAACGTGTTGTCGATCGTGTTGCCGGCAACCGTGCTGGACGTGTGCACGCCGTGTCCGCTGACCTGCGCGTTCGGCTGCGGGCCGGTGCAATGCCCGGCGCTGCTGGTGTTGCAGTCGACCGCGATGAGCTTCGGATTGGCGTCGCTGAATCCGCACGCCGGGTCGTTCGCGAACGACGGATGCGTCGAGTTCGTACCGGTATCGATGATGCCGGCCTTGATGCCCTCGCCTCGCGTGCCGGTGAGCGTCGGCGTCGCGGTGCCGTCCCAGATCTTGTCGGCGCCGATGAACTTCGGACCGCGGAACGTATCGAGCGTACGGGTCTTCACCGCCTTCACGCCGACGATGCCGGGCAGCGACGCGATCGCGGCCGCTTCGCTTTGGCTCATCGCGGCGGAAATGCCGTTCGTATTGATGCCGTAGGTGTGCTGGATGGTCAGCGGACGGCCGAGCGCGCTCTCGATCGCGGCGATGTGCTCGGCGCGCTGCGAATCCAGATAGCTCGAGTAGGACCGCGCGGCGGGCGAGGTCGTCACGAGCTTGCGGCTGCCGACGGCGGCAGGCGCCGTTGCGCTCAATCCCGAAACGTTGCCGCCGTAGTGCAGCAGGCCCGGCTCGGCGAACGTGATGATGTAGCGACCGACGCTGCTCGCCTCGACGGCGACCGTCGTGGCCTTGGCAGCATCCACATGCGGGCCGGCGGCCTGCGTGGTCAAGGAGAAACTGATACCGAACAGCGCGATGCCGACGGCGGACGTCAGCATATTGACTCGAACCAACTGCCTCATTTTCTGATCTCCAACACGAGTCGATGACACGCCAGCTGAGGGCTCGGGTGCATCCTGCGTACCCCACGCATGGCAGAAAGGAAAAACGACAACCCCGAAAGCGACAGGCCCTTCCGTCCCTAAAACTGTGGACCCGTCGACAATGCCGCAAACAAGCCATTACATCAATCGGAAATGCCATCGTCACGCTGCTTTGCAGCGGATATGAACGTGAAGACTCGTACGAGAGGAGTTTCCGGTTGCGCGACGGTTGCTGGAACTCGGCCGCAAGGCGGATACGCCGGCGAATGGTTATTCGGCGAGCGACCCGCGGCACCTCTGCCGTGCCGCCAAGATGCCAAGCGCCAACTTCAGGGCTCCGAGGCCGGGCCACGACAGCGCCGGCGCGCCGACGGCCTGGACACCGCCGCCGACGGCCGCCGGATTCAGGTCCGCGGACAGCTGCAGCGTCGTGCCGTTGTCCACGGCTTCGCTCCAGACGACGTGATAGCTCTGGCTGCTCAGGACTCCGAGGCCGGCGGCAACGCTGTACGCCCGCGGCGGATAGACGGGGATGAAGCACCCGGTCGACCCGCCGGACGAGGCAATGGCGATCGACGGCGGTCGTCAGCCGAAGAAGCGCTGCACGTCCGCCAGCTCGCGCGTCTTCGGCAAAGGCGGGAGGCTCGCCAGAAACAGCTTGCCGTAGCCGCGTGAGGTCAGGCGCGGGTCGCACAGCATCAGCACGCCGCGATCGTGCACGTCGCGGATCAGGCGGCCTGCCCCCTGCTTGAGCGCGATGACTGCAGCCGGCACCTGCCATTCGGTGAACGGATTGCCGCCCGCTTCGCGCAGCGCATCCAGGCGCGCGACCAGCACGGGATCGTCGGGCGCCGCGAACGGCAGCTTGTCGATGACGACGACGCTGAGCGCCTCGCCGGCGACATCGACGCCTTCCCAGAAACTGGCGGCGCCGAGCAGCACGCCGTTGCCGGACGCGCGGAACTCGGTCAACAGCTGGTGCCGCGGCGCCGTTCCCTGCACGAACAGCGGATAGCCGACGCGCGTGGGCAGCAATTCGGCCGCGCGACGCAGGGCGCGATGCGACGTGAACAGCAGGAACGCGCGCCCGCGCGAGGCTTCCAGCACCGGAATCGCCGCCGCGACGACGCGATCGACATAGTCCGCCGCCGCCGGATCGGGCAAGCCCTGCGGCAGGTAGGCGAGCGCTTGGCGCGCGTAGTCGAACGGACTTTCCAGATTCAGCGTGACCGGGTCGTCCAGGCCGAGCTGGCGCGCGAAATGTTCGAAACGTCCGGCGACCGACAACGTGGCCGAGGTGAATATCCATGCCGCGCGGCTCTGCGCGCGCAGCTCGCGCAGCGGCACCGCGAGGTCCAGCGGCGTGGCATGAAACGAAAAGCCGTGCGCGGACAATTCGTACCAGTGCACCGCGTCGCGCGCGCCGCTGTCGGTCAGGTGAGCCAGCTTGGCGGCGTGTCCGGCCGCGCGCTCGGCGATGCTGGCGAGGCCGCGGCTGCGCTCGGCGTGCTGCCCGACGATTTCGTTGAAGGCGCCGAGCGCGACGCGCAGCTCCTCGAGCTCGCGCTCGACTTCGCTGTCGCGTTCGACCTGCGCGAAGGCGGCCTTCGCCGGAAAGCGGTCGAGTGCGAGCCGCAGCCGGCGCACGGCGAGGTTCAACGGATCGATGACCGGCTGCAACGCAGCCAGCGCACCGGTGACGTTGGCGCATTCGGCAAGCGCGTCGTTCGCCATCTCGGTGAGCTGGCGCGCCGACAAGGTGACCGAGAAGAACTGCCCGGCGAGTTCGGGAATCTGGTGCGCCTCGTCCAGGATGAAGGCGTGCGCGCCGGGCAGGATCTCGCCGAACCCTTCCTGCTTGATCGCCAGGTCGGCGAACAGCAAGTGGTGATTGACGACGACCAGATCGGCTTCCTGCGCCGCACGCCGCGCCTTGACGACGAAGCAGTCGCCGAACAGCGGGCAGTCGGCACCGAGGCAGTTCTCGGTCGTCGACGTGACGCGCGGCCACAGTGGCGAATCCTCGGCGATCTCGGCCAGTTCCGCGCGATCGCCCGATGCCGTGCGCTTGGACCAGGCGCGGATCGTCTGCAATTGCGAGACCTGCTCGCGGCTGGCGAAGCGGCCTTCCAGATGCGCCTGGTCGAGGCGGTGCAGGCACAGGTAATTGGCGCGCCCCTTGAGCAGTGCGGCCGACAAGCGCGCGCCGAGTACGCCGCGCACTTGCGGCAGGTCACGATGGAACAACTGGTCCTGCAGGGTCTTCGTGCCGGTCGACACGATCACGCGCTTGCCGGACATCAGGGCCGGCACGAGATACGCGTAGGTCTTGCCGGTGCCGGTGCCGGCTTCGGCGATCAGCATCTGCCGATCGGCGATCGCCTCCTCGACCGCGGCCGCCATCGTCTGCTGCGACGAGCGCATGGCGAAGCCCGGCACCTCGCGGGCGAACGGGCCCTCGGGGCCGAGCAACTCGGCGGCGCTGCTGTCGGGAATCGGGAATGGGGAATGGGGAATGGGAGAAGCCTCCATGGTGGGAACCGGATTCGTCATGGATGGCAGCGTGCTGACCTCGCTCAGGCGTGCTCGCCGATTCTCCATTCCCGATTCCTACCCGCCCCTCACATCCGCACGCGCGGCGGCACGCGGCATTCCTTCAAGCGCTGCTTCGCCGACGCGACGGTGGCGGCATCGTTCAGCGCCTTGCGCGCTTCGACGACCGTTTGCCAGTTGCGTGCACACAGGTTGCCGACCTTCGGCCCGAGCGTGAAGCTCTTGATCGCGAACTGCTCCGCCGCCTGCCAGTTGCCGCGCTCGATTTCGAGTTCGGCCAGGAACTGCACGATGTCCGGCGCATCCGGCGCGAGCTTCAGCGCCTTGTTGCTGGTATCGATCGCGCCGGCGTAGTCGCCGGCACGTTCGGCGTCGCGCGCCTTCTTGAGATACCCGTCGATCGCCGGATCGCGCAACGGCTGCACCTGCACCGCGGAGTCGAGGCCGTCGCCGGCGGAACGGATCGCGCGCACGGCGGCGGGCGTGTCGACGATGGGTGTCGGTTTGATCGCCTGCGGCGCGGGCGGCGCCGGCTGGGTGCAGGCGCCGAGCGAGACGGCGATGAGGAGGCACGACGTACGGATTGAACGATTCATGGGTCCGGCAATTGGGAATATGCGAAAGAGTGAACGAAAAGGTCGGTGACGACGGCGGATTCTCGCACGTCCGCGCGGCCTGCTGTCTTCAACCGCCGCCGTTGCCGCCGCCGAAGAACTGCTTGAGCTGATCGAGCGGGCAGTGTTCTTCCTCGGTCGGCGCATAGCCGGTCGCGAACGGCAGCTCGCGTGCGCCGCTGCAGGCCTGGTCCGTGCGTTTGCCTTCGGCGCTGACCCAGGCGCGCTCGATGCCGTCCTGCGGCACCGTCAGCGGCACGTTCGGCAGGCGTTTCATCAGCTCGATCCACACCTTCAGCGCACCGGTCGCGCCCATCAGGCCGGTCGGCTTGTTGTCGTCGCGCCCGACCCAGGCGACCGCCAGCGTATTGCCGCTGAACCCGGCGAACCAGGAATCGCGCTGCGTGTCGCTGGTACCGGTCTTGCCGGCGGCGTGCAGGCCGCCGAGGCCGGCGTCGACGATCGAATGCGCGGTGCCGCCGATCGCGACCTGCTGCATCGCGTACGTGACCAGGCGCGTCGCCGTCGTGTAGTCGCCACCGCCGGGCTTGACCGTGTAGCGCGCCAACGGCCGTCCCTGCGCGTCGAGCACGCCGCGCAGCGCGCGCAGCGGAATCGCATGGCCGTCGGCGGCGAGGTACTGGTACAGCCGCGCGACGTCGAAGGGACTCAGCTCGATCGCGCCGAGCAGCATCGACGGATTCGGGTTGATCTCGCGCTCGAGTCCGAACGACTGCAGGAACCCGCGCACGCGGTCGACGCCGATGCGCTGGCCCAGGTGCACCGTCGCCAGGTTCCAGCTGTGCACCAGCGCATCGATCAGCAGCACCTGGCCATGCGTCTGGTGGTCGTCGTTTTCCGGACGCCAGTGCGATCCGTCGCGCTGCACCTCGTCGATCGTGCTGTCGTCGAGCTGAGTCGCCAGCGAGTAGCGCTGCGGCTGCGCCAGCGCGACGAGGTTGACGAAGGGCTTGACCAGCGAACCGATCGGCCGCAGCGCGTCGAGCGCGCGATTGAAACCGGGCTCGTCGACGTCGCGGCTGCCGACCATCGCCTGCACCTCGCCGTCGCGCGCGCCGGTGACGACCACGGCTGTCTCGACGGCATCGCCGCGCTTGCCCATGCCTGCCAGGGCCTTGTCGATCGCGCCTTCCGCCAGCGCCTGCGCCGAGGGCGCCAGCGTCGTATGGATCGCAAGGCCCGCGCTGTTGAGCTGCGCGTCGGGGTAGTCCTGCTTGAGCTGGCGCCGCACCAGGTCGAGGAATGCGGGAAAGCGATCGCGCGGCAGGCTCGCATTCGCCGCGGTGCCGATCGGCTGCTTGCTCGCGCTCGCGTACGTCGCATCGTCGATCAGCCCGGTGTCGCGGAACTGCGCCAGCACGATGTTGCGCCGCGTGAGCGCGCGCTCCGGGTTCTTGCGCGGGTCGTACAGGCTCGGTCCCTGCACCATGCCGACCAGCAGCGCGATGTCGGCCGGCGCGAGGCCGCGCAAGTCGCGGCCGAAATAGAACTCGCTCGCCGCGGCGAAACCGTGCACGGCCTGGCCGCCCTGCTGGCCGAGAAAGACCTCGTTGACGTAGGCCTCCAGGATGCGCTTCTTGTCGTAGCGCGCCTCGATCAGCAGCGACAGCAGCGCTTCGTTCAACTTGCGCGCGAAGGTCTGGCCGCGATCGAGGAACAGGTTCTTGACCAGCTGCTGGGTCAGCGTCGAGCCGCCCTGCACGACATGGCCCGCGATCAGGTTGACCCAGGCCGCGCGCAGGATCGCGACGACGTCGATGCCGTGATGGCGCTTGAAGTCGCGATCCTCGACCGCCTGCAGCCCGCCGAGCAGCAGCGGCGGGATCTCGCCGAGCTGGACCACGCGGCGGTCTTCCTGCTGCGCACCATAGAGGGTCGCGATGCGCGCCGGTTCCAGCCGCGCTGTCGCAAGAACGGCACCGGAATCGGCGTCGGCGAGCTGCGCCACGCGGCCGTCGCCGAGCGTCACCGCGATGCGCTTGTCGCGTTCGCGCCCGTCCAGGTAGATGAATCCGCGCCGCGAGATCGTGAAACGCGCCCCGTCGCGATGGAACGTGCCCGGCGTCTTCGCCTGCGCGTCTTCCACGTAGCGCGCCGCATCGAGTTCGAGCTGCAGCGCCTCGGCCGTCAGCGGCAACGCAGGCGCGAGCTCGAGCGGGCGCGCGTAGACGCGGCTCGGATATTCCCACGAGAGGTCGTCGAAGCGGCTGCGCACTTCGCGATCGAGGTAGAACGCGTACGGCGCGAGAAAGCCGAGCGCCAACCCCAGGCCCACCCAGAACGGAATCCGCAGCACACGCCAGACCGTACGCAACACGCTCAGCGAACTCGCAGGAGAGAACGGATGGTCATTCGGATCAAGGGCAGCCTACGAAGGAGAAACGGCCGCGATCGGGCGCCGTGCAGGCGCAATCATGGCGGCGCAGTGTAGCCGCGCCGCGTCGCGCATGGCGAGATGCGGCAGCACGCGCGGCGACGATCGGCGATAATCGGGCTCGTTTGCGCTTTTCCTGGAGTTTCAATGCATGCGATGCCGCTCGCCGCGCAGCCGCCCGACGGCAACGCGACGACCGAACCCTCCGCGACCGCCACGCCGACGGCGCCATTGCGCGTCTGCGTCTACGGAGCGGACGCGCCGGACGCAGCGACGCTGACGGCACTGCGCGCGCGGCTACCACGCGATGCCCGGCTCGCACTCGCGGGCGCCTGCGCGGCGGCCGAGGCGTGGCCGGACGCCGAGCGCCTGGCCGATAGGGGGCGCAGCGCGCATCCGACCGACGTCGCGATCGCCGCCGCGCAGCGTTTTCCCGGCGAGCACCTGATCCTCGTCCGCGCAGACCTGGTCCTGCCGGAATTCGCCTGCGAACGGCTGCTGCGCGCGCTCGACGGCGCACGCGTGCTCGGCGCCGTGGCGCTCGACAGCGGCGCGCGGCGCCCGCTGCCGCGCGAACGATCGAGCAGCGCCGATGCGGCGCAGGTCGACGCGCTCTGCTACGCCTGGTCCGACCGCCGCGTCTGCGACGATCCGTATTTCTTCGGCGGCGCGCCGGCATGGTGTTCGGCCTGGCACGGCCCGCGTCTGGCCGAGCTCGGCGCCGAACGCCTGCGCGAACGCGACGCCGTCGAAGCCGCCGGATGGCGCGTCGTGCTGCTCGATCATCTCTATGTCGAAACCGCCGCGAGCCTCGCCAAGCCGCAGCCGCCCGAACGCGATCCGCGCGACCCCGAGCCCCCCTCGCCGCTCGCGCCGCTGCGCGAGCGCGTCGCCGCCGCACTCGCCGCCGATGCCGCGCCGGCGCGTCCCGGCCTCGACGGCAAGCCGGTCCTGCTGCACGTGCTGCATGGCTGGGGTGGCGGCGCCGAGCGTTGGGTGCGCGACTACGCGGCAGCCGACGACAGCGCGCACCATCTCGTGCTGGTCGCGCGCGGCAGCTTTGCGCGGCGCCGCCACGGCGAGTGGCTGGAGCTGCACGACGGCACGCTGAGTGCGCCGCCGCTGCGCCGCTGGCCGCTGCCGCGGCCGATCGCCGATACCGCGCTCGGCGATGCGAGCTACCGCGACCTGTTCGCCGGCATCCTGCGCGACTACTGCGTCGACGCGGTCGTCGTATCCTCGCTGATCGGACACAGCCTCGATGCGCTGCGCGGCGGCCTGCCGCTGTATTGCATCGTGCACGACCACTATCCGCTGTGGCCTGCCCTGCATCGCGACTTCGGCGATGCGGCGCTGCCGTTCGACGAAGCGCAGCGCGCCGCCGACTTGCGCGCCGCCGGCAGCGATGGCGAATTCGACAATCGCGACCCGCGGCACTGGCGGCGGCTGCGCGACGAAACGGTCGCCGCGCTGCTGGCCGCTTCGGCCAGCCTGGTCGCGCCGAGCCGCTCGGCGCTGGACAATCAACTGCGCCTGGCGCCGGAGCTGCGCGCGCTGCCGGCGCAGGTGATCGCGCACGGCCTCGCGCCATGGCCGGCCGATGCACCGCGCATCGAGGCCGTGCCCGAGCGGCCGCGATTGCGCCTGCTGGTGCCGGGCCGCGTGCGCCGCGGCAAGGGCGCTGAACTGCTTGCCGCCGCGCTGCCGCGGCTGCGCGAGCACGCCGAATTCTTCCTGCTCGGTGCCGGCGCCGATGCCCATGCGCTGTTCGGCGAGAGCGGCGTGCATATCCTGCTCGACTATCGTCGCGACGATCTGCCGGGCCTGCTCGCGCAGATCCGGCCCGATGCCGCGCTGCTGCTGCCGACGGTCGCGGAAACCTTCAGCTATACCTTGTCGGAGATGCGCAGCCTCGGCGTGCCCGTGATCGGCACGCGCATCGGCGCCCTGGCCGAACGCATCGACGACGGCGTCGACGGTTTCCTCGTCGAGACGAACGCGGACGCGATCGTCGCGCGCATCGCCGAGCTGGCCAAGGCGCGCGCGCCGCTCGCGGCCGTGCGCGACGCGCTCGGCCGGTCGCCACACGCAACGCCGCGCGAGAGCGTGCGCGACTATGCCCGCTTGCTGCAGCTCGGCGCGCGCCCGCCGGCGCGCTATCCACTCGCCGACACGCAGGGCGAAATGCTCGAAAACGCGGCCCTGACGACGCAGCTTGCGCACCTGCGCGAACGCGAGCGTGCCGTACGCGACGAGCTCGCGGCAGCGCGCGCGGAAAGCGAACGTCGCGGCGATTGGGGCCATGGACTCAACCGCGAGCTCGCCGGCGCGCACGGCAAGCTGTCCGCGCTGCGCGAAGAATTCGACGACCGCACGCGCTGGGCGCTGGCGCTCAACACCGAGTTGCAGGACATCAAGCCGCACTACGAGCAGATGCTCGCGAGCGCGTCGTGGCGCATCACCGCGCCGCTGCGCAGGGCCAAGGCACGCGTGAGCGGCGTGCGCGCGAGCCTCGCCTACCGCGCGCTGCACCTGCGCAACGTCATCGGACGCGTGCGCGGCAGCCTCGTCCAGCGCGGCCTTGCCGGCACGCTCAAGCGCATCACGCAGGAGCTGCGCGGCGCAGGTCCTGCGCAACTGCGCATCGCCTATCCGGAGCCGCAGGACGACTTCGCGCCATTCGCCCTCCCCAGCAGCGACACGCCGCGCGTCTCGATCGTGATGCCGGTCTACAACAAGATCGCCTACACGAGCGCGTGCCTGCGCTCGATCGCCGCGCACGCCGGCCCGATCGCGTTCGAAGTGATCGTCGTCGACGACGCCTCGAGCGACGCGACGCCGCAGCGCCTGGCCGACGTCGCCGGCGTGCGCAGCGTGCGCAACGCGGACAACCTCGGTTTCATCGGCTCGTGCAACGCCGGCGCGGCGATCGCGCGCGGCGAATACGTGCTGTTCCTCAACAACGACACGGTCGTCACCGCCGGCTGGCTCGAAGCCCTGGTCGGCTGCATCGAGCAGGCACCGCTCGCCGGCCTCGTCGGCGCCAAGCTGGTCTATCCGGACGGCCGCCTGCAGGAAGCCGGCGGCATCGTGTTCGACGACGGCTCGGGCTGGAACTACGGACGTTTCGACGATCCGGCCGATCCGCGCTACGGCTTCCGCCGCGAGGCCGACTACTGCTCCGGCGCGGCGATCCTGCTGCGCCGCGACGTGTTCGAACGACTCGGCGCGTTCGACACGCGCTACACGCCGGCCTACTACGAAGACACCGATCTCGCCTTCGCCGTGCGCGCCGCCGGACTCAAGGTCTACTACGAGCCCGCCGCGACCGTCGTGCATTTCGAAGGCATCACCTCGGGCACCGACGTCGGCAGCGGCATCAAGCGCTACCAGGTCATCAATCGCGAGAAATTCCTCGCCAAGTGGCAAGAGGCGCTCGCGCTTCAGCCCGCGCCCGGCACGACGATCGCTCGTGCGGCGACGCATCGCGTGGCCAAGCGCGTGCTGATCGTCGATGCGACGACGCCGACGCCCGACCAGGATTCCGGCTCGCTGCGCATGGTCAACCTGATGCGCGTGCTGGCCGACCTCGGCTGCCAGACCAGCTTCCTGCCGGACAATCGCGCCTGGATCGAGCGCTACACGCCCGCGCTGCAGGAACTCGGCGTCGAGGCGCTGTACGGCCACCACGCCGCCAACCCGGTGACGCTGCTGCGCGAACGCGGCCGCGAGTTCGACTTGATCATCCTGTCGCGCCACTACGTCGCCGCGAGCTACGTGGGCCTCGCCCGCCTGTACGCGCCGCAGGCGACGCTCGCGTTCGACACGGTCGACCTGCACTACCTGCGCGAACAGCGCGCCGCGGAACTCTCCGGCAAACCCGAACTCGCGCGCCATGCCGCAGCGACGCGCGAGCAGGAACTCAAGCTCATCCGCGAATGCGACGTGACCCTCGTCGTGAGCCCGGTCGAGCAGGAGCTGCTTGCGCGCGAGGCGCCCGGCGCCCGCGTCGACGTGCTGTCGAACGTGCACGAGGTGTTCGGCTGCCGCAAGGCGTTCGGCGAGCGCCGCGACCTGGTCTTCGTCGGCGGGTTCCAGCATCCGCCGAACACCGATGCGGTGAGCTGGTTCGTGCGCGACGTCTTTCCGCGCGTGCGCGCCGAATTGCCCGACGTGAACTTCCACGTGATAGGCAGCAAGGTGCCGGACGCGATCCGCGCGCTCGCCGACGAGCGCGTGCGCGTGCACGGCTACGTCGAAGACATCGAGCCGTACATGGATGGCTGCCGCATTTCGGTCGCGCCGCTGCGCTACGGCGCCGGCGTCAAGGGCAAGGTCAACATGGCGATGAGCTACGGCCTGCCGGTCGTCGCGACGAGCATCGCAGTCGAAGGCATGCACGTGCGCGTCGGCGAGGACGTGCTCGTCGCCGACGAAGCGGCCGCGTTCGCTGCCGAGGTCGTGCGCGCCTACCGCGACGGAGCGTTGTGGGCGCGGCTTTCGGCGAACGGCCTCGCCAACGTCGAGCGGCATTTCTCGTTCGCCGCCGCACGCGATGCCGTGCGCGATCTGCTGTCGTAGTGCCCCGCGGCTCGCCGCATCAGTCTTCGCGCGAACGAATCCACAGGCTGCCGCCGCCGAAACCGCCGCCGCTCGGCAGCTGCAGCCCGTCGCGCACGAGCTGCGGGAAACGATGGAAGGCGTAGTTCGAGCCGAACTCGACCTCGTAGCGGTCCGAATACATCAGCAGCGCGCGCACCAGGTACTGCTCGTTCCAGCTGCGGTTGTCGTCGAGCACCCACTCCTTCGGATACTCGTGCGGCAGGAAGATGTCGTGGATGTGGATGCGCACGCCGGGCGCCAGCCGCGGCAGGACCTCGAAATAGATGAAGTTCACGTCGCTGCCGGTCTTGGCGACGTGCGAGGAATCGATGAACAGCACGTCGCCTGATTGGAGACGATCGAACTCGGCGAGGTCGACGTCCTGCACCTTCGCCTGCAGCAGGCGCGAGACGCCGGGCACGCCGAGCGTCAGGAACTCGCGCGGATACGGCTCGATGCAGGTGATGTCGAGTCGTCCGTCGAGGAAACGGCGGTTCACGTCGGCCGCGAGCAAGGTGGAAAACCCCGAACCGATTTCGATCAGCCGCCGCGGGCGCCAGCGCTGCAGCAACACGAAGAACGCGCGCGCATCGAGCCAGCTGAACTGGGAGTTCTGCGTGAAGAACGCCCACGGCTCGGCCGCTTCCGGCAGCACTTCCGGATAGTCGTAGTGCGGCATGAACTGCGCGAACGATGCGCGCAGGATGTCCTCGTGCGAGGCGTCGTTGAAGTCGATGCCGGCGATCTTCGGCGCGGCGGGCCACAGGTCCTCGACGCGCGGCCTGATCTCGTCGGTATCGACGACGGGCGAATAGAAATGGCCGTTCGGATGCGCGGTCGTCGTCGTCGACGGCGGTTCCTCGACCGCACTCTCCGGAGCCGGCGGCGGAACGGGAGCCGGCGGCGGCGGTTCCGGCTGGCGCGGCTGCGCGCGCGCGAGGAGATTTCCGATCGACTGCAGAAAGGACATCCGTTCGCTCATGTTGCCGGGACCCTGCGTGCGACTGCGCTCTTCATGATAGCGCGCGCGTCCGCCGCCGCCCCGTCAACGCGAGGGGAAAGCGTCGTCTTTACGAAGCTTTGCCGCTGAACGGCCGATCGGCAGCGCCGCTCCAGCGCGACTCGCCATCGCCCGCGGCGGCGGGCGCGAAGCGCCGTTCGCGCAGCACGTTGCCGGCATCGGCCGAGCGCATGACCAGCGTCGATGCGCGCGTTCCGTACTTCGCGCCGCGGATGAAGATCGGCGCGAGCACGCGCTCGAGCGCGCGGCCGACGCCGGTATCGGGCAGCGCCTCGTCCGGCGGTTGGGTCTCGTCGAGCAGCAGATCGAGCAGGCGCGTTTCGTCGGCACGCGCGGCGGCATCGGCGAGCAGTCCGGCGAAGCGCCGCTGCAGGCGTTCGGTCTTCGGCCAATGCACGCCGATCGGACCGTTGCTGATCACATGGACACCGGCGTTCAGCGCACGCACGAGCCGATCGCTGCTGCCGAGCGCGAAGACGCCGGCGCGGTCGCCGACGACGAGATTGAACGGGCCGTAGTCGGATGCGGTCGCGCGCAAGGCCTCCAGATAGTCCCTCGGCGACTCGTCGCCGAGCACGAAGTCGCGCACCAGCCAACCGCGCGAGCGCGGTGCGGTCGCCGGAACGCCCGTGCGCAGGTTCGTGACCGCGGCGAAGCGCCCGTCGCTGCGCAGCGCCAGCCAAGTACCGCCGGCTACGAGATCGCGTCCCCCGACGACGCGTGCGTCGTCGGCCCACGGCTCGGCCGGCGCGCTGGCGCGGGCATGAAACTCGTCGCGATTACCGAGCACCAGCAGCGGGAATTCGGGGGTTGCGTCGACGGCGATCAGAAGGAGGCACATGCAGGCGAACGCTCACTCTCTCTGGATTTCAACAGCGCGGCTTCGAGGGAGCGGCTTCAGCCGCGAGAATGTTTCTCGCTCGGAATTCGAAGCATCGCAGATGAAGTCGTGCCCACGAAACCCTCCGACGCAGCGCACTCGCGAAGATGCTGCCGCCGAGCCGCTTTCGCGAGCAAGGTTCAGCCCTGCCCTTCGCCCAACGCTCGCACGCGTGCATCCAACGGCGCCAACCGTGCGTTGTTCGGGCTCAACTCGCGGGCCGCATTGAGCGCGCGCGCGGCGTCCGTGCGGCGACCCTCGCCGATGCGCGCGTCGGCCTGGTCGAGGAAGGCGTTGGCCAGTTTTTCTGACATCGAAGGCACAGACCCATCGTCGGGTGCCGTCTGCCGCAGTGCGTCGAGCAGCGCACGTGCACGCTGCGGCGCGCCGTCCGTCAACGCCTGCGCGAACAGCTCCTTGGCGCGCGCGGGAATGCGCGCGATGCCGGCGAGCGCCTCGCGGTCGTTGCCGTCGATCGCGAGCGCGGCGCGGTACTTGTCCCAGGCGCTGTCGCCGGGCGGGATGATCAGATTGCCGGCGATGCTGGCCTGGTTCGCGTCGGCCACCAGCTTGCGCACCTGCTCGGCCTGCGCCGGCGTGACCACGGCGCGCTCGGCGTTGATGTCGAGGCGTTCGCGCAGCTCGCGCAGGTTCGTACGCGCGGCGCGCAGGTCGGCCAGGTCCGGCGCGAGTTCGGCGGCCTCGTTCAGCGCCTTCTCCGCAGCGCCCGCGTTGCTGTCCTCGATCGCCGCATTCGCCTGCACGACGAACGACTGCGCGATGCGGCGCAGTCCTTCCTTCACGCGGGCGTTGGCCGGGTCCTGTTTCTGCACCGATCGGAACAGCTCCAGTGCCGAATCGTCGCTGCCGGCCAGACGGCCCGCGTGGATCTGCGCTTCGGCGCGCGTCAGCGTTTCTTCGCGCGCGGCGCGTTCGGCCTCGCGCGCCTGCGCGATCTCGCCGCGCAGGGCCGGCAGGCCGGCGTAACTCGGCATCACGCGAACGATGTCGTCGCTGCGCGCGCTGGCGGTCGCCGTGTCCTTCGCGGACAACGCGGAACGCGCCTGCGCGGCCAGCGCGTCGGCGCATTTCTGCAGGCCGGCCTGGGCCAGCGCATTGGCCTGCTCGCTGGCGAGCACGCGCTGGTAGATGCCGGCCGCGCCGTCGTCGCCGACGATGCGGCCCGCGGCGAGTGCGGCCTTGGCCTGGTCGAGCAGTTGCTCGGTCTCGCTGCCGCGTGCCTCGAGTTGCTTGAGGGCGCCGTCGACGCGCTCGACATCGGTGCCGCCGCCGAGCAGTTCGCGCGCGCCGTCGAGCGACTGACGCGCGGCGGCGAGGTCGCCGGATCTGAGCGCGGCATCGGCCCGCTCCAGCAGCTTGCGGCCGACGGTTTCGAGTCCGCGGCGCGCGATGTCGTTGTCCGGATCCTGCGCGCGCGCGGCCAGGAAGAGTTCGCGCGCGCTGTCGCCCTGGTTTCCACTCAGCTTGCCGGCGTCGAGCGCACGCTGCGCGCGCGACAAGGTGTCGTTGAACTCGGTCCGCGGCAGCCAGGCGCGCAGGCGATCCTGCCAATGCCAGGTCGCTGCGGCCCCGAGCAGCACGACGAGGACCGCGGCCGTGGCGAGCGCGCCGCCACGCGAGCTGCGACTGCGCGGGCGCTGACCCGAACCGCCGCCGCGATCGGCGCGCATCGCATCGTCGTCGAGCGCGGCGACGATCTGGTCGAGACGGCCGAGGTTCGGCTCGGCGCGCTCGCGCATCGCATCGGCCGGGATCGGCGACGGCACCGCGGAAACGAAGGTGTCGGCCGGCGTCGCTTCGCGCCGGAACGAGGTCGGCGTGCCGATGAGCTCCGGCAAGGCGCCATCCTGCATGCGCCGCTCGATCTCGGCGATCGCGGCGGCGACGTCGTTGCCGGTCTGGAAACGGTCCTCCGGCTGCTTGGCGAGCAGCCGGGTCATCAGCGGCTGCAGCACGCCGAGGCTGTCGGGAAGCTCGGGTACCGGCTGGGTGATGTGCATGATGCCGATCGCGAGCGAATCGTCGGCGTGGTACGGCACGCGGCCGACCAGCATCTCGAACAGCACGATGCCGAGGCCGTAGAGATCGGAGCGGCCGTCGATCTGCTTGCCGCGCGCCTGCTCCGGGCTCATGTAGTGCGGCGTGCCGACGACCGCGCCGGTCTTGGTCATGCGCAGGGTCGAATCGAGCGCGCGCGCGATACCGAAATCGGTCAGCGCGGCCGAGCCGTCGTCGCGCAGCAGGATGTTGTCCGGCTTGACGTCGCGATGGACGAAGCCTTTTTCCTGCGCGTAGTTCAGCGCCCCGGCGATCTCGCGCGTGACGCGCAGCGCGAAGGTCATGTCCCGCGCGCTGCCGTCCTTCAACAGGACCGGGCCGCCGCTGAGGTATTCCATCGCGATGTAGTGATAGTCGCCCGCGCGGCCGACGTCGTGGATGCCCACGACATGGCGATGATGCAGGCGCGCGGCGATCTTCGCCTCGCGCAGGAAGCGCTCGCCGAAATTCGGGTCGGCCAGCAGGGCCGGCGACATGATCTTCAGGGCGACCTCGCGGTCGACCGACTCCTGCACGGCCAGATAGACCGTCGCCATGCCGCCGCGGCCGAGCTGGCGCAGAAGTCGGTAACCGGGAATCTCGATCACGTTCGCGTCATGTCCGCGCTGGAAAACCGGCCCGTGGCGAACCACGCCAGCCGGCATCGGGTTGGCTTTTCAGGATAGCACGCGCTTCGCGCACCCACCCAGCGAGCAGACGATGCGGCGTGTCAACGCGACGTGACGCCAGGCGGGTTTTCCGCCGGCCTTTCCGCCGCTCAGCTGATCCGGCGCGCTTCGATCACGTTCGGCACCGCCAGCAATTGGCCGAGCAGGCCGCTCAGCTGGCCGAAGTCGGCGACGCGCAGGGCGTAGTCCATGATGGCGATGCCGCGGTTGGGGTCGATGCGCGCGTTGACCGCGATGACGTGCGCGTTGGCCGAAGCGATCACGTTGCTGACGTCCTTGTGCAGCCACTTGCGGTCGTAGCCTCGCACGGTGATGTCGACGTCGTAGGAGGCCTGCTTGCGGCTGCCCCATTCGACCGCGATGACGCGGCTTTCGTCGCGCTCGCGCAGCGTGGCCAGCTGGGCGCAGTCGGTGCGGTGCACGGACACGCCGCGGCCGCGCGTGATGTAGCCGGTGATCGCATCGCCCGGCAGCGGCTGGCAGCAACGCGCCAGCTGGGTCAGCAGGTTGCCGACGCCGTCGATGATGATCGCGCCCTGCTCCGCGCTGGGCACGCGGCTCGGCACCGGCGGCGGCACGGTGCCGGGTTCCGGCGCCGGCGGCGCGGTCAGCTCGTGCAGCGCGCGGGCGATCTGGCCGGTCGTTATGTCGCCGAGCGCCAGCGCCTCGAGCAGGTCGTCGTGGCTGCGCAGCTGGAAACGTTCGGGCAGGCCCTCCAGGTTCGCGTTGTGCAGGGCGAGGCGCTTGAGTTCGCGTTCGAGCAGGAGGCGGCCCGCGGCGAGGTTCTGCGCCAGGTCGATGCGCTTGAACCAGGTGCGCACCTTTTCGCGCGCGCGATGCGTGGTCAGGAAGCCGCGGTGCGTCGACAGCCAGTCGCGGCGCGGCTCGGAGACCTTGCCCGTGAGCACCTCGATGCGGTCGCCGCTGACCGGCTGGAACGTCAGCGGCACGATGCGCTCGTTGACCTTGGCGCCGCGGCAGCGGTGGCCGACGTCGGTGTGGATCGCATAGGCGAAGTCGAGCACGGTCGCGCCGCGCGGCAGGTCGACGACCTGCCCTTTCGGCGTCAGCAGGTAGACGCGGTCCTCGACGACCTCGGTGCGGAAACCGGCCAGCAGGGCCGCATCGTCGTCGCGCGCGTCCTTGCTTTCCAGCAGCTGGCGCATCCAGGCGATCTTGCGTTCGAAGCTGGCATCGGCGCCGCCGCCCTCCTTGTAGCGCCAGTGCGCGGCGACGCCGAGCTCGGCGTGGCGATGCATCTCGTGCGTGCGGATCTGCACCTCCAGCGTCTTGCCCTCCGGCCCGACCACGGCCGTGTGCAGCGACTGGTAGTGGTTGCCCTTCGGGCTGGCGATGTAGTCGTCGAACTCGCCCGGCACGTATGGCCAGAGCGTGTGCACGACGCCGAGCGCGGCATAGCAGGTGGCGATGTCGTCGACCAGCACGCGCAGCGCCCTCACATCGTAGAGCTCGGAGAACTCGAGCCCCTTGCGCTGCATCTTGCGCCAGATCGAATAGATGTGTTTCGGCCGCCCGGCGATATCGGCCTTCAGGCCGGCCTTGGCCAGCGCGTCGCCCAGTTGGGCCTTCGCCGTCTCGATCCAGGCCTCGCGTCCGTCGCGCCGTTCGTCGAGCAGGGTCGCGATGCGCCGATAGACATCCGGCTGCAGGTAGCGGAACGCGAGGTCTTCCAGTTCCCACTTGACCTGCCAGATGCCGAGCCGGTTCGCCAGCGGCGCGTGGATGTCCGCGCTGAGCTGGGCGAGCGCACGCTGTTCAGCTTCCAGCGCACGCTCGGCCGCACGCATGCGCACGAGCTGGCGCGCCAGCAGGATGAAGACGACGCGCAGGTCGCGGATGATCGCGAGCAGCAGGCGGCGCAGGCCCTCGTTGCCGCCGGTGCTGCCGCGGGTCGCGTACAGCGACCAGACCTTCTCGGAAGCCTGCTGGCCTTCGATCAGCGCGCGGACATCGGCGGGGAAAGCGGCCAGGTCCGCGCCGGCGACGACGGCGCCGGCCAAGCTCAGCGAATGCAGCACGCAGGCCGCCTGGGCGTCTTCGCCGACGCCAAGCTCGCCGAGCAGGGCGAGCGTCGCGCGCAGCTCGGCTTGCGCGGCTTCCCAGCGCACGCTCGCCTCGCCCGCGCTGCGCTCGCCGGCCACGCGAAACGCGCGCGCGACGACGTCGTGTGCGACGCTGCCCGGCAATGCGGCGGCCTCCGGCCGGCTGGCCGAAGGCGAAGGAGACTCGGCGGACGTGTTCACGGCCTTGGCGATGACGGCGATCGACGCCTACGTTAGCCCGAAAATGCGATCGGCGCCCGCAGGCGCCGATCGGATGAGCGGATGGACGGGACTGCGGCGCTTATTGGCCGGTCATCCAGGGGAAGCCGGTGGAGTTCGGCATGAAGCCGAATACGACGTTGTCGCCGGAGAATTTGTCGCCGCCCTCGATCGCCACAGCGGGTTCGATCAATACGGTACCCGTGACAACCGGGGTCAACACGGTTGAATGACTTCCCTGCACGAGCCGGTTCACCACGACGTAGAACGCCTGGTCCGCACCCGTGCCGAATGGCGGAGCGCCGATTGAGAATGATTGGGTCAACGGGCCATCGAGCGTCAAGCTGCCCGCCTGCGAGCAAGCGCTGGAGTTCAGCGCCGACGGCAACTGATAGATGACGCACCAGCTGCCGGCGTCGCTCAAGTAGGTGCTTTCGTACGCATCCTGCAGCAACAACGTCATCGTCGCGCTACCCGCCGGCGCGATACCGCTGTCCATCAGCGGCACGCTCATTGTCGGCTGCGCGCCGGGCGCCTGCGGCCCGAACCGCGTATCGACGCGGAACAGATACGTGAAATTGATGCCGTCGGTGGCGGTCCACATCGTCGGTGCGCGGGCCGTTCCGGCCGCCGCGCTCGAGCTGACCCCCGTCGCGGCAGCGCATCCGATGTCTTCGACGACGATCGGCGTCTCGTCGGCTTGCGGGTCGCAGGCCGCAACCGGGACCTGCGCCCAGTTCGGTGCCGACCAGTCGAACGAACGCGGCGGTACCCAATTGACGAGGTGGCTGAAGTTTTCGTCCGTCTTCGACTCGTAGGAGTTTTCAAAGATGCCGTCCGCAAGGCCGCTGGCGGACGATCCGTCGGCGGCCGTCGACACGCACTCGAGGTGCTGCGCGAAGAACGCGGAAAATGTCAGCGTGCCGTTGCTGTAGCCGAAACTGTTGACGCTGACACTCGGGAAAGTCCACGAATGGGCCCCCTGCGGGAGCGACTGATCCTCGTGCTTGAGCGTCAGCACGTTCGGGTAGCCGCCTTGCGGTACGTCATTGCAGAAATAGAACCCTTCCGTGAATGCCGTCCACACATACGCGTTGTCCGCGAACGTCAGGGCCAGACCCGACGACGACGACGTGGGGATCTGCACTTCGTTGGCCGCAATGTGCACATCCGGCAGCGTTTGAGCAAAAACAGAAACCGAACCGCACGCCACCAAGGCGGCGCACACGCCCACTACCCATTTGTTCACGGACATTCTGGAATTCTCTACTTCGGGACAACTGGTCAGTTCTGCCCCGCCCGCTTCAGAACCGAAGTCGTACAGGAGCGCTCGTGCCCGGCATCGGCCAGGCGGTTGCTCGCCATCACCCGCACCGAACCCAAGCCCGGCGGGCATGCTACACTCGAACCCGGCCTATCGTACCGGTTCGCGCGGCCGCGTGCACCTGTTAACTTCGTGTAAGACAAGGAAATTTGCGGTCGCGGTCACAAGTCGCCACCGACTAAACACACTATGCGCCTGAATTCGAGCCTCGCCCTGATCCTGTTTGCCGCGACCAGCCTGGCTGGCGCACAGTCCCAGTCCCCGACGCTTGAAGAACGCATGTCGCAGGCGGAATTCCGCGCGGCCGGACTCGACAAGCTGTCGCCACAGGAGCTGCAGCAACTCAATGTGTGGCTGCAAAGCCACGGCGGCAGCGGTGCGACGCAGTACGTGACGTCGAGCGGCACGCCGTTGTTCTACCCGAAGTCCTCGGACCGCGAGACGATCGAGGCGCACATCGAGGGCACCTTCGTCGGCTGGCGCACCAAGTCCGTGTTCAAGCTCGACAACGGCCAGGAATGGCAGCAGGCGGAGTCGGGTTCCTACGACGCCGGCAAGCTGGTCAGCCCCGCCGTCCACATCAAGCCGATGCTGCTCGGCAGCTGGCTGATGTACGTCGAAGGCTGCGGCTGCAGCGTGCGCGTGCAGCGCACCAAGTAGCCCCGCCGCTCTGCGCGCGACCGCCCGCCGTCATGCACGGCGCGGCTGGTGGAGCGCCTCGACCAGCTTGGCGATCCGCTTCGGCGACACCGATTCGGTCGTGCGCAGCTCCTGTGCGAACGTCGACACGCGCAATTCTTCGATCAGCCAGCGCAGCTCCGCCAGTTGCGCATCCTCGCCGCCGCGCTCGGCGCGCAGCTTGAGGTAATCGCGCCAGTAGCCCTGCAGGGCCAGCATGCGTGCCTGGTCGCGCGCCGGGTCGTGGCGCAGGCGCTCGGCGCGCAGGCGCATCGCGCGCAGGTAGCGTGGAAACTGCGCCAGGCGCGATTTGTCGACGTCTCGCAGGAATCCGGGGAACAGCAATTCGGCCAGCTGCTCGCGCAGGTCGTCGTAGTTCGCGCGCGCGAAGCCCATCAGCGGCGGTTCCAGCAGCGGCAGCAGTTCGCCGTAGGCGACGATGATCGTTTCGGCCAAGGCGAGCCGTTCGACCGCGGCCGGAAACAGTTCGCGCGAGATCGCCTCACGCAGGTGCTCGAAGTCGCCGCGTCGGCGCACATCGAGGTCATGCGCCGACAGGCGTTCGCGCAAGGCGGACTCGATCAAGTCCGCCCGCAAGGAATCCGCGCTGCCGAGCGGCGTCCACTTGAGTGCGATCGCATTGTTCAGCGGCAGCTGCCGGCGCGCCTGCTTCAGCTTGTCGGCCAATGCGCGGCGCAGCAGGCGTTCGACGCCGCGGCGATGCGCTTCGATGGCTTCGTCGTGGCGCTCGAACACACGCAGCGCGACGCTCTCGCCGAGATCGACCAGGGCCGGGAATGCGGTCAGTCCGCTCGGCGAAACGACGCTGGCGGGGATGTCGTCGAAATCGAACGCGTCGACGTCCTCGCGCGTGAGCTCCACGTCGGCGCGGCGCGAGAACGCGACGCGCGCGGCGCCGGTCCATTGCGATTGGATCGCAGCGAGGTCGCGGCTTTCGACCAGGATCTCGCCTTTTTCATCTTGGATACGAAAGTTCATCGACAAGTGCGGCGGCAGTTCGATGCCGGCGAAGTCCGCCGCACCGACGGCGACGCCGGTGACGCGCTGCAGATAGCGCGCGAGCACGGCGAACAACGGTTCGTCGCGCGGTGCTTCGGATTCGGCGAACGCGCGCGCGAAATCCGGCGCCGGCACGAAGTTGCGGCGCAGGCTTTTCGGCAGGCCGCGGATCGCCTCGGCGACCTTCTCCGCCAGGAGCCCCGGCACCAGCCATTCGCAGCGTGCGACGGGTACCGCGTTCACCAGCGCCAGCGGCACCTGCATCGTCACGCCGTCGGCCGGATCGCCGGGCACGAAACGATAGGCGAGGCGCAGCGCGTGGCCGGCGATTTCCAATTGCGCGGGGAAGTCGTGCGCACCGGCGCCGTGCGCTTCGGCCAGCACGTCGGCGAGCGACCAGTGCAGGGCCGCCTGCTCGGTCGGTGAAGCGCGGCGGTACCAGGCGTCCAGCGCCACGGCCGTATGAATGTCCGCCGGCAGCTTGCCGGCGAAGAAGGCGGCGAGGTCCTCGTCGCTGCGCAAGAGGCCGCTGCGGCGGCGCTTCGCCTCGATCTCGCGCGCTTGCGCGAGCACGCGCAAGTTCGCTCGCACGAAATCCGCACGCGCGTCGATCTCGCCGCGCGCCAGCGCTTCGCCGACGAACACGGCATGCGCGAGCGCGGGATCCTGCGCACCGAACTGCACGGCGCGCTTCTCGACCAGGGTCAGCCCGAACAGCGTGACCTGCTCGAAGGCGACGACGGCGCCGCGCTTGCGCGACCAGTGCACGTCGCGCCAGCTGCGCTTGACCAGGTGCGCCGCCTGCTGCTCGATCCATGCCGGTTCCACGCGCGCGCACTGCATCGCGTACACCTTCTGCACGTCGAGGATCTGCCCCGCCAGCAGCCATTGCGGCGGCGACTTGGCGAGGCCCGAACCGGGGAAGATCGAGAACTTGCGCTCGCGCGTTCCGCGGTACTGGTTGCGTTCGTCCTTGAGACCCACCTGGGTCGGCCAGCCGGACAGCAGGCATCGATGAATGGCTTCGTACGTGCTGGGATTGGAGATTCGGGATTCGGGATTCGGAACCGCGCTCGGGTCCGACGCTTTCGCCTTGGCCGGCTCCGAATCCCGAATCTCCAATTCCGGCGTCAGCAAGAGCTGGCGATGCAGCTCGCGCCACTCGCGCATGCGCATGAAGGAAAGGAAATGCGAGTGGCACCAGTCGCGCAGTTTCGACTGCGTGAGTTCTTCGTGCGCGCTCGTGTAGGACACCCACAGCTTCAGCACGGCGACGAAATCGGACTTCGGATCGGCGAACTCGGCATGCGCGGCGTCGGCCTGCTGGCGCGCGTCGGCCGGACGTTCGCGCGGGTCCTGGATGCTGAGGAACGCGGCCAGCACGAGCAGTTCGCGCAGGACCTCGCGGCGTTCGGCCTCGACCAGCATGCGGCCGAGCGCGACGTCGATCGGCAGCCGCGCCAGCAAGCGACCGATGTCGGTCAGCGCGTACAGCGTGCGCCCCTGCACGCCGGCTTCGGCCGTGCTCTCGGCAGCACTCGGCCGGCCGGACGATTTCGCCTCGACGGCACCCAGTTCAGCCAGACGCCGATAGCCGTCGCCGATCGCGCGCTCGGAAGGCGCTTCGACGAACGGAAAATCGGCCGGATCGCCGAGCTTCAACGCGAGCATGCGCAGGATCACGCCGGCCAGCGACGAGCGCAGGATTTCCGGATCGGTGAAGCGCGGCCGCTGCGCGAAATCGTCCTCGCCGTACAAGCGAAAGCACACGCCCGGACCGACGCGGCCGCAGCGGCCCTTGCGCTGGTCGGCGGCGGCCTGCGAGATCGGCTCGATGTGCAGGCGCTCGAGCTGGTTGCGCTGGCTGTAGCGCTTCACGCGCGCCGTGCCGGTGTCGATCACGTAGCGGATGCGCGGCACCGTCAGCGAGGTCTCGGCGACGTTGGTGGCGAGCACGATGCGTCGCTGCGGTCCGGGCTTGAACACGCGATCCTGCTCGGCCGCGGACAGGCGCGCATACAGCGCGAGCACCTCGGTCGAACGGTACTGGCGCCGCGACAGCGCCAGATGGGCGTCGCGGATCTCGCGCTCGCCGGGCAGGAACACCAGCACGTCGCCGCGCGGGTCCTCGGCGGTGATTTCGTCGGCGGCGGCGACGATCTGTTCGGCCAGCGTCAGATCGCTGCGTTCCGCTCTTGCGGCACCTGCCCCCTTCTGCCCCTCGGGCATCTTCCCCCGCTGCGCGGGGGCGGAAAAAACAGCGGGACGCCAGCGCACCTCGACCGGATACGCGCGGCCCTCGACCTCGATCACCGGCGCATCGCCGAAATGCTGCGAGAAGCGCGAGGTGTCGATCGTTGCCGACGTCACGATCAGCTTCAGGTCGCGCCGCTTGGCCAGCAGACGCTTCAGGTAGCCGAGCAGGAAGTCGATGTTGAGGCTGCGCTCGTGCGCTTCGTCGAGGATGATCGTGTCGTACGCGTTCAGCCACGCATCGCCCTGCGTCTCGGCGAGCAGGATGCCGTCGGTCATGAACTTGATCAGCGCGTTCTCGCCGACCTGCTCGGTGAAACGCACCTGGAAGCCGACGAGGTCGCCGACATTGCCGCCCAGTTCGCTGGCCACGCGGCGCGCGACGGCGCGCGCGGCGATGCGGCGCGGCTGCGTGCAGCCGATGAGGCCCGCGACGCCGCGCCCGGCGGCGAGACACAGCTTGGGCAGCTGCGTGGTCTTGCCCGAGCCGGTTTCGCCGGCCAGCACGACGACCTGGTGCTTGCGGATCAGCTCGACGATCTCGTTGGCGCGCGCGGCGATCGGCAGCGACTCGTCGATGCGGATTTCGGGCACGCGCGCCACACGCGCGGCGCGGCGCTGCGCCGAGGCGTCGATATCGGCCGCGAGCCGGGCCAGCTGGTCAGCCGGCGCCGTCGCGCGCGGATCGGACAGGCGCCGCCAGCGCGCCAGCAGCCGGCCGAAGTCGCGCGCCATCACCGTATCGAGCGCGCGCCGCAAAGTTTGGAGTTCGGACATGGAGTGATTATCGATCGAGTCCCGCAGCGCGGGCGATGGACCGCCGCGCGCACGGAAAAACTCCATCATTGCGGCCTATCGATGCGATTCGCAAGGACGATTTCACGCGCCGGCCCGGCGGAGCTAGCCTTCGATCATCCAGAATCGAGGAACGACCATGAGCATCGACATCGGCATCGCCAAGAAAGATCGCGAGCGCATCGCGCAGGACCTGTCCAAGCTGCTCGCCGACACCTATTCGCTGTACCTGAAGACGCACAGCTTCCACTGGAACATCACCGGCCCGATGTTCAACGCGCTGCACCTGATGTTCGAGACGCAGTACAACGAGCTGTGGACCGCGGCCGACCTGATCGCCGAGCGCATCCGCGCGCTGGACGTCTACGCGCCGGGCTCCTACACGCAATTCGGCAAACTGACTTCGATCGCCGAGGAAACCGGCGTGCCGGACTGGAAGACGATGGTGCAGCAGCTCGTCGACGGCCACGAGACCTCGGCGCGCACCGCCCGCGAGGTGTTCAAGCTGGCCGACCACGCCGACGACCAGCCGACGGCCGATCTCGCCACGCAGCGCATGCAGGAACACGAGAAGACCGCGTGGATGCTGCGGTCGTTGCTGAAGTGAGCATTTGAAGAACGGAGAAGACTGAACCACGAAGAACACGAAGAGAGAACGCAAAGCCGAAGCGAAGCCTGAAACACGGAGCACACGGAGAACACGGAAGAAGAAAACACCGGGTTGTTCTTCGGCATTCCGTTTTCACTGCGGGATCGGCGACAAGTTCCTCGCAGCCTAGTTCTGAAGCTTTTTCTCCGTGTGCTCCGTGTGCTCCGTGTTTCAATCTTTCAGACGAGATCCCTCACAACTTCCGCCGCGGCGGGATCAGGAAATCGCCGAACAGCAGGCCGGCGACGATGGCGACGAGCAGCGTCACCAGGGTGATCGCGGTGTCGACGCCGAGCAGCACGTCGCGCTCGAACACGTAGCTCAAGGTGCGGTAGCCGACGCTGCCCGGCACCAGCAGGATGATGCCGGGCTCGCGTACCAGCGCACCGGGGCGATTGGTCAGGCGCGCGAACAGGTTGCTGGTTGCGCCGATCACCAGGCTCGCCAGGAACGTGCCGAAGGCCGGCGACACGTGGTGGCCGGCCAGTTGTGTGCAGGAATAGCCGAGCAGTACCGCGCCGATCACGACCGCGTAGTCGCGCTTGGGGCTCTTGAACAGCACCGCGAACGAGAAGGCCGCGGCGACGACGGCGGCCCACTCGGTCCACGGCGGCAGGGCCGAACTGTCGAGCTGCGGCGGCACGATGTGCAGCAGCGCGCAGGTCTGTACCGCGGCGACGGTGCCGAACGTCAGCTTCAAGAGAGTCGTCACCGCACCCATCATGCGCGCCGTGCCGGAGATCAGGTGCTGGCTCGATAGCTCGCGCACGGCGGTGGTCAAGGTCATGCCCGGCATCAGCACGATCAGGCTCGCGATCACCACCGAGCGCAACGCGAGCGGCGCCAGCCACGCGGCGATCACCGTCGCCACCAGCGTGGACAGGAACGCGGCGACCGCTTCGGAAGCCGGGCTGAACGAAGGCCAGCGCCGCGCGGCCAGCGTGAGCAGGCCGATGAGCAGGCCGTTCAGCGCGGCAGCGCCGGCCTCGCGCCAGCCTGCGTGCAGGATGATCGCGATCGCTGCCGAGGCGATGCCGAAGCTGATCACGCTGGCGATGTTGGCGTAGACGCTCGGCTGGCGCGATCCGACCGCGCGCAGCAGGCGCCGGCCCTCGCCGAGGTCGAGTTCGCCGGCGATCACCCGGTTGGCGATCGCATCGGTCTGGCACAGCGCAGAAAGGTTCGCGTCGCCCGGCGGCGAGCGCACGACTTGCGTGATCTCGGCCAGATCGTCGTCCTGCGTCGGATCGGAGAACGACATGACGATCGACGTCGGCGTCGACAGCACGTTGCAGACCAGGCCGAGCCGCGCGCTGACCAGGTTGACGACGTCTTCCAGGCGCGGCGCGGCGGTGCCGTACTCGTGCAGGCGCCGCGCCAGTTCGACGACGAAGCCGATGCGCGTCTTCAGGGTGGCGCCGCTGCCGATGCGGCGGCTGGATTCATCATGGCTCATCCACGCAATGATGCCGTGCTTTCGCGCTTGCCGGCTACGAATGTCGCAATGTGCACGAGTGCGCCACGCTTTCCGCAGCGCATCGCAGCCTGTTAGCCTTGCCCGATGAGCACGGGGACCTCTGCCGGCACGGCCACGCTCCAGCGCAACGCGGACGGCGAATTCGTCGCGGCCAGCGGCGACTGGACGCTCGCCTACGCGCCGAAGCTGGCCGATCTGGTCGCCGACCTGAAACGCAAGGCAGGCGCCGGCACGCGCGTCGATGCCGGCGCGCTCGGCCGCGTCGACACCGCCGGCGCCGGCCTGCTGCTGGACCTCGCCGGCAAGGCGGAGATCCGCGGGCTCGACGACAATCGCCGCGCCTTGTTCGACGCCGTCGCCAAGGCGCAGGCCGCGCCGGCGCCGCCGCCCAGGCGCGGCAACGCGCTCGTCAGCGTGCTCGCGCGCACCGGCGCCGCGGCCGAACAGGTCACGCGCGACAGCTACCAGCTGCTCGGCTTCATCGGCCTGGTGCTGGCGACGCTCGCGCGCTGCGTGATCGATCCGCGCCGCTGGCGCGTCACGTCGCTGGCGTTCCATCTCGAACAGACCGGGCTCGATGCGGTGCCGATCGTCGTGCTGCTGAATTTCCTGGTCGGCGCGGTGGTGGCATTCCTCGGCGCCACCGTGCTGAAGGATTTCGGTGCCAGCATCTTCACGGTCGAACTGATCGGCTATTCGTTCCTGCGCGAGTTCGGTGTGCTGCTGACCGCGATCCTGATCGCCGGGCGTTCCGGCAGCGCCTTCACCGCGCAGATCGGCTCGATGAAGTCGCGCGAGGAGATCGACGCGATCCGCACGCTCGGCCTCGATCCCGTCGAGGTGCTGGTGCTGCCGCGCCTGCTCGCCCTGCTGATCGCGATGCCGCTGCTGACCTTCCTCGCGATGCTCGCCGGCATCGTCGGCGGCGCGGTCGTGTGCGTGCTCGCGCTCGACATCTCCACCACGATGTTCGTCACGCGCTTCCACGACCTCGCCGCGGTCCAGCACTTCTGGGTCGGCATGAGCAAGGCGCCGATCTTCGCGTTCCTGATCGCCTCGATCGGCTGCCTCGAAGGGTTCAAGGTCTCGGGCAGCGCCGAATCGGTCGGCACGCATACGACGTCGAGCGTGGTGCAATCGATCTTCGTCGCGATCCTGGTCGACGCGCTCGCCGCGATCTTCTACATGGAGATCAACGTATGAGCGGCGGCGCGCCCGGCGAGCCGGTGATCGAGGTGCGCGGCCTGCGCAACCAGTTTGGCGCGCAGGTCGTGCACGACAACCTCGACCTCGACATCCGCCGCGGCGAGATCGTCGGCGTCGTCGGCGGCTCCGGCAGCGGCAAGTCCGTGCTGCTGCGCTCGATCATCGGGCTGAACCGTCCGGCCGCCGGCAGCGTCAAGCTGCTCGGCCAGGAAATGACCACGGCGACCGAGGAGCAGCGCGCCGCGGTCGAGCGCCGTTGCGGAGTGCTTTTCCAGAATGGCGCCTTGTTCTCTTCGCTGACGGTCGCCGAGAACACCATGGTGCCGATGCGCGAGCACTATCGGCTGCCACAGGCGATGATGAACCGTCTCGCCGCGCTGAAGATCGCGCTGGCCGGGCTGCCGGCCGATGCGGGTGCGAAGTACCCGTCGGAGCTTTCCGGCGGCATGGTCAAGCGTGCCGCGCTGGCGCGTTCGATCGCGCTCGACCCGGACATTTTGTTTCTCGACGAGCCGACCGCCGGCCTCGACCCGATCGGCGCCGCCGCATTCGACCAGTTGATCCTGACCTTGCGCGAGAGCCTCGGCCTCACGGTTTTCCTGATCACGCACGATCTCGATACGCTCTACACGATCTGCGACCGCGTCGCCGTGCTGTCGCAGAAGCACGTGCTGATCGCCGATACGCTGGCCAAGGTCGAGCGCTATCCCGATACATGGGTGCAGGAATATTTCCAGGGACCGCGCGGGCGCGCGGCGGAATTCGCGGCACACAAGGCGGAGGCGGCGAATGGGCTGGCCAATCGCGGCTGAAGCCGCTCCCGCAAACGCCGCTCCCATCGGGCACGTTGCGCTCACCGCCTTCCCGCTGCACCAGCAGCTGATGCACTGACGGACACGTATTCGATCATGGAAACCCGCGCTCACCACGTCCTCATCGGCGCCTTCACGATCGGCGTGTTCCTGCTCGCGCTCGTGTTCGTGCTGTGGATGTCCAAGTCCAGCGTCGACCGCAAGTTCAACGACTACGAGATCGACTTCACCGAGGCGGTGACGGGCCTGTCGACCGGCGGCCTGGTGCAGTACAACGGCATCAAGGTCGGCGAAGTCATCCGGCTGCACTTGGCCGCCGACGATCCGCGCAAGGTCGTCGCGATCGTGCGCCTCGATGCCAATGCACCGGTACGCCAGGACACGCGCGCCAAGCTCGGCCTGCAGGGCGTCACCGGACTCGCCTTCATCCAGCTTTCCGGCGGCGCGCCGGGAAGCCCGCCGCTGCTGCCGACCGCGGATCATCCGATTCCGGTCATTCCGTCGGAAGAGTCCGCGCTGTCCAAGCTGCTCGCGTCGGGTTCCGACGTCGTGACCAGCGTCAACGACATGCTGCTGCGCCTGAACCAGATCCTTTCCGACGACAACGTCAAGCGCATTTCGTCGACGCTGGAGCATGTCGAGCAGCTCAGCGGCTCGCTGTCGGACCAGCGTGGCGATCTCAGCATCACATTGAAGCAGCTGGCCGATGCGACGGGCAAGCTCAAGCGCACGCTGACGACGCTCGACACGATGGCGAACACGACCAATGCGCTTGTACGCGACGACCTGCGCGGCGTGCTGCAGCAGACGCAGAAAGCGCTCGAATCGGTCGAGAAGGTCGCCGGGTCGACCGGCACGCTGGTCGACGAGAATCGCGGCGCGATCGACCGCTTCACCAGCCAGGATCTGCGCCAGATCGGCCCGACCGTACTCGAACTGCGAGAGACGCTACGTTCGCTCAAGCAGCTCAGCGACAAGCTCGGCACGTCCGACAGCCTGCTGCTCGGCCGCGATCAGCCCAAGGAGTTCAAGCCCCAATGACGTCCAACCGCCGACTGCTGATCCTCCTGCCGCTGCTGCTCGCCGGCTGCTCGTCCCTGCTCAACGTGCAGCGCACGCCGTACACGATCTACTCGCCGCGCTACACCGCGCCGGCGCCCACCGCGAATGCGGCGCGCGTCGCCTGGCAACTGGTCGTGGAGACGCCGACCGCCAGCGACACGCTGGACACCTCGCGCATGCTCGCCGCGCCGACACCCGGCGTGCTCGAGGTGTTTCCAGGCGCGCGCTGGCGCGACCCGGCGCCGGCGCTGCTGCGCAGCCTGATCGTCGAGGGCTTCGAACAGTCGGGGCGCATCGTCGGCGTCGGCAATGCGGCTTCCGGCCTGCGTGCGGACTATTCGCTGGCGATCGAGCTGCGCGATTTCCAGCTCGACATCCGCGACGGCGTGCCGCAAGCGACGGTGCGTTTCCAGGCACGCCTGCTCGATTTCACCAGCAGCCGTGTGCTCGCCACGCAGGCGTTCTCCGAGGATGCGAGCGCCGCCGGCACCGATGCGGCGAGCGCGTTCGCCGCGTTCCAGACTTCGTTGAACGCGGTGATTCCGCAGTTGGTCGAGTGGACGTTGCGCGAAGGCAGCCAGGCGCGCGAGAAGCCGTCGGCAAGCCGCTAGTTCCGCGCGGCCGCGATCACGGCGACAATAGGAAGCTGACGTAGAGCGCCCCCTTCCGCCTTCGGCACCTTCCCCCGCGCGCGGGGGAAGGGACAGCGGAGTCACGGCGTCTCGATGCCTGCCCTCTTCAGCAACCGGGACACGAAGTTCGAGGACGCCGGACGTGCCTAGCTCCGGCATTCCCTTCCCCCGCTTGCGGGGGAAGGTGCCGAAGGCGGAAGGGGGCACGCCGCGAGACTTCGCAACCTGCCACCACGCAACCCATCACCGCGGGACCGTTCTGCATCCATGACCGAAGTCGAGACCCGCAACCCGCACAGTCAACTGCAGAGCCAGCTCGCGCGCGTGCACGAGCTGCTGCGGCGGCAGCGGCTGGTCGAGGACTTGGCGCATCGCCAGCACGGCGAGCACCACGATCTCGTCGACAATCTCGTCCATCGCCAGCACATCGCCGAACTGCAGCGCGAGATCGACGGCCTGCATCCGGCCGACATCGCCTACATCCTCGAGGCGCTGCCGCCCGAGGAGCGCCTGGAAGTCTGGAACCTCGTCAAGGTCGACCGCGACGGCGAGATCCTGCTCGAAGTGTCCGACGCGGTGCGCGAGTCGCTGCTCGCGGACATGGACCGGCCCGAGCTGCTCGCCGCCGCCGAACAGCTCGACGCCGAGGAGATCGCCGACCTCGCCGAGGATCTGCCCGAGGACGTGCTGCAGGAGCTCATGCACCGCCTCAACGCCGAGCAGCGCGAGCGCGTGCAGTCGGCGATGTCGTGGGAAGACGATCAGGTCGGCGCGATCATGGATTTCGACATGGTGACGATCCGCGAGGACGTCAGCCTTGAAACCGTGCTGCGCTACCTGCGCCGCCTGAAGGAACTGCCCGAGCACACCGACAAGCTGTTCGTCGTCAACAGCGACACCGTGCTGACCGGCGTGCTGCCGATCCGCTGGCTGCTGGTCAACGATCCGGCCAAGCGCGTCAGCGTCGTGATGGCCGCCGACGCGAACACGTTCCATCCGGACGACGACGTCGCCGAGACCGCGCAGGCGTTCGAGCGCTACGACCTCGTCACCGCGCCGGTCGTCGACGCGCAGGGCCGCCTGATCGGCCGCCTGACGATCGACGCGATGGTCGACGTGATCCGCGAAGAGAGCGACGCCGAGGTGCGCGAGCGCTTCGGCCTGCGCGAGGACGAGGACATCTTCGCCTCGGTGTGGAAGTCGCTGCGCAACCGCTGGGCCTGGCTCGCGATCAACCTCGTCACCGCGTTCGTCGCCTCGCGCGTGATCGGCCTGTTCGAAGGTTCGATCCAGAAGCTCGTCGCGCTCGCGACCCTGATGCCGATCGTCGCCGGCATCGGCGGCAACTCGGGCAACCAGACCATCACGATGATCGTGCGCGCGCTCGCACTCGACCAGATCAGCCCGGAAAGCGGCAAACGCCTGCTGCGCAAGGAACTCGGCGTCGCGCTGGTCAACGGACTCGTCTGGGGCGGAGTGATCGGCATCGTCGCGTGGCTGCTCTACCGCAACATCGCGCTCGGCTTGGTGATGACCGCGGCGATGACGTTGAACCTGCTGCTCGCGGCGCTGATGGGCGTGCTGATCCCGCTGTCGCTGATCAGGCTCGGCCGCGA
>Ga0207678_10000606_pt1 | contig 32930 bp, 31 predicted proteins | sample KBSC63metaG_FD_184319 | JGI IMG/M metagenome (GOLD analysis project Ga0207678, IMG submission 184319) | Corn rhizosphere microbial communities from Kellogg Biological Station, Michigan, USA - KBS C6-3 metaG (SPAdes) (version 2) | ecosystem: Host-associated > Plants > Roots > Rhizosphere > Soil ... | reverse complement strand
AGCAAGGCGATGACCTCCTGCAGCTGGTCCTTCTTCTTGCCCGACACCCGCAGCTGGTCGCCCTGGATCTGGGCCTGGACGCCCTTGGGGCCTTCGTCGCGGATGAACTTGGCGATCTGCTTCGCCTTGTCCGACGCGATGCCCTGGAGAATCTTGCCGGAGATCTTGTAGATCTTGCCCGACAGCGCCGGCTCGCCGGCTTCGAAGGCCTTCAGGGAAATGCTGCGCTTGATCAGCTTCTCCTTGAACACCTCGACCGCGGCCAGCGCACGCTCCTCGGTCTCGGACTCGATCGTGAGCGCCTCCTCGCCGGCCCAGTTGATCGTCGTGCCGGTACCGCGGAAGTCGAACCGGGTGCCGAGCTCCTTGCTCGCCTGGTTCAGCGCGTTGTCCACCTCCTGGCGGTCGACCTTGCTCACGACGTCGAAAGAGGGATCCGCCACGTGTCCTCACACCTCGTACTCGCTTGTCAGGGGCACCCAGCCTAGCCCCGGGTATCCCGGTTGACCCCCGCCGGGAGCCGTTGGGTAAGCTTCACCCCGGCCGGTGAGACCGGCCTGGGCGGGTTACCCGAGTGGCCAAAGGGGACTGGCTGTAAACCAGTTGGCATTGCCTACGGGGGTTCGAATCCCTCACCCGCCACACGATCGCGAGAGAGCCTTGTCTGCGGAAAGCGCAGACGAGGCTCTCTTTGTTGTGTCCTTTGGGGGTCGAACCCCCAAACCCCCGCCAGGGGGGCTCCGCCCCCTGGACCCCCGGCCGTGGTCACCTCAGGGGAGAACGGCCGGTTTCCCCGGGGGATCGGGAAACCGGCCGTTCGAGGGGTGGCGGCGCTCGGGGTTACGCCGCCTGGGGGACCGGCGTTGAAGCCGGGGTCAGGGCCAGGTCGAGGACCTCGCGAACGTTTGCCACCGCGTGGACCTCCAGCTGGGTCAGCACCTCGGCCGGGACGTCGTCGAGATCCGGCTCGTTGCGCTGGGGGATGATCACCGTCTTCATTCCTGCTCGGTGCGCTGCCAGCAGCTTCTGCTTCACGCCTCCGATCGGGAGGACGCGGCCCGTCAGGGAGACCTCGCCCGTCATTGCCACGTCTGCCCGGACCACGCGGCCCGACAGAAGGGATGCCAGTGCCGTCGTCATCGTGATGCCTGCCGAGGGGCCGTCCTTCGGGACCGCACCCGCCGGGACGTGGACGTGGATTCCGCGGTTGCGCAGGTCGCCCACCGGGAGCTCCAGCTCCGCGCCGTGCGACCTCAGGTACGACAGCGCGATCTGCACCGACTCCTTCATCACGTCGCCGAGCTGGCCGGTCAGCTGCAACCCGGATGCGCCGGACTCCTCGTCCGCCAGGGACGCCTCGATGTAGAGGACGTCACCACCCGCACCCGTCACCGCCAGGCCCGTTGCCACGCCCGGGGTTGCCGTGCGCTGGGTCGACGCCGGGAGGGACGACTCCGGGATGTGCCGCGGGCGGCCCAGGTGATCCGGAAGATCCCCGGCGTCCACGGTCAGCGGCAGCGAGACCTCGTCCAGCGCCACCTTGGTCGCGATCTTGCGCAGCACCTTCGCGATCGTCCGGTTCGCGTCGCGCACACCCGCCTCGCGGGTGTACTCGGCGGCGATCCGGCTGAACGCCGCGTCCGTCAGGACGACGTCCGCGGCGCCGAGGCCGGCGCGCTCCAGCTCTCGCGGCAGCAGGTGGTCGCGGGCGATGGTGACCTTCTCGTGCTCGGTGTAGCCGTCCAGCGTGACGAGCTCCATGCGGTCCAGCAGCGGGCCCGGAATGGTCTCCAGTGCATTGGCCGTCGCCAGGAACACGACGTCGGACAGGTCCAGCTCGACCTCGAGGTAGTGGTCGCGGAACGTGTGGTTCTGCTCCGGGTCCAGCACTTCGAGCAGCGCCGCCGTCGGGTCGCCGCGGTAGTCGGCGCCCACCTTGTCGATCTCGTCGAGCAGGACGACCGGGTTCATCGAACCGGCTTCCTTGATGGCACGGACGATCCGGCCGGGCAGCGCGCCGACGTACGTGCGGCGGTGGCCGCGGATCTCCGCCTCGTCGCGGATGCCGCCCAGCGCCACCCGGACGAACTTGCGGCCCATGGCCTTCGCGACGGATTCACCCAGCGACGTCTTGCCGACCCCGGGAGGGCCCGCGAGGGCGAGCACCGCGCCCGAACGACGGCCGCCGACCGGGCCGAGACCCGATTCCGCGCGACGCTTCCGCACGGCCAGGTACTCGATGATGCGTTCCTTGACGTCGTCCAGACCCGCGTGGTCGGCGTCCAAAATGGCCCGCGCGGCCGCGATGTCGTGGACGTCCTCGGTGCGCTCGTTCCAGGGCAGCTCCAGCACGGTGTCCAGCCAGGTGCGGATCCAGCCGCCCTCAGGGGACTGCTCGGACGTGCGGTCCAGTTTGTCCACTTCGGCCAGTGCGGCCTTCTTGACGGCGTCGGGAAGTTCGGCGGCTTCGACGCGGGCGCGGTAGTCGTCGTCCTGTGCGGTGCCGTCAAGTTCGCCGAGCTCCTTGCGGATGGCCTCGAGCTGGCGGCGCAGCAGGAACTCCTTCTGCTGCTTCTCCATGCCCTCGGCGACGTCCTTGCGGATCGTGTCGGTCACCTCGAGCTCGGCGAGGTGCTCCTTGCTCCACTCCAACGCCTTCTCCAGGCGCGCGCCGACGTCCAAAGTGGACAGCAGCTCGAGCTTCTGCTCGGTGGACAGGTACGGCGCGTTCCCGGACAGGTCGGCGATCGCGGAGGCGTCCTCGACCTGCTGGACGGCGTCGATCAGCTGCCAGCCGCCGCGCTGCTGGAGGATCGAGATGACGACGGCCTTGTACTCGGCCGCGAGCTTGGCGGTCCGGTCGTCCGTGGTTTCGGGCGCGTCCTCGGCGTGCACCCAGCGGGCGGCGCCGGGACCGTCGGCGATCCGGCCGACGAGCGCGCGGGTGGTGCCACGCAGCAGCACGGCGGCCTTGCCGCCGGGCACGCGGCCGATGCGCTCGACCGTCGCCACGGTGCCGTACTCGGCGTACTCGCCGTGGACGCGCGGGACGATCAGGACCTCGGCCTTGGCGGGGGTGGCCGAGCGGATGCCGGGGAAGGACGCCTGGCTCGGTGCCTTGGCCTGGGCGGACTCCACCGCTGCCCGCGTCTCGGTGTCGGTCAGGTCGAGCGGGACGACCATGCCCGGCAGCACGACGTCGTCATCGAGCGGGAGCACGGGCAGGAGGCGGGTGTCGGTCATGTGCACTCCTCGTGTAGTTGAGTCTGCCTAGCTCAACTCTCCGATGGGTGCGTTTGTTTCCGATGGTGCGTTCGCCCACAGCGATCAGGAAAAGGGCAGGTCAGCGGTCTGGCCGGCGCGCGACGGCGCACCACGCGAAGGGCCTCGTCTCGGCGTCGATCGGCGTCGGCGGGGTGGTGGGGCGCCAGTCCGGCAACGATGTCATCCCCGGCGGGAGCAGCGGCCAGCCGCCGAACCAGGGGAGCAGCTCGTCTGCCGAGCGCAGCCACGCCGGGTTCGAGGTGGCCTGGTAGGCGTCGATGAACCGGCGGACCTCGGCGGCGCGGTCCGGCGGGGCGTCTTCGCGGCAGGTGCCGTGGGTCAGCGCCAGCCAGCTGCCCGGCGCCAGGCGCGACCGGTACGTCGCCACCAGCCCCTCCGGATCGTCGGACGGCCCGATGAAGTGCATGACCGTGATCATCAGCAGGCACACCGGACGCGACCAGTCGACGAGGTCCTGCGTCACCGGGTCGGCGAAGAGCTCCGCCGGGCGGCGGATGTCCCGTTCGACGAGCCCGGCCCAGCCCCGCGCGCCTTCGCGTTCCAGGATCAGCCGCGAATGCGCCGCGGCCACCGGCTCGTAGTCGACGTAGACGACCGACGCCCGCTCCCCGGCGGGAAGGCGGTCGCGGACGATCTCGTGCACGTTCCCCGCCGTCGGCACGCCCGAGCCGAGATCGACGAACTGGCGGATGCCCGCGTCCACCGCGGCCGAGACCACCCGGTTCATGAACGCCCGGTTCTGCCGTGAGATCGGCCGGATCAGCGGCCACAGCTTCTCCACGCGGCGGCCGAACTCGCGGTCGACCGCCCAGTGGTGGTTCCCGCCCAGGTACCAGTCGTAGACCCGCGCCGCGGACGGCTTGTCCGTGTCGACCCCGGCCGGGGCGATCGGGGCGGCTTCGCTCATGCGCCGGGTTTCTCCGCGACGGCGCACCACGCGAACGGCCGGGCCTCGGCCTCCAGTGCGTTGATCTTCCGGTCGGGCCGCCAGTCCGGCAGGTGCACGATGCCCGGCTCCAGCAGGTCCCAGTCGCCGAAGAGCGGCTCGATTTCTTCGCGATTGCGCAGCCACACCGGGTTGCTCGTCTTGCGGTACTGCTCGACGAACCAGCGCAGCCCTTCGAGCATTTCGCCGGTGCCGTCGCCTTCGCTCATCTGCGAGATCGCCAGCCAGCTACCCGGCGCGAGCGCGTCGCGGTAGGCCTTCAGCAGGCCCTCCGGGTCGTCGTCCGGCCCGACGAAGTGCAGCACCGCGGCCATGATCAGGCAGACCGGCTGCGAGAAGTCGATGAGCCGCCGCGTTTCGGGGGCACGCAGCACGGACTTCGCGTCCCGCATGTCGGCCTGGACGATGCCGGCCCAGTCCGTCGCCGCTTCCTCCTCGAGGATCAGCGTCGCGTGGGCCACGGCGACCGGCTCGTAGTCGACGTACACGACCTTCGCGTCGTGGTCCTCGGGCAGCTCCGCCTCGACGACCTCGTGCACGTTCCCGGCCGTCGGCACGCCCGAGCCGAGGTCGACGAACTGCCGGATCCCGGCCCGCAGCGCCGCGCGCACCGCGCGGTTCATGAACTCGCGGTTCTGCTTCGACCCGGGACGCACCAGCGGCCACTGCTGCTCCATGCGCCTGCCGAACTCGCGGTCCACGGCCCAGTTCTGGGTACCGCCCAGGTACCAGTCGTAGATCCGGGCCGCGGACGGCTTCTCGGTGTCGACGCCTTCGGGCGCTCTCGGCGCGGAATCCCGCTGGTCGGTCACTTCAGGCTCCCCTCGCTGGCGGCGAGGTCAGCCTATAAGCCCTGCGCACCGGCAGTAATCCACCAGTAGTTCAACGAACAGCCGGTCGACGCTGCCAGTACGTCCACAGCGGGCGGTAGCCCTGCGCGTACCAGAACGGCGTCGACAGCGGGTTCGCCGCGGCGTGGTGCAGCAGGACGACGTCCGCGCCTTCCTCGTCGAGGACGTGGTGGGCGTGGGTCGCCAGCGCGGTGCCGACGCCGGACGACCGCGCGGCCTCCGCCACCGCCAGTGACGACAGGTAGCCCACCCGGGAAGCGGCGACGCGGCCGCTGATCCAGCCGGTTTCACCCGGGTGCTGGACGCTCACCATGCCGAGCGGACGGCCGTACAGCTCGGCGATCCACAGCGGCGGCTCCGGCCGCTTCAGCTGCTCGGCGAGGTCCTTGGCCAGGATCTCCTCGACGCCGGTGCGCCAGTTCACCGTGCCGTACTGGGCGTCATAGGAGTGCAGCTCCATGCCGAGCGCCACGGCGGTCTCGAGGTCGTCGGGCTCGGCGCGGCGGATCTTGACGCCGGGGGTGCCGAGCGGGGTCGCCGGGACGTGCCGCTGCGCGGGGCGGACCGCGATCACCCGCAGCGGGGCGAAGCCGTGGTGCAGCATTTCCCGCGCGCCGGCGGCGTCGCGGCTCGCGCGCGGGACGATCGCCGCCGTCTCGGTGTCGCCGCGCTCGGCGACCGCGCGCAGATGTTCATCCCATCGGGTGAGGAGGGCGTCGAGGACGGCCGCCGGCTGCGGACCGGCCAGCTGGAGGTCGAGGCGGTGCTCGGTCAGCGCGCGCCACGGGGCGTTCGGGGCGTCGCGGTCGACCTGGACGCGGGAGGCGAGCCCGGACGCGGCGGAGTCGCCCGTCGCCACCTCCAGGACCACCGCGTTTTCCGCTGCCTCGAAGGGAGTCGAGCCGGGGAGGAGGGAATCCACCGCCGCGAGCCGCGCCGCGTGCTCGGTGGCAATCACATCGCTGTGCATGGAGCCATTGAAGCGCTACCCGGCTTCCTGTGCGTAGAGAACCTGTCGAGTTCGGACATCTGGCGTTTCACCCCTTGGTCCACGCAGGTCAGCGCGTTCGAGGCATTGTTAACCCTGGGGTGATCTCCTACTGTCTCGAAAGGGACACGGGTACGCCTGACGGGGTACGGTATGGCCCTTGTCCACACCCGAAGTCACGGATCAGCACCGGTGGACAAGCCGGGAGGGAAGGTCGGATGCCGGACACCAACGCCCACGGCGACGCCGTCGCGCAGGCGCAGCCCGGGCCGGGAGCCGCTTCCGGGACACCACCCGTCTCCGCCGAAGCCCGCACCGACGAACGCCGGTTCCGCGCCTACACCTTCGCCGTGCTGAGCCTCGGGCTCGCCGCCGCGTTCGCGGTCGGCACGTGGCTGCCGTTCCACTGGGACGACCGGCTGCTGTGGATCGGGCCGGTGCTCGCGGTCGCCTTCCTGCTCGCCGAACAGCTCGGCATCAACGTCGACGTCCGCAGCGGCATCTCGTGGACGATTTCGTTCACCGAGATCCCGCTCGTCATCGGGTTCTTCATCGCGCCGTTCGAGGTCGTGCTGGCCGCGCACCTGGTCGCCGGCATCGGCACGCTGCTCGCGCGCAAGGTCGCCGGCCGCGTCCTCTACAACGCGGGCGCGTTCCTGCTCGAGATCACCGGTGCCTTCGCGGTCGCCGGGCTGGTTAAGCACGCGGTCGGGACCGGCGACGAGATCCCGTGGGTGGCGGCGCTGGCCGGCACGCTGACGGCGCCGCTCGTGAGCACCCTGCTCGCGCTGGCCGCGGTCCGGGTGCTGCGCCGCCGGATGCGGGTCAGCACCGCCGTCCGGCTCACCGGGCGGATCCTGGTCGTCGGCTTCGTCAACGCGTCCGTCGGCCTCTCCGGCTACCTCGTCATCTCCAGCACGCCGCAGGCGTGGCCGCTGGTGCTCGCCGTCTTCCTCGGCCTCACCGCGCTGTACTGGGCGTACTCCGACCTGCTGCGCGAGCAGCGGGACATGGAGGCGCTCTCCGACGTCAGCCTGATGGTGGCCCGCTCGGGCCAACAGGCCGCGGCGCGCCCGGCCAGCCGCGCCGACGAGCTCGTCGGCGGCGTCGACGTCCGCGAATGGGCGACGATCGCCGAGCGCATCAAGGACCAGCTCGCCGCCGGCCGCGTCGTGCTGAGACTCCGGCTCGAGCCGAAGGACACCATGCGGGTGGTGGTCGCGGGCGACGACCTGCCGGCCGCCGACCCCGCCGCCGACGACCCGCTGCTGCGGCTGCCCGGGGCGCACGTCCGGCACTTCCGGATCACCGAGGCCAACCCCGACGTCCGCGCGGCCCTGCTCGACCGCGGCGCGCAGGAGGCGCTCGTCGTCCCGCTGCGCAGCGCGAACCGGCTGCTCGGCGTCGTCGAGGCGCACGACCGGCTGTCCCGCTGGCGCGGCTTCGGCAAGTACGACGTCCAGCTGCTCGGCACGATGGCCAGCCACCTCGCGACGTCGCTGGACAACCGCCGCCTGCTCGCGACGCTGCGCCACGACGCCTACCACGACCCGCTCACCGGGCACCTCAACCGGCCGGGCTTCCGGCAGGTGGCGAAGGAGCCGCTGCGGGACTTCGCCAACGCCGTGGTGCTGCGGATCGACCTCGACGTCTTCTCGACGGTCAGCGACGCGCTCGGCTACGCCTGGGCCGACCGGATGGTCGTCGCCGCGGGCCGTCGTATCCGCGACGCGCTCGGCCCCGACGTCCCGCTCGCCCGGCTCGAAGGCGCATCCTTCGCGGCGCTGCTCGTCGGCCTCCCGCCGGAAGACGCCCACCGTGCGGCGGAACGGCTGCGCGAAGAGCTGTCGGCGCCGTACCCGGTCGACCGGCTGTCGGTCGAGGCGAACGCGATGATCGGCTACGCGACGACGTCCGCCGAAGAACCGGGCGACGTCGTCGACATCGAAGGCCTGCTGCAGCGCGCCGACGTCGCCGTCCGCGCGACGAAGGGCGGCGAAGAGGTCCGCGGTTACGTGCCGAGCATGGGCCAGATCTTCCTGCGCCGCTTCCAGATGGTGACGCAGTTCCGGCAGTCCCTCGAGGACGGCCAGGTCAGCGTCCACTACCAGCCGAAGATCACCCTGCCGAACCGGCAGGTGCAGGGCGTCGAGGCGCTGGTCCGCTGGGTGCACCCGGAGTTCGGCAGGCTCGGCCCGGACGAGTTCGTCCCGGCCATCGAGGCGGCCGGCCTGATCGGCGTCCTGACGGGTTTCGTGCTCGGCGAGGCGCTCAAGCGCTGCCGCAAGTGGCTCGACGAGGGCCTGCGGATCTCGGTCGCGGTCAACCTGTCGGTGCGCAACCTCGCCGACGAGGACTTCCCGAACAAGGTGGCCCGCGAGCTGGAGCACTACGGCATCCCGCCCGAGCTGCTGACGTTCGAGCTGACCGAGTCCGGCGTGATGTCCGACCCGCAGAAGGCGCTGCCGATCCTGCGCGAGCTGCACTCGCTGGGCATCACCCTCGCCGTGGACGACTTCGGGACCGGCTACTCGTCGCTGGCCTACCTGCGGCAGCTGCCGGTCGACCAGGTCAAGATCGACAAGAGCTTCGTCCTGGGCATGGGCACCGACCTCGGCGACCTTGCGGTGGTCCGGTCGATCGTCGAGCTGGGGCACTCGCTCGGCCTGACGGTGGTGGCCGAGGGCGTCGAGGAGGACGTGGCGCGCGACCAGCTCGAGGCGATGGGGTGTGACGTCGCCCAGGGCTACCTGATCTCGCGGCCGCTGCCGGAGGACCGCCTGGAGGCGTGGCTGCAGGCCCGGACCGCGCGCTCGCCCGGGCGCCACTCCGAGACCGTGTTGACCCTCCTGACCTGAGGTTTTGTGCTAAGGGGACCCCGGTTGCACGGCCGGGTGAAGCCCCTTGCTAATCTTTCCAAGTCCTCGCGAGAGGCCAGGCCCCTTTAGCTCAGTCGGCAGAGCGTCTCCATGGTAAGGAGAAGGTCTACGGTTCGATTCCGTAAAGGGGCTCCGCGAGTGGGCGAGCTATGCTTGCATAAAGCGCAAGCCTAGCTCGCTTCGCGGTGTCCTCTGGGGGCCGAGCCCCCAGACCCCCGCCAGGGGGCACGCCCCCTGGAACCCCGGGGTGGGCACGATAGGGCGGTGTAGCTCAGTTGGCAGAGCAAGCGGCTCATAATCGCTGTGTCGCCGGTTCAAGTCCGGCCACCGCTACGCGGTAAGACGGGGCTGGCCCCCGGGACCTGAGAGAGAAGGAAACGCTGTGGCTGCCACCGACGTGCGACCCAAGATCACGCTGGCGTGCGAAGAGTGCAAGCACCGCAACTACATCACCAAGAAGAACCGGCGCAACAACCCGGATCGCCTGGAGATGAAGAAGTTCTGCCCGAACTGCGGTACGCACCGGACGCACAAGGAAACCCGCTGACGCGTAGCGCGTTCACACCAGCTCGAAGAAGCCGCCCTGGGATCCCCAGGGCGGCTTCTCGCTGTTGGTAGCCTCGTCGCCGTGCCCTTGGACCAGTCGTTCACCGGGCGGAGCTATCCGCCGCAGACCAGTTACGAAGTGAGCCGGGAGAAGATCCGGGAGTTCGCCGACGCGATCGGCGACGCCAACCCGGTCTACCGCGACCCGGAGGTGGCCCGCGAAGCCGGTCACCCCGACGTGATCGCCCCGCCGACCTTCCTCACGATCATCAACCTCGCCTCGATCAACGCGATCGTCACCGACCCCGAGCTCGGCCTCGACTACTCGCGGATGGTGCACGGCGACCAGGGTTTCACCTACACGCGCCCGGTGTTCGCCGGCGACGTGCTCGAGGTGACCACCCACATCGACGGCATCATGGCCCGCGCCGGCAACGACTTCATCAACCTGCGCGCCGACATCACCGACGCCGCCGGCCAGAAGGTCTGCACCACCCGCGCGCAGCTGGTGGTCCGAGGGGAGAACGCGTGAACACAGCTTTCGGGGGTCCGGGTGGCGGAGCCCCGCATGTCACAGTCGGCGACGAGCTGCCCGCCCTCGAGGTCCGGATCACCCGCGAGCAGCTGGTCCGCTACGCCGGGGCGGCGCTGGACTTCAACCCGATCCACTGGAACGAGACGTTCGCCAAGGACGTCGGCCTGCCCGATGTGATCGCGCACGGGATGCTGACGATGGCGGTCGCCGGGCGGGTGGTCACGGACTGGCTGGGCGACCCGGCCCGGCTGGTCGACTTCAGCGCCCGGTTCACGCGGCCGGTCGTGGTGCCGAACACGCCCGAGGGTGCCGTGGTGGAGATCACCGGGAAGGTCGCCGACGTCAAGGACGACGGGATCGCGCGGATCGACCTCGTGGTGAAGTTCGACGGGAAGACCGTGCTGGGCAAGCCGCAGGCCCTGGTTCGCGTCTAAGGAAGCTTCAGGACCGCGAGAACCGCGTCGGCCATGCCCTGCTCTCCCCGGGCGTTCGGGTGGAGCGGGGCGGCCGGCGAGGCGGGCAGCAACCCCTCGACCCAGCGCTTGTCGGACGCCGAACAGACGTCGTGGCCCTTGCCGGGTGTGGCCGTGTCCGCGTAGCCCGCCCGGTGCGCGTCCGCCTGGTCCTCGAGCATCTTGTTCAGCTTCCCGAGCGCTCCGCGGAAGTACTCGATGTCGCCCGCGCCGAAGGGCAGTGACGGCCAGCAGCCGGCGCCGTCGGGCAGCACCGCCGGGTAGCCGACGACCACCACCTTCGCCTTCGGGGCCTTCTCGTGGATGCGGTCGAGGATCGCGCCGACCTTCGGGGCCGTGGCGTCGATCCGCTCGGCCAGCTGGTCGCGGCCACCGGCCGTCAGCCGGTCCCGGCACGGCGAGGCGTTCTGGTTCGTCGTCGCGCACCCCGGCGCGTACGAGAAGAACCCGACGTCGTTGCCGCCGATGCCGACCGTCACCAGCGTCGTCTCCGCCGTGACCGCGTCGAGCTGCGGCGGGTTCGTGCCGTTCCCCGTCTTCTGCGCCCCGGTCAGGTTCGCCGTCGTCGCGCCGCTGCAGCTCACGTCGGCGAACTGGGCCGGCTTCAGCTTCGCCGAGACGAGGTGCGGGTAGTTGTCGTCCGAGCGGTCGCAGCCGGCCGGTGTCCCGGCCTGCCGCCCGGTTCGCGGGGCGGACGTGTACGAATCGCCGAGTGCGACGTAGCGGCCGGAGCCGCCGCCGGTGTCCACGCCTTCCGGTGGTGCCGACGAGGAGCCGTGCTGCCACTTGTAGTACCCGAAGGCCAGGAACCCGACCACGAGCACGAGGACAAGGCAGCCGCCACCACCGCTCTTCTTCGCCACTTCTTCGTTTCTACCGAACCTGCCGCGCCGCCGACCTAGTCAATCCGGGTGATCCGCTGCGCGAGCAGGTCGTTGACCAGTCCGGCGCCCGTCTCGGGGTCGTCCACGCTCACCAGCACGGTGCGGCCGCTCTCCAGGGCGAGCGCCAGTGCCGGCCCGCCGCGGACCTTGTACGCCGTCGTGCCGGTGACCGGGTTGAAGCGCAGGCCCAGCCCGCCGTCGCCGAACGTCGACAGCTCGCGCGCGGTGGCCTCGCGGATGCTGCCCAGCCGCAGGTGCCGCCACGGGACGCCCAGGAGGCCGAAGCGGATCGTCACACCTTTGGCGTCCACGGACGCCGACAGCCGGTACGTCAAGGCCGCGACCAGCACGCCGACCAGCGCGATCCAGGTCGCCACCGGCCAGGACAGCCCGGCGGGCACCAGGGCGATCGCCACGGGGACGAGCGCCAGCGCCCAGAGCATTCCCGGGTTCGCCGCCCGGCCCGACCAGAACGCGCGCTGCCCCGGGCGGAGGCCGACGCTCGGCCGATCCGCGGCCTCTTCGCGGACCGGTGGCACCGGCAGGCCGCCGACGAGCGCCGCCACGACGCCGAGGGTGGCCGCGCCCAGCATGAACAGCACGACGACGGCACCGCTGCGGGCCGCGTGCCAGTCCGGGACGTCGAGGTTCGCCACGAGCACCGAAAGCAGGACGGCGGGTGGCAGGCAGGCGAAGCCGACGCCCACTCCGACGGTCGCGCGCGGCAGCGGCCGTCCCCGGCGCAGCACGGTCACCGCCGTCGTGGCGAGGAGCAGGACCGCGGCCGCGCCGAGCCCGAGGCACACACCGGTGAAGACCCCGAGCGGGGTGGCGTTGTTCGGCGCGCTGTTCCAGTGCGTCGCGACCGGGTCGGGCAGCCGGTGCGCCCAAGCGTTCTCGAACGCAGCCGCGACGGCGAGCGCGGCGCCCGGCAGCACGGCCGTGGCGATCAGGACGCGGATCAGCTTGTTCATGCGTACTTCTCCTTCAGCATCCCGGTGAGCTCGTCGAGGCCGACGCCCGTGCGCTTCGCCTCGCGGACCAGGTCTTCGGCCAGTTCGGCCAGCCGTGCGCGGCCCGGGGCGCCACCGATGACGACGGCGCCCCGGCGTCGCCGCAGGTCGATGAGGCCTTCGTCGCGAAGCAGCGCGTACGCCCGCAGCACGGTGTGGACGTTGATCTCGAGGGCCGTGGCCAGTTCCCGGGCGGGCGGCAGCTGCTGCCCGGGAGCCGGGTGCCCGTCGGCGAGGGACCGGCGGAGCGACGCAGCCACCTGCTCGAAGAGCGGGACGGTGGAGCTCGGATCGATCTGAACGAGCATAGTTCTAACTATAATAGAACTATCAACGCCTGACTGAGACTTGCGTCACATTCGGCGTGGATCAGCTCGCGATGAGCTCGGCGGCGAGTTCCAGGGCGTGGTCGACGTTCTTCGCCACGTAGTGCAGATCGACGAGCACCTCGGAAATGCCCAGCTCGCGAGCAACGTCGAGGCAGGGGAGGACGTCCGCGGCCGTCTCCACGGCGGTGCCCTGCCGCGGGTTGATCCGCAGCACCCGGCGCAGCCCGCCCGGGTCGCGCCCGGCCTTCTCGGCCGCTTCGAGTGCCACCGACCAGAGGCCGGTCAGGTACTGCTTCGGCATCCATCCGGCGAGCCAGCCGTCCGCGCGGCGCCCGACCCGGGCCAGCGCCGGCGGGGAGAACCCGCCGAGCAGCACCGGTGGGCGCGGCCGCTGCGCCGGGCGCAGGCCCACCGTCGACGGCGCGATCCGCCACTGCGGGCCTTCGTGCTCCGCGGGGTCTCCGGTCCAGAGCGCCTCGAGCGCGTCGAGCAGTTCTTCGAGCCGCGGGCCCCGGTCCGCCCACGGCACCCCGGTGGCGAAGTACTCCTCGCGCAGCCAGCCGAGGCCGAAGCCGACGTCCAGCCGTCCCGCGCCGGCGAGGTCGAGCGAGGTCAGCGCCCGGGCGAGCAGCACCGGGGAGTAGACCGGGCCGGTCAGCGCGCTCATCCCGAGGCGGACCGTGCGGGTCACCGCCGTCGCGGCGGCCAGCGTCGTGAACGGGTCGGCGAAGGTCTCGAACTCCTTCGGGTACGGGTGCTCCGGCGTTCCGCCGCCCGGGTAGAGGTCCGAGGGCGCCAGCGGCGCGAGGATGCGGTCGCCCACCCACAGCGAAGCGAAGCCGAGGTCCTCCGCGGCCGTCGCGAAGCGCGGCACGGCCGCCGGATCGGCGAGGGCGCCGTACTGGGGGAGCGCGAGCCCGAGCCGCATCGGAGCCCCCGCCGGACGGGGGGTGGTCGTCATGGCGGACATCCTGGCATGATCAGGAGGTCGGCGGGGAGTTTTCCGCAGGCCGGCCGGGGTGCGGTGGTCGATCGGGGGGCGCGGTTGCGGGCTCTCGCGAGGCTTGCCGTAGACTTCGGGACTTGGAACGCACTACGGTCATCCCCGCCTGGATGGTGGGGACGATGGAATGCGTCCACCGGGGCTCCGAGCGATCGGGGCTCCACAGGGGTGTAGCTCAATTGGCAGAGCAGCGGTCTCCAAAACCGCAGGTTGCAGGTTCAAGTCCTGTCACCCCTGCGTAACGGAACTGGTGGAGCGGAGGAGTGGTCGTGAGCGACAGCGACGCCAGCGGCGGCGAGAAGGAGCAGGATGGCACCGGGCAGAAGCCCGAGAGCCAGTCCCGTCCCGTCACAGCCGCTGCCCGGCGTGAGCGCCGTGCGACCGCTCGTCCGGCGGGGAAGTCCGCGGCACGTGCGGACGACAAGACCCGTCCGGCCGGGAAGTCGGGGGAGAAGACCGCCCCTGACGCGAAGGGCGCTCCGACTCCGAAGCGGGACCAGAAGCCGAAGAAGGCCTCCGTGTTCGCCCGGCTGGTGCGCTTCGTCCGCGAGGTCTGGGCGGAGCTGCGCAAGGTCATCTGGCCGAACCGCAAGCAGATGGTCACCTACACCATCGTCGTGCTGGCCTTCGTGGTGTTCATGGTGGGCCTGGTGAGCGTGCTCGACCTGGCATTCAAGTGGGGCATCGGCAAGGTCTTCGGCTGACGCGCCGTTCGGGCGTGGCGCCGATGGGGCCCAGGCCCCGGCCGGGCCCGGCAATGATCAACTGAGAGGACGGAACGTGACCTCCGACAACGGCACATCAGCCGGTCACGACCTGACCGAGCTTTCCGACGAGCAGGTGCACGCGGCACTCGGTGACGAGGAGTCCGCGCACCTCGAGCCCGTCGACGTGTCGGACTCCGAGGTCGACGACGACGCTTCCGCCTCCGTCGACGAGGGTGGCGACGACGTCGCCGTGGCCGACGAAGCCGAGCCCGCCGCGGACGACGAGGACCCGGTCGCCAAGCTGCGCGCCGAACTCCTCGCCGCGCCCGGCGAGTGGTACGTCGTGCACTCCTACGCCGGGTACGAGAACAAGGTGAAGACCAACCTCGAGACCCGGACGCAGACCCTGGACGTCGAGGACTACATCTTCCAGATCGAGGTCCCGACCGAAGAGGTCACCGAGATCAAGAACGGCCAGCGCAAGCAGGTGCAGCGCAAGGTGCTGCCCGGCTACATCCTGGTCCGGATGGACCTGAACGACGCCTCGTGGAGCGCGGTGCGCAACACGCCGGGTGTCACCGGGTTCGTCGGCGCCACCTCGCGCCCCTCGCCGCTGACCGTGGACGAGGTGCTGAAGTTCCTCGCCCCGAAGGTCGAGAGCGAAGCCCCCGCCAAGGCCAGCAAGGGCGAAGCCGCCGCGACGGCGCCGCTCGGCGGCCCGGCCGTCGAGGTCGACTTCGAGATCGGCGAGTCGGTCACGGTCATGGACGGCCCGTTCGCGACGCTGCCGGCGACGATCTCCGAGGTCAACGTCGACGGGCAGAAGCTGAAGGTCCTGGTGTCGATCTTCGGCCGGGAGACCCCGGTCGAGCTGTCGTTCACCCAGGTCTCCAAGATCTGACGGCCGCCCGTTCGGCCGCAGTCCCCACGTCCACGGCAGGTACGCGGGGAACGTAGTACAGGACAGGAAAAGAAATGCCACCCAAGAAGAAGAAGCTTGCGGCGATCATCAAGCTGCAGATCAAGGCGGGTGCGGCCAACCCCGCGCCGCCGGTCGGCCCCGCGCTGGGTCAGCACGGCGTCAACATCATGGAGTTCTGCAAGGCCTACAACGCCGCGACCGAGTCGCAGCGCGGGGACGTCGTCCCGGTCGAGATCTCCGTGTACGAAGACCGGTCGTTCGACTTCAAGCTGAAGACGCCGCCGGCCGCGCGCCTGCTGCTCAAGGCCGCTGGTGTCGAGAAGGGCTCCGGCGAGCCGCACAAGACCAAGGTCGCCAAGGTCACCTGGGACCAGGTCCGCGAGATCGCCAAGACCAAGGAGACCGACCTCAACGCGCACGACATCGACCAGGCCGCGAAGATCATCGCCGGCACTGCTCGTTCGATGGGCATCACGGTCGTCGACGCCTGACGTTTGCAGCAATACCCGTGGGAGAGCCAAGTGCTGGCTCTGACACCACACTGATCCGTTGTTGAAGTAAGGACAGAAGCATGACCAAGCACAGCAAGGCTTACCGCCAGGCTGCGGAGCTCATCGACAAGGCGCGCCTGTACGCGCCGCTCGAGGCCGCGAAGCTGGCGAAGGAGACCTCCAAGACCAAGATGGACGCGACCGTCGAGGTCGCGATGCGTCTCGGTGTGGACCCCCGCAAGGCCGACCAGATGGTCCGCGGCACCGTGAACCTGCCGCACGGCACCGGTAAGACCGCCCGCGTCATCGTCTTCGCCGTCGGCGACAAGGCCGCCGAGGCCGAAGCCGCCGGTGCGGACGCGGTCGGCACCGACGAACTGATCGAGCGCATCCAGGGTGGCTGGCTCGACTTCGACGCCGCGATCGCGACGCCGGACCAGATGGCCAAGGTGGGCCGCATCGCCCGCATCCTCGGCCCGCGTGGCCTGATGCCGAACCCGAAGACCGGCACGGTGACCCCCGCGGTCGAGAAGGCCGTGAAGGACATCAAGGGCGGTAAGATCAACTTCCGCGTCGACAAGCAGGCCAACCTGCACCTGGTGATCGGCAAGGCTTCCTTCGACACCGAGAAGCTGGTCGAGAACTACGCCGCCGCGCTGGACGAGATCCTCCGCGCCAAGCCGTCGTCGGCGAAGGGCCGCTACCTGAAGAAGGTCACCTTCACCACCACGATGGGCCCGGGCATCCCGGTCGACCCGCTGCGGACCCGCAACCTCCTCTCCGAGGAAGCTGCTGTCTGAGTCTGAGATCACCAGAAAGGGCGTCCCCGCTTGCTGCGGGGGCGCCCTTTCTTCGTGTCTGATGGACGTCATGCCGACTTTCGCGTCGTTCGACGGGCTCCGGTTGAACTACACGGTGTGGGAGGGCGACGGCGCCCACCGCCCGGTGCTGCTGCAGCACGGCTTCGCCGCCGACACGAACGCGAACTGGATCTCGACGGGTGTCGTCGCGGCGCTGCGGTCGGCGGGCTTCACGGTGATCTCCCTGGACGCCCGCGGCCACGGCCGGTCCGAGAAGCCGCACGACGAGTCCCGCTACACCGAGGACAGCATGGCCCGGGACGTCTCGGCCCTGCTGGACGAGCTGGGCCTCGACGAGGTCTCGATGGTCGGCTACTCGATGGGCGCGATCATCGCCCTGACGGCCACGGCGGCGGACAAGCGCATCCGCTGCCTGGCGACGGGCGGAGTGGGCTCGGGCATCGTCGACTTCGGCGGCGTCGACCTGCGCGTTCTGAAGCCGGCCGACATCGCTTCGGCATTGCTGGCGGAGGACCCTGCGCTGGTGCCGCCGTCGGGAGTGCCGTTCCGCCTGCTGGCCGACGCGGTCGGCGGCGATCGGCGGGCACTGGCGGCGGTGGCGTTGGCGTCGCGGGAGGGGCGTCTGAACCTGTCGGCGATCGGGGTGCCGACGTTGGTGCTGGCAGGCGAGCAGGACCAGCTGGCGGCCGAGCCGGAGCGGCTGGCGGCGGCGATCGCGGGGGCGAGGTTGATCCGGATCCCGGGGGACCACATGACGGCGGTGATGTCACCGGCGTTCGCGGAGGCCCTGGTGTCGTTCCTGTCTGCGCCGCACCCGCGTTAACGGCTGGTCGGCGTAGGCGGCGGGCAGGGCGTGGGCTCGTTGGTGTGCCCCGTGATGAGCCACTGACCCTTCTCGACCTTCTGCACGGTGAACGCGCCGAGCGCGGGGCCTCCGCGGATCCCGAACTGACACGAGCTGATCGTGAAGCTGTCGCCCGGGATCGGCTCCGAGACGTACGACGGCATCGACTCGGCGTAGTCGTTCTTGCTCTTGACCTGCCGGTTCAGCTCGTGGACCGCGACCTGGCAGTCCGCGTAGCCGAGATCCTGGGCGAACTTCTGCTGCACGTCTTCGCGCATCCGCCCGCACGCCTGCGGGACCAGGTTCTGCGCAACGGCGTCGTAGACCGACCGGACCGCCTCGTACGGGCTGGTCGAGAGGATGTGGTTCGTGTGGTAGGTCCCGCCGCCCTCCTGGGCGAGCTGGGCGGAGGTCTTGCCGGAGTCGTTGGGGAAGAAGTGGTTGTACAGCCACGTGCCCGCGACCACCAGCAGGATGAAGGCCAGCACCCAGGCGATGACCTTCTTGCCCAGCCAGGTCACCCACTTCGGCGCGCGGCGGCGCTCGACCGGGACCAGCTGGTAGCCCGGCGGGATCATCGGCGGCTGGCCACCAGGCTGGGACACCGGCTGGGACGGCGGTGCCTGGACCACACCCGCGTCCGGGGCAGGCGCCGGCTGGTTGCCCTGCTGGGTCTGGGTGAAGCGCAGGTAGTCCTGGAACTGCTGGAACTGGCGGAACTGCTCCAGCTCGGCCGGGTCGACGGGCGGCTGGGCCGACGTGCCGGACGGCTGGGGGAGCGCAGGAAGGTTCGGTGCGTTGCCGGGCTGCTCGCTCGCCGCCGCGGGCGTGTTGGGGCCCGCCGGTTCGATGTCCGAGCCCGGCTTTCCGTCATCGCGCTGCTCCGCCACGTCACCATGATGCCCTCCGGGGAACCCCACGGAACCCCCAGGCGCCCTAAACGCAGGTCAGGACCGGCCCCCGAGAAAGCCTTGACAACCGACCGGGTACACTTGACGACGGTTCTACCGAAGACCGCTGGTTTTCCCCGCCCAAACGGGGAACGAAGGTCCCGCATCACGCCGGGCGGCCCGCGCAGGAGGAACGAGGCCGGGCACCCAGGTGCCCGATGACGCCCCGCGCCTGCTTGCGCGAGGGCGTTTCGTCGTCTGAGGGGCTCCTCGAACAGCCAGTGGAAACACTAGCCAAGAGAGGAGGCGACCATGGCGAAGCCCGACAAGGTGGCGGCCGTCGCCGAGATCGCGGAGAGCTTCCGCAGCAGCTCGGCCACCGTCGTTACCCAGTACACCGGCCTCTCCGTGTCACAGCTGTCTCAGCTGCGCCGCGCTCTCGGCACCAGTGCCAAGTACCGGGTCGCGAAGAACACCCTGGTCAAGCGGGCGGCCGAGGACGCCGGCATCCAGGGTCTCGAGGACCTGTTCGTCGGCGCGACCGCCATCGCCTTCGTCGAGGGTGAAGCTGTCGACGCCGCCAAGGCGCTTCGCGACTTCGCGAAGGACAACAACGCGCTTGTGATCAAGGGCGGCTACATGGACGGCCGTGCGCTGTCCGTGGACGAGATCAACCGGATCGCCGATCTCGACAGCCGTGAGGTCCTGCTCGCCAAGGCGGCGGGCGCGTTCAAGGCGAAGCTTTCCCAGGCCGCCGCGCTGTTCCAGGCGCCGGCGTCCCAGGTCGCCCGCCTGGCTGCCGCGCTGGAGGAGAAGCAGCGCAACGCCGCCGGTACCGAAGCAGCCGAAGCACCCGCCGAGAGCTGAACCACCCCCCACCCCGAACGTCTAGTTCGTTTTTCTGAGAGGAAGCCATCATGGCGAAGCTGAGCACCGCCGAGCTGATCGACGCCTTCAAGGAGCTGACCCTCCTCGAGCTGTCCGAGTTCGTGAAGGAGTTCGAAGAGGTCTTCGACGTGACCGCCGCCGCGCCGGCCGTCGCGATCCAGGGCCCGGTCGGCGGCGGCGCCGCTGCCGAAGCCGCTCCGGAGCAGGACGAGTTCGACGTCGTCCTCGAGGGCGCCGGCGACAAGAAGATCCAGGTCATCAAGGTCGTCCGCGAGGTCGTCTCGGGCCTGGGCCTGAAGGAGGCCAAGGAGCTGGTCGAGGCCGCTCCCAAGGCTCTCCTGGAGAAGGTCGACAAGGAGGCCGCCGAGGCCGCCAAGGAGAAGCTCGAGGCCGCGGGCGCCAAGATCTCCATCAAGTGATTTCCGGCGCGTAAGCGCCTCGGCACCACCTCGAGAAAGGGCGGGCATCCACTTCGGATGCCCGCCCTTTCCGTGTCTACGACTTCCTGAGCTGCGAGCCTTCCACAGCCCCTAGGAGCGGTGTCCGGATCTCCCCGGGGTCCCTAAATCGTGGATCCGGGGCCGCCCAGACCTGCGCCGTTGCCCCGTTTGGGCTACCGTGCTGCGAGTTGGCGATCACGGCGGGGTGACGATGAGCCCGGGGCTGGCCAGAAAAGAAAACTGGTGAGTAACCTGTTCGCACTCAGCTCGTTGCACCTGGTTGACGCGGGTTCGTGGGCGCCACCGGCCCACATCCGCCGCCGGCATGGGTGGCAGGGTGTGGCAGCGGGCGCAATGACGCGGAACAGCTCCTGGAGGTGCGATGGGTGCCGAGGTGGTCATCGAAGGTCTGACGAAGTCCTTCGGTAAGCAGACCATCTGGCGGGACGTCACGTTGACGCTCCCCCCGGGCGAAGTGTCGGCCATGCTCGGCCCGTCAGGGACCGGCAAGTCGGTCTTCCTCAAGTCGATGATCGGGCTGCTCAAGCCCGACCGCGGCCGCTGCGTGATCAACGGTGTCGACATCGTCACCTGCTCCGAACACAAGCTCTACGAGATCCGGAAGCTCTTCGGCGTCCTCTTCCAGGACGGCGCGCTGTTCGGCTCGATGAACCTCTACGACAACGTCGCCTTCCCGCTGCGCGAGCACACGAAGAAGTCCGAGACGGAAATCCGCCGGATCGTGCTCGAAAAGCTGGACATGACCGGTCTGAACGGCGCCGACAAGAAGCTGCCGGGCGAGATCTCCGGTGGGATGCGCAAGCGCGCCGGCCTGGCCCGCGCCCTCGTGCTGGACCCGGAGATCATCCTGGTCGACGAGCCGGACTCGGGCCTCGACCCGGTCCGCACCACCTACATCTCGCAGCTGTTCCTCGACGTCAACGCGCAGATCGACGCGACGTTCCTGATCGTCACCCACAACATCAACCTGGCCCGCACGGTCCCGGACAACCTGGGCATGCTCTTCCGCAAGGAACTGGTCATGTTCGGTCCGCGCGAGGTGCTGCTGACCAGCGAAGAGCCGGTCGTCAAGCAGTTCCTCAACGGCAAGATGCAGGGCCCGATCGGCATGTCCGAGGAGAAGGACAGCGCCCAGATGGCCGCCGAGCAGGCGATGTTCGACGCCGGCCACCACGCGGGTGGGGTCGAGGACATCAGCGGGGTGCCGCCGCAGATGCAGACGACGCCGGGCGTGGCCACCCGGATGGGTGCGGTCCGCCGCAAGGACCGGGTCATGGAGATCATGCACCGGCTGCCGCCGGCCGCGCAGGAAAGCATCATCGAGTCGCTGAGCCCGGAGGAGCAGCGCCACTACGGCGTGCGGCCCCACCGCGGGCAGCCGCAGCAGGTCGGTGCCCGCCCGCAGGGTGACGGCGTCCCGAACCAGCACCACGGGCAGCTGCCCGCCGACCAGGTGGCCCGGATCCCGGGCGGCGGCCAGCCGCCGAGACCCGGCACGCACCGGATGCCACCACCACGAGACAACGGGCCAGGTGGCAGGTGAGTTCTCCCGCAACACAGGCGAAGATCCCCGGGATCGGCATGCTCCGCGAGACCGGGAACCTGTTCGCTCTCGGCCTGGACATCGTCCGCGGCCTGTTCCAGCGCCCGTTCCAGCTGCGGGAGTTCATCCAGCAGTCGTGGTTCATCGCGAGCGTGACCATCCTGCCGACGGCCCTGGTGGCCATCCCGTTCGGCGCGGTCATCTCGCTGCAGTTCGGGTCGCTCGCCCGCCAGCTGGGCGCGCAGTCCTACACCGGCGCGGGCTCCGTGCTCGCCACCGTGCAGCAGGCCAGTCCGCTGGTCACCGCGCTGCTGGTGGCGGGCGCGGGCGGCTCCGCCGTCTGCGCCGACATCGGCGCGCGGACCATCCGCGAAGAGATCGCCGCGATGGAGGTGCTCGGCGTCTCCGCGGTCCAGCGGCTGATCGTGCCGCGCACCCTCGCCATGATGCTCGTCGCGCTGCTGCTCAACGGCATGGTCAGCGTCATCGGCGTGCTGGGCGGCTACTTCTTCAACGTCGTGCTGCAGGGCGGGACGCCGGGTGCGTACCTGGCGAGCTTCTCCGCCCTCGCGCAGCTGCCCGACCTCTGGGTCGGTGAGCTCAAGGCGCTGATCTTCGGGTTCATCGCCGCCGTCGTCGCGTCCTACCGGGGCCTGAACCCCTCCGGCGGCCCGAAGGGCGTCGGGGACGCGGTGAACCAGTCGGTGGTCATCACGTTCCTGCTGCTGTTCGTCGTGAACTTCGTGATCACCCTGATCTACCTGCAGATCGTGCCCGGAAAGCTGGACTAGCGCCATGACGTTCCTCCAGGGCGCGAAACGCGTCGCAAACCGTCCTTTGCAGACTCTGGACGCCCTCGGTGACCAGATGTCGTTCTACGGCCGCGCGCTGCTGTGGACGCCGCGGACCCTCCGCCGCTACACCAAAGAGGTGCTGCGGCTGCTCGCCGAGGTGAGCTTCGGCTCCGGCTCCCTCGCCGTCATCGGCGGCACGGTCGGCGTGATGGTCGGCCTGACCCTGTTCACCGGTGTCCTCGTCGGCCTCCAGGGCTACTCGGCGCTGAACTCGATCGGGACGTCGGCCTTCACCGGCTTCCTGACCGCGTTCTTCAACACCCGCGAGATCGCCCCGCTGGTCGCCGGGCTCGCGCTGTCCGCGACGGTCGGCGCCGGGTTCACCGCCCAGCTGGGCGCGATGCGGATCTCCGAGGAGATCGACGCCCTCGAAGTCATGGGCGTGCCGAGCCTGCCGTACCTGGTCACGACGCGGATCATCGCCGGGTTCGTCGCGGTCATCCCGCTCTACATCATCGGCCTGCTGAGCTCGTACCTCGCGTCGAGACTGGTCGTCATCTACATCTACAACCAGTCCGCGGGCACCTACGACCACTACTTCGACCTGTTCTTACCTCCGCAGGACGTGCTCTATTCGTTCATCAAGGTGCTGTTGTTCAGCGTCCTGATCATCCTGTCGCACTGCTACTTCGGGTACCGGGCGACCGGTGGCCCGGCCGGCGTCGGCGTCGCGGTCGGCAAGGCCGTGCGGCTGTCGATCGTCACGGTGTCGATCATGAACTTCTTCATCGGGTTCGCCATCTGGGGAACCGACGTCACGGTAAGGATCGCGGGATGAGGGTGCTCCGGCGCAGGCTGCTCGGCCTGCTGCTCATCGCCGTGCTGGTCGGCGGGGTGGCGCTGTCCATCGCGCTCTACGACAAGGCGTTCACGCCGGTCGTCACGGTCAAGCTGCAGGCCGACAAGATCGGCAACCAGCTGATCAAGCAGTCCGACGTCAAGGTGCGCGGGCTGATCGTCGGGTCCGTCCAGGACATCGTCGCCACCGACAAGGGCGCCGAGCTCACGCTGGCCCTCCAGCCGGAGTCGGCGAAGCTGATCCCGGAGAACGTCTCGGCGCGGTTCCTGCCCAAGACGCTCTTCGGCGAGCGGTTCGTCTCGCTGGAGATCCCGAAGGACCCCTCGGCGAAGACCCTGACCAGCGGTGACGTCATCCCGCAGGACCGCACGTCCAGCGCGGTCGAGCTGGAGCAGGCGTTCTCCCACCTGATGCCGGTGCTGCAGGCGGTCCAGCCGCAGAAGCTGTCGGCGACGCTCACCGCGATCTCGACCGCGCTTTCGGGCCGCGGCGACCAGCTCGGCGACACGCTGTCGCAGCTGGGCAGCTACATCGGCGAGCTGAACCCGCACGAGCCGGAGCTGCAGCACAACCTCAAGGCGCTCGCGGAGTTCTCCGACCACCTCAAGGACGCGGCCCCGGACCTGGTGCAGAGCCTGGACAACCTGAGCACGACGACCCGGACCGTGGTCGACGAGCGGCAGAACCTGGCCAACCTCTACGGCAGCATGACCCAGGCCTCGGTGGACCTGCAGACGTTCCTGCAGAACAACAAGGACAACATCATCTCCCTCGTCGACACCGCCCGGCCGACGGCCGAGCTGCTGGCGAAGTACGCGCCGGAGTACCCCTGCGTGATCTCCCAGATGGCCAAGAACGTGCCGCTGATCGACCAGGCGCTGGGCAAGGGCACCGACCAGCCCGGCCTGCACGCGACGATCGAGATCATCGTGCCGCGCGCGCCGTATGCGGCGGGCAAGGAAGAACCGCGGTTCGACGACAAGCGCGGTCCGCGCTGCTACGACATCAAGGACATCCCGAAGCCCTTCCCGTCGGAGCCGCCGGACGGCGCGTTCAAGGACGGCACGCTGCACCAGGCCGCGCCGAAGAGCGTCGGCGAGGGCCTCAACCCGGCCAAGTTCAAGGCCGACGCCGGCAACGGCGCCGGCGGCGGTGACCTGGCGTACTCGACGGCGGAACAGGGCTTCCTGGCCGACCTGCTCGGCCCGCAGCTGGGCATGAACGCCGCCGACGTCCCGGGCTGGAGCTCGCTGCTCGTCGGCCCGCTGTACCGGGGTGCGGAGGTGACGGTCAAGTGAGGGGCCTGCTCGCGCCGCTGATCAAGCTCGGCGTCTTCGTGGTGGTCACCGTGGTGCTCACGACGATCCTCGGGATCAGCATCGCCAACATCAACACCACCAGCACCAACGCCTACAACGCGCGCTTCACCGACGCGACGCTGCTGCTGCCCAACGACGACGTCCGCATCGCCGGCGTCCGGGTCGGGCAGGTCAAGGACGTCAAGATCGTCGACAAGCGCCAGGCCGAGGTCGAGTTCGAAGTGGACGCCGGGCGGACGCTGCCGGCCGGGGTGACCGCCCAGATCAAGTTCCGCAACCTGGTCGGCCAGCGGTACGTCTCCCTCGGCGAGGGTGAGAACTCCGGCGGCAAGACGCTGCAGCCCGGCGGCACCATCCCGCTGGACCGCACCACACCCGCGCTGGACCTGACCGAGCTGTTCAACGGCTTCAAGCCGCTGTTCACCGCGCTCAACCCCGAGGACGTCAACAAGCTGTCCTACGAGGTCATCCAGGTCCTGCAGGGCGAGGGCGGCACCGTCGAGAGCCTGCTCTCGCACACGGCCTCGCTGGCCACCACGATCGCCGACAAGGACCAGGTGATCGGCGAGGTCATCGACAACCTCAACTCGGTGCTCGACACGGTCAACGCGCACACCCCGCAGCTCAACGACCTGATCGTCAAGCTGCAGCAGCTGGTGTCCGGCCTCGCCGCCGACCGCAAGCCGATCGGCGACGCGATCGAGAGCCTCGGCAACCTGGCCCAGACGACGTCCGGGCTGCTCGGTGAGGTCCGCGAGCCGCTGAAGAACGACATCGCCGCGCTCGGCAACCTCACGAGCGCGCTGAACAAGAACGAGCCGGAGCTGGAGCACTTCATCCAGTTCCTGCCGACCAAGGTGAGCACGCTGACCCGCACCGCGGACTACGGCTCCTGGTTCAACTTCTACGCCTGTGAGTTCTCCGGGAGCGTGAGCTTGCCGCCACTGATCAACGACGTCGCCCTGCCCCTGCTGCCGGCGAACCGGGCGAGGTGCAAGGGATGAAGTCCTTCCAGAAGCGCAACCCCGTGCCGATCGCGCTGGTCGGGATCGTCGTGCTGGCGCTCGGCTTCACCGCCGCGCTCAACTCCGACGACCTGCCGGTGATCGGCGGCGGCACCACCTACAGCGCCGAGTTCAGCGAGGCTTCCGGGCTGCAGAAGGACAACGACGTCCGGATCGCCGGCGTCAAGGTCGGCAAGGTCAGCGACATCGAGCTCGACGGCGCGTCGGTGAAGGTGTCGTTCAAGGTCAAGGACGCGTGGCTGGGCGACCGGACCAGCGCCGCGATCAAGATCAAGACGCTGCTCGGGCAGAAGTACCTGTCGCTGGACCCGCAGGGCGAAGGCGCGCTGAACCCGGGCACCGGCATCCCGCGGGACCGCACGATGGCGCCCTACGACGTGCTCGACGCCTTCCGCGGGCTGTCCCAGACGGTCGACAACATCGACACCAAGCAGCTGGCGCAGAGCTTCGACACGATCTCGCAGACCTTCGCCAACACCCCGGAGGACGTGCGGGGAGCGCTGTCCGGGCTGTCGAAGCTGTCGGACACGATCGCCTCGCGCGACCAGCAGCTGTCGAACCTGCTCGCCAACACCCGCGAGGTGTCGCAGACGCTGGTCGACCGCGACGCCGAGGTGCAGAAGCTCCTGGAAGACGGCAACGACCTGCTCGGCGAGCTGGCCAAGCGCGAGGACGCGATCACCGCGCTGCTGAACGGCTCCCGCGAACTGGCCACGCAGCTGCAGGGCCTGATCGACGACAACGGCAAGCAGCTCGACCCGGTGCTGACCCAGCTCGACCAGCTGACGTCGATGCTGCAGCGCAACCAGGACTCCCTGGCCGAGGGGCTCAAGAAGTTCGCGCCCTTCATCCGCGTCTTCACCAACACCATCGGCAACGGCCGCTGGTTCGACAACTACATCTGCGGCCTGCTGCTGCCGTCGATGGGCCCGATCAACGAAGAGGGGTGCTACACGAAATGAGTGACACCCGCTTCGGGCAAGCCTTGACCAGGGGCTTCACCATCGCGATCGTCCTGGCGCTCGTCGTCGCCGGCGGGATCTGGTGGACCCTCAAGGACGCCGGCCGCAACCACCTGACCGCGTACTTCGCCGGCGCCGTCGGCCTGTACGAGGGCAACAGCGTGCGGATGCTCGGCGTCGACATGGGCACGGTCACCAAGATCCAGCCCATGGGCAACCAGGTGAAGGTCGACTTCGAGTACGACCGCTCGGTGGCCGTCCCGGCCGACGCGAAGGCGCTCATCGTGGCGCCGTCGCTGGTGTCGGACCGCTACGTCCAGCTCGCCCCGGCCTACACCGGCGGCCCGCGGATCTCCGACGGCGCGGTCATCGGTCTCGACCGCACCGAGGTGCCCCTGGAAGTCGACCAGCTGGCCGCCAGCCTGGCCCGGGTCAGCGAGACCCTCGGCCCCAACGGCGTCAACAAGACCGGGTCGCTGTCGAACCTGCTGAACACCGCGGCGGCCAACGTCGACGGCAACGGCCAGGCCCTGCACGACACGATCACCAAGCTCGGCCAGGCCGCCGGGACGCTGTCCGGCAACAAGGACGACCTGTTCTCCACCGTGGAGAACCTCGGCAAGTTCTCGCAGACGCTGGCCGACTCGGACAAGCAGGTCCGCACCTTCGAGAGCAGGCTCGCCGACGTCAGCGGCTACCTGGCGTCCGAAAAGGACAACCTGGCCGCAACTGTGCAGCAGCTGGGCACGACGCTCACCGCGGTGCAGGCGTTCATCGACCAGAACCACGACCGGCTCAAGTCCAATGTGGACAAGCTGGCCGGCATCACGAAGGTGCTCGTCGACCAGCGCAGCTCGCTCGCCGAAATCCTCGACGTCGCCCCGGTCGGCCTGAGCAACCTGGTCAACACCTACAACGGCTCGTCCGGCACGCTCGACGCCCGGCCGAACCTCAACGAGCTGACCCAGCCGCCGCTGGTGATGATCTGCCGGCTGCTCAAGCAGGTCGGCACCAACAGCATCCCGGACGTGCTCGGCAACGCCTGCGAGAGCATCGCCGGCGTGGTCGACAAGGTGATCCCGCTGCCGTCCGTGGCGCAGACCGTGCAGGCCCTGCAGTCCGGTCAGCTGCCGCCGCTGCCGCTGCCCGTCGCCGGGCAGCTCTACGGAGGTGGCCAGTGAAGAAGCTCCTGACTGTCGGGGTGCTGGCCACGGCATCCGCGCTGACGCTGTCCGGGTGTGCCTTCAAGGGCATCTACGACCTGCCGCTGCCCGGTGGCGCCGACCTGGGCGACCACCCGTACACGGTGAACGTCGAGTTCCGGGACGTGCTCGACCTGACCCCGCAGGCCGGGGTGAAGGTCGACGAGGTGCCGGTCGGCCGGGTCGAGAACGTCGGGCTCACCAAGGACGGCTGGCACGCGCTGGTCACGCTGCGGGTCAACGGCGACATCAAGCTGCCGGCCAACGCGATCGCCAACGTCAAGCAGTCCAGCCTGCTCGGCGAGAAGTACGTCGAGCTCGCTTCGCCCGGCGACGACCAGGCCCGCGGCAAGCTCGCCGACAACGCGACCATCCCGCTGGCCCGCACGAACCGCAGCGTCGAGGTCGAAGAACTGCTCGGCGCGCTGTCCCTGCTGCTCAACGGCGGTGGTGTCGACCAGCTCAACACCATCACCAAGGAACTCAACAACGCCACCTCCGGCCGCGAGCCGGACATCAAGGCGCTGCTGGACAACGCGAACCAGCTGGTCACGAACCTGGACCGGCAGTCGAAGAACATCACCCGGGCCATCGACGGGCTGAACCGGCTCTCCTCGACCCTCAACGACCAGAAGGACAAGCTGGTCGGCGCGGTCGACAACCTCGGGCCGGGGCTCGGCGTGCTGGAGCAGCAGCGCGGCCAGCTGGTCACCATGCTGCAGGCGCTGGACAACCTCTCCGGCGTCGCCACCGACACGGTGAACAAGTCGCAGAAGGACCTCGTCGCCGACCTCAAGGCGCTGACGCCGACGCTGCAGAAGCTCGGCGAGGCGGGCAACGACCTGCCGAAGGCACTGGAGATCCTGCTGACGTTCCCGTTCAGCGACCAGGCCGTCAACGGCGTCAAGGGCGACTACTTCAACCTGTTCGCGAAGGTGGACCTGAACCTGAAGACGATCGTCGACAACCTGGGCCGCAGCCGGCAGAACGCGCTGGCCGGGCAGCTGCCGCTGGCCGGGCTGACCGGCGGGGTCCAGGGCACGCAGGCCAACCAGCCGCCACCGCTGCCGATCCCCGGCGCCGGGCAGCAGTCGTCGAAGCCGGGCCTGGGCAACCTCTTCGGGCTCCTGGGAGGTGCGGGCTGATGCTGATCCGCCGGACGAAGATCCAGCTGATCGCCTTCGTGGTGATCTCCGTCGTCGCGATCGTCTACGCGCTGATCCGGTTCGCCGGACTCGGCAGCGTGTTCGGCAACGACGGCTACACGGTGAAACTGCAGCTCAACGAATCGGGCGGCATCTTCACCAACGCCGAAGTCACCTACCGCGGCTACAACATCGGCCGGGTCGGGGAAATGCGGCTCACCCAGACCGGGCTCGAGGCCGACCTGAACATCGACCCGTCGGCGCCGCAGGTGCCCGCGGACCTCGACGCCGTCGTCGCCAACCGGTCGGCGGTCGGCGAGCAGTACGTCGACCTGCGGCCCAAGGCCGACCAGGGCCCGTACCTGGCGGCCGGCTCGGTGATCCCGGCGACCAAGACGACCACCCCGGTCAGCACCGACCGGCTGATCGGCGACCTCGATTCGCTCGCCGCGTCGGTCCCGGTCGACTCGCTGCGCACGGTCGTCGACGAGTCCTACGACGCCTTCCGCGGCACCGGCGGCGACCTGCAGAAGCTGCTGGACACCGCGCGCAGCTTCACCACCACGGCACAGCAGTACCTGCCGCAGACGATCCAGCTGCTCGACGCCGGCGGCCAGGTGCTCGACACGCAGAACGCCGAGGCGGCGAACTTCGCCTCGTTCAGCAAGAGCCTCAACGAGCTGACCGGCACGCTGAAGAGCTCCGACGGCGACCTGCGCAAGCTCATCGGCATCACGCCGCAGGTGGCGACGCAGATCAGCCAGGTCCTGCAGGAGTCCGGCCCCGGGCTCGGCGCGCTGACGGCGAACCTGCTCACCACGGCCAACCTGACCGTGACCCGCCTCGACGGCATCGAGCAGGGCCTGGTCACCTACCCGGCCCTGGCCGGCGCGGCGGGCAGCGTGGCACCCGGCGACGGCACCGCCCACCTCGGCCTGGTGCTCAACCTGTTCAACCCGCCGTCGTGCACGAAGGGCTACCTGCCGTACTCGCAGTACCGCACCGGGAACGACCTCTCGGCGAAGCCGGCGAAGGAAGACGCGTACTGTGCCGAACCGAAGGGCAGCCCGATCAACGTCCGCGGTTCGCAGAACGCGCCGTACGGCGGGGTGCCGGTCGCGCCGTCGGACAGCGACGTCGCGGCCAACGCGAACCGGCCGGCCGAAGAGCTCGCCGAGGAGCGGGACACCCGGGGCGTTCCGGGCATCGTCGGCAGCCCCGGCGTCAGCCTGAACAGCCTGGGCTCGCTGCTCGGCCTGTCCTGACGTGGATTTGATGACCGTTACCTACTCTGGAGTGTCATGAGCACGGACGAGCCGGCCACCTCGGCAGCGGAGGACGTGGCTTCCGAGAAGCCGGCGAAGGACCCTTCGCGGACCTTGGTGCTCGGCGCCGGGGCGCTGGCGCTGGCCGCCCTGATCGCGGCGGCGTTCTTCGGCATCCAGTGGTGGGCGGCCGCGGCCGACGACAACGCCGATCTGGCGGCTTCGCGCGAGGCCGTCGTCAAGGCGGGCACCAACGCGCTGAAGGCCTACACCGAGGTCGACTACACCGACCTCGACGGCTTCTTCGCCCGGCAGAAGGCCGTGTCGGACGACAAGATGTCCCAGCAGATCGACCAGTCGGCGCCGACGTTCCGCAAGGCGCTCTCCGACGCCAAGACGAAGGTCACCACGGACGTCCAGGACATCGCCGTCGAGGAGCTGGACGACCACGAAGGCAAGGCCAGCTTCCTCGCCGCCATCGCCACCACCGTCACCCAGGGGGACAAGAGCAGCGCGAAACCGTTGCGCCTCGAGGTGTCGATGACCCGCGTGGGCGATGAGTGGAAGCTGTCCGGTATCGACAGCGTCCCGCTCGTCGCGGCCGGCCAATAGCGTCACCTCAAAGGAGCTTGTAGTGCCCCCCTCCCGCCGCCAGCCGCCTCGCAGCACTCCGACGCCGTCGCGACGCCCCCGCGTGGCCGGGTTGCGCAAGCCCTCGGCGGACGAGTCCGCCGCCGAGCGGACCGGTCAGCTGCCCGCCACGCCGCGTCCTCGTCCGACGCCCCGTCCGGCCGCCGAGCCGGTCGAGACGGCCGGCGGGCAGCTCGACACGTCACCGGCCGAGGACACGCAGGTGTTCGCGGCGGTCGAGGCCGAGGAGCCGCAGGTCGACGCGCTCACGGGCGAGCCGCCGGCGGAGGAGGAGGAAGCTCCTCCGCGGCAGACCCCGCGGCGGAAGCAGCGGGACACCGGGATCGCGAAGCCGACCGAGGAAGCCGAGGTCGCGGTCGCCGCCGACGATCCTCCCGCGGCTGCGGGCTCGAAGGTGCCGAAGCCGTACCTGGTGGCAGGCGCGCTGGTCCTGGTCGCGCTGATTCTGGGCGGGCTGGCGTTCTGGTTCAAGTCCGAAGAGGTCAAGGTCTCCTCGGCGACCAGCAACACGGCGTTGCTCGACGTCGCGAAGACCGCCCAGGCCAAGGACGCGGTGTCGAAGGCGGCCGAGGCGCTGTTCTCCTACGACTTCAACAACATCAAGAAGACCGAGGACGCGGCGAACGACCTGCTCGCCAACGACGACGTCAAGAACAAGTACAACTCGCTGATGGGCGAGGTGAAACGGCTGGCCCCGCAGCAGAAGATGATCGTGACGTGCAAGGTGACGCGCGCCGCGGTGATCATGCTGAACGGCGACCTGGCCAAGGTGATGGTCTTCGTCGACCAGACCTCGACCCGCACCGACACGAAGAAGACGACGGCGGGCACGGCCCAGCTCCACCTGAACGCCCAGCTGCAGGGCGACAAGTGGAAGATCACCGACATGGACACCTACAACGCGCCGAAGGTCCCGGCCGCGTCGCAGGCACCCTCGTCGGCACCGGCTTCCCCCTCGCCGACGAAGTAGCTGCACCGGGTGCCGCGAACGACTCGTCCGGGACGTCCGAGGTCCCGGATGAGTCGTTCGCGGCACCCGGACCCGCTGCCGCGCCCGGCCGGCGGGGGAGGGGTTCCGCCCGTCCTGGCGGCTCTGGGCGTCCGGCGCCTCGGTCGTGGCGAGGGAGCTGTCGCCGACGGGCGGTAAGCGCTCTCTCGCGCCCGAACCCGTCGTGTCCGGCCCCCGATCCGCGAAACCGCTCCTCGGCACGCCCGGCCCCCAATCCCGGCCGGTGGCCTACGTCATACCCCCGCCGACGTCCGAAAACCCCAGGTAGAGCCGCCAAGGTGGCGTTACCGGCCGGTAGCTGGAATGATATTCGGCCGCTCACGCTCCGCTGAACCTCTTCCACGCTGCGCCAACCGGCGGGACCCCCGTGTGGCATCTTGACTGGAAGCGCCGGTGGGGTCACGCTTACTCCCGACGGCGAAACCGGGGCCCTTGCGGGAGGGACCACCGGGTCGCCCGGAGGCATACCTGAAGACGTTGCGCAGCAGGCTGGGCCCCATCGGGAGCGCCCCCTGGACAGACCGCGACGTTCGGGCTAGACTGTCTCTTTGCGCTGCCCTCTTTCAGGCTGCCCGGAGCCGGTAGTTAGGATAGTGGGCACACGGCACCCTTGACAGTCGCTGATAGCTGTTGCTATGGCGGCCGTCACCGCTCATTGTCCCCGGAAGGACGCATCTTGGCAGTCTCTCCCGCGAACCAGGCCACTGCTGCGACCACCTCGGCTGAATCTCGCTCGGAGGCCACGGGTATCCCCGGCGCGCCCAAGCGGGTTTCGTTCGCAAAGATTCGCGAACCCCTGAACACCCCCAACCTGCTCGACGTCCAGATCCAGTCGTTCCAGTGGTTCACCGGGGACGAAGCGTGGTTCCAGCGCCGTGTCGAGGAAGGTGACGAGAACCCGGTCGGCGGCCTCGAAGAGGTCCTCAACGAGATCTCCCCGATCGAAGACTTCTCCGGTTCGATGTCCCTGTCCTTCTCCGCTCCGCGCTTCGACGAGGTCAAGGCCTCGATCGAGGAGTGCAAGGACAAGGACATGACGTACGCGGCCCCGCTGTTCGTCACGGCGGAGTTCGTCAACAACAACACGGGTGAGATCAAGAGCCAGACGGTCTTCCTCGGCGACTTCCCGGTGATGACCGACAAGGGCACCTTCGTCATCAACGGCACCGAGCGTGTCGTGGTGTCCCAGCTGGTCCGCTCGCCGGGCGTCTACTACTCCAAGGACATCGACAAGACCAGCGACAAGGACGTCTTCAGCGTCCGGGTCATCCCGAGCCGGGGTGCCTGGCTGGAGTTCGACGTCGACAAGCGCGACACCGTCGGCGTCCGCATCGACCGCAAGCGCCGCCAGCCGGTCACCGTGCTGCTGAAGGCCCTGGGCTGGACCACCGAGGCGATCC
>Ga0207678_10000605_pt1 | contig 32938 bp, 28 predicted proteins | sample KBSC63metaG_FD_184319 | JGI IMG/M metagenome (GOLD analysis project Ga0207678, IMG submission 184319) | Corn rhizosphere microbial communities from Kellogg Biological Station, Michigan, USA - KBS C6-3 metaG (SPAdes) (version 2) | ecosystem: Host-associated > Plants > Roots > Rhizosphere > Soil ... | reverse complement strand
ACTGTGTGGCGCTTGGTGGGCCCTCCAGGATTTGAACCTGGGACCAATGGATTATGAGTCCACTGCTCTAACCGCTGAGCTAAGGGCCCGTTAAGGCGTCGCAGGTCAACAGTTTCGCATAGGGTCGCGGCAACCACCAACTGCGCGGGCCAAAATCCTGCAACCACGGGCTCTCCTGAGTCAAAGCCAAAGTCCACGACGCCCCCCGCCCTCTCATTACCTTCGTACCGGGGCGCGGAGCATTAGAAGAAGTTAAACTGTGGCGCTAGGTCGATACAGGCAAAGCGGTTGCCGATGCATAACCAGACCGAAAGCGTTTTAGCCCGGGTCAGCCAACAACTCTCGCAGCTTGAAAAGCGCGATGGAGAACTATGGCTGATCGTGTCGCTCACCGGCCTGCTGGTCGGAGCCGGGCTTCTTGCCGTCCTTTTTCCCGCGGCCTTTCTCAAGCAGGGCAACATCCACTTTGAGTTGACCGTATCGCGCCCGCTGGTGCTGGGGCTGGTTGCCTTGTTGACTTTGCTCAATACCTATCTGGTGTCGCGGCGGATGGAACTCCGCCGCCTTCGCGAAGAGTTGATCTCGCGGACCATCCAGCAGGAACTGGTGCAGCAGCAGTCCTTCACCGATCCGCTGACTGAAATCTACAACCGCCAGTCTCTGGAAGAGATGGCTGGCCGCTTCATAAGTCACGCCAAACGCACCCGGAAGCCGCTCACCCTGATGCTGATCGATGTGGACGGGTTCAAGGATGTGAACACCCGCTTCGGCCATCTGACGGGCGATGTGGTGCTGGCCAACACAGCCGCACTTCTGAAGCACTCCGTGCGCGGCTCGGATGCCGTGTTTCGCTACGGCGGCGATGAATTCCTGATCATCCTGGCGGACACTTCATGCCCCGACGCACGGCACGTGGTCGAAAGAATACGGAACGGTCTGACGGAATGGAACCGCGCCGGGCACCTGGAAAAGTTCGAGTTGAGCCTGAGCATCGGAGTCGCGGAATGGGCGGAGGGCAAGACCCTGGACGACCTGCTCGATGGCGCCGATCACCAGATGTATGCCGCCAAGGAAGGCCACAAGCTGAGCAAAGGCAAAGCGGCCGGCGTTTGAGAGAGTCGTGACGATTCGCCGACTCTTTTACTGTTTGTCACCCTGAGCGGAGCGAGATGTTTCGCGGGTGAAACATTTCGCGGAGTCGAAGGGCCCCTATAAGCTGAATTCCGCGGCCAGGCAGGGGTCTCTCGACTTGATCTCACCGCGCCAGAGCGGCTCGATCCGCGCTCGGGATGACATCCTGCAATCCCTACATCAGCAGATCGGTTGCGCGCTGTGCCAGCGGGTGCTGCATTTCCTGGAGATCGTTTTTTACCAGGTTAAGCCCGTACACGCACTGTTCGAAGTTCTGCGAGAGGTTGGCGAACAGGGGCGCAACTTTGGCGTATTCGAAGTGTTCGAATTTCGAAACAATGTAGTAGCTTTCTTTGCCCGCTTTGATCCAGTCCACAAAATTCTCCAGACGGTTGCGGCGCAGGCGAAAGTGGTTGATGCTCTCGGGAAACATGCCGGTAAAGAACAGGGTGTAGTCGCCGATGTGTTTGCGCACCTGGCGCTCGCGGTCGAAGGAGGGCGCGGGCCCGAAGACGGGATTCGATTCCACCAGCATCTCGCCGACGTCAGTTAGCGGCCGGCCCCCGGCGTTGCGGATCCTGAACAATTCCTCGGCATCGCAAAATTCAGCCAGCAGGTGGGCGACGTAGTTCACGATCTGAGGATCGCGCAGTCCGATCTGCTCGGCATAGTGCCGGCCCACGAGTTCGATGAACAACTGCTGCAAGGGATGCGATTCCGGAATCATTCTGGATCTCACCTCCTCCCGAAAGCCCGAATGGTGCAGGATTTCATCGCCACTTCGTTCGTCCTACTTAAACCCAGCTCCATGCCCAAAGGCAAGTGACTTTTGTAAGTCACCCAAATCGATATTTCCTATTTACTTAGAACCCCGGGAAGAACGAAAGGTTTCACGCCTGCAATTGCTGGCAGACTGCTTCCTTGGCTGCCAGGTACTGGCTTTCACTGCTCCGGCTACAATGATTTACGGAGGCAACATGGAACGAACCAACATTTCCAGCGGCGCGCCCTGGGAACCCATCGTGGGTTACTCTCGTGCGGTCAGGGTTGGGCCCTACGTGCATGTGGCTGGCACCACGGCCACGGGCCCGGACGGCAAGATCGTCGGCGTGGGCGACGTGCGCGCTCAGACTATTCAGACACTGAAGAACATCGAGTCCGCCTTGCTCAAGGCGGGCGCGACGCTGAAGGATGTAGTGCGTACGCGAATGTTCGTGATCAACATTGCCGAATGGGAAAAAGTCGGCAAGGCGCATGGGGAGTTCTTCAGCGATATCCGCCCGGCGACGTCGATGGTGCAGGTGAGCGCGCTGATCTCGCCGGAAATACTGGTGGAGATCGAAGCCGACGCTTTGATTGCGGGCTAAATACCAGAAGAAACACAGTGGGGACAGCCGCCCCCCGGCTGTCAGTCGAGCGCAGCTCGACAATTTATTGCCTGAAAGTTTATTCCTGACAAATTCATTGAATGGCTTTATTGCCTGACAAGAATAGCGGAGCTGCGCTCCGCCGGACAGCCGGGGGCGGCTGTCCCCACGTGGTTCTTCCGTCCCCGCCAGCATGATGTATCATGCCCACCCGTACCCTAAGAGGTGGACATGCGCTATCTGCTCAGCCTGATTGTTGCGGCTACTCTAATCTCATCGGTTTTTTCCCAGACCGCCCCCGCGCCTTCTGTCACCGTCATCCGCGCGGGCGTACTCATCGATGGCAAGTCTGACCAGCCCCGCCGCGATCAGGTGATTGTGGTTCGCGGCCATCGGATTGAAAGTGTCTCGGACGCTGCCGCGGCGAAAATTCCTGCCGGCGCGGCCACCATCGATCTCTCGCATGCCACCGTGTTGCCCGGCCTGATTGATTCCCACACTCATATTTTCCTGCAGGGAGAAGACCCGGCGCAGGGTGGCTACGACGCCAACATCCTCAAGTATCCTCTGGCCTTGCGGGCGGCACGGGCCACCGTGGCCGCGCGGCGGGCGCTGGAGCAGGGTTTTACCACGCTGCGCGATGTCGAGACCGAAGGCGCGGGCTACGGCGATGTGGGAATCAAGGAGGCCATCGAAGGCGGCTACATCCCTGGGCCGCGCCTGTTTGTGGCAACCCGGGCCATCTCTACCACCGGCGGCTACAACCTTGAGGGCTACGCGCCCGAGCTCGACATGCCCAAGGGCGCGCAGATCATCGACGGGCCGGTGGAGGCGCGGAAGGCGGCGCGCGAACAGCTCGACCATGGCGCTGACTGGATCAAGGTTTACATGACTCATCGTTCCTGGGTGGGCAAGCACGGTGAACTGGTCTCGCAGCCCACCCTCACGGTCGAAGAACTGAAAGCGATCGTGGACGAAGCTCACGGTTGGGGCAAGAAAGTCGCATGCCATGCCTACAACGGCACCGGCCTGCAGCGCGCCCTGGACGGCGGTTGCGACTCCATCGAGCATGGCCTCGAAATCACCGACGAGCAGATCGCCCAGATGGTTAAGCAGGGCACGTGGTATTGCGCCACCCTCGCGCCCTATTATCACGACTGGGCCCCCGCCGACACGCCCAACGGGCAGCGCGACCGCAAACGCGTTTCCGAGCACGGAGTTTCTTTCAATAAAGCGTTGAAGGCGGGAGTGAAGATCGTTTTCGGCACCGACATGGGCGGCATCCCGTGGACAGAGCCGATGGCGCAGGAATTTCCCCGCATGGCCGAGTTTGGCATGGCGCCCATGGACATCATCAAGAGCGCCACTTCTCGCGCCGCCGATATGCTTGATATGACCGGCCAGATCGGGGTGGTAGCGCCCGGCGCCTACGCCGATATCGTTGCCGTCAACGGCGACCCGCTGCGCGACATCAACGTCCTGGGAGACGTAACGTTTGTGATGAAAGATGGCGGGGTATTCAGGAATGATGTGAAATGACTGTCACCGTCGCCTTGCGCAATGTGAAGCATCGAGCGGAAGAAAGCCACCCGAAGAGGGGTGGAAAGCGATGACAGAAAGTAACCCGGCACCGTACAAGATATTCTTCCATCGCGGGGAAGAACTTGGCCTGAAGACGAAAGTTCAGAAAGGAAAAGCGTGGCTGGATGATGACGGATTGCACGTCGAAGGCCCCAGCGGGCCTCTGCCACTCATTCCGAAATCTGCTCTGCTGTCGGCTGAGCTTTTCAGGCTCCACGGCCTGGCCAGCGTCATCCGCGTGGACCACCGGGGTGGTCGCTTGTTTTTGTCTGTAATACGCTTCTTAATCGGCGGTCAGTTGATGCTGGTCAACTATTACAAGACTGTCGAATTACACAAGAGACTGGCTGCCATCGCCCCGAGATCCTAGACCTTGCGGGCCTTTCAAGAGCATAAGCCCGACGAATCTGCTTGACACTGTTATTGCGCAGGTCATAATGCGGAATTCTTGATGGTCGAGCCCCGGGTCCGGCAGCAGGCGTTTTCCGATTCGGGAGGCCGAGGGAGTTTATTTATGAGCGTTCTGGAACTTTGCGATAAAGACGTGGCTTCGGTGCGGGTTGAGGTGAGCGCAGCGGATGCCATCCGCCTGATGCTGGACCGGCACGTTGGCGCGGTGGGGGTCATCGATAGCGCAGGCCTGGTGGCCGGCATCTTTACCGAGCGTGACGTGTTGCGCAAGCTGTCGCTTACCGGCCGCAATCCCGAAGTGACTCCGGTGCGGGAACTGATGACCACTCCGGTTGAGCTGGCGACCACCGACACACGGCCGGGCGAGGCCTTGGCCACCATGCTGGAACGGCATTTTCGGCACCTGCCCGTGGTGGATAATACGGGCAAGCTGCTGGGCATGCTCTCCATCCGCAACCTGCTGGAGCAGCGGATCGACGATCTCAGCCATGAACTGGATGCACTCGAGCAGTACGTCACCAATGACGGGCCCGGGGGCTAAGCCCTGACTTTGGACGCTTGGTGTTCGAGTTCTGAAGCCATTGCGGTCGCTCGCATCTTCACGTCCGCTTTCTTCCTGCTTTTCGGCGAGTACAAGGTCTTCGGCTCCGAGTTTACCCATCGCGGGAGCCCGGTCTGGGAATTCCGGTGTGGCGCTACTTCGGCGCAGAACTCGACCACTTGTCCCTGCTGTTTCTGTTCATAATTTTTTTCGTCGCCGATGCCGGGAAAGAATGGGGCCTGGACGGGCGTCGGCCTGCATAGCGGGGCATGAATCACGTGGGGACAGCCGCCCTCGGCTGTCCGGCGGAGCGAAGCTCCGCAGTTAATGCGGGCTTGTAGCGCCGCCGTCCCGGCGGCTGTCCGGCGGGCGGGACGCCCGCCGCGCCGAGGGCGAGACGCCCTCGGGACAGCCGGCAAGATGCCGGCGCTACAATTTGCGTGGGCGGCTGTCCCCGCTTGACTAACGAGGAGCAAATGAAAAAAACAGCACGACCTATTCTTTCCACCATCATTCTCGCGTCATTGTTTCTGAGCGCCCTGGCAAGCGCGCAGGAACCCACGTCCAGCCGCGTCATGGTTCACGCCGGAAAACTGCTCGATGTCCGCAGCGGCAAGACCCTTGCCGACCAGGCCATTGTGATCGAAGCGGGAAAGATCGTCAGCGTCAGTCCATTTTCACAAGCCAAGCGCGCTTCCGGCGATCGCCTGATCGATCTTTCCGCCGCTACCGTCCTGCCGGGCCTGACTGACGCGCACACCCATCTGACCGGCAATCCGCAGGATGCCGGGCCTCAAGCCCTCGGAATCTCACTGCCCCGCGCCACGCTGACCGGCGCGCGCAACGCCAGGATCACGCTGGAAGCCGGCTTCACCACCGTGCGCAACGTAGGGGCGGAGGGCTACAGCGACGTTGCCTTGCGGGACGCCATCGACGCCGGCGATGTTCCCGGTCCGCGCATGCTCGTCAGCGGGCCTCCGCTTGGCATCACCGGTGGACACTGCGATGAGAACTTTCTGCCCTTCGACTTCCACTATTCCGCGGAAGGCGTGGCCGATGGTGTCGAAGGCGTGCAACACAAGGTGCGCGAGACCATCAAATACGGCGCCGACCTGATCAAGATTTGTGCCACTGGCGGCGTGCTGTCGCACGGCGACAATCCCCAGGCTTCGCAATACACACTCGAAGAGATGAAGGCCATCGTGGCCGACGCGCATCGCCTGGGACGCAAAGTCGCCGCCCACGCTCACGGCGCCCAGGGCATTCTCTGGGCTTCGCAGGCGGGCGTGGATTCCATCGAACACGGCTCCTACATTGACGACGCCGCCATCGCTGAGATGAAGAAAGACGGTACCTATCTGGTGCCAACGCTCTATCTCGCGGACTGGTTCCTGGAGCACGCGGAGCAGGTGCACGTCCCCCCGGAAATGATTGCCAAGGGCAGGACCGTGATGGCAGCGGCCCGCAAGAACGTGGCGCATGCCTTTGCCAGCGGAGTAAAGGTGGCGTTCGGCACTGACGCGGCTGTCTATCCTCACGGCCTGAATGCGCATGAGTTTGCTGTCATGGTGAAGCTGGGCATGAGCCCGCTGCAATCCATTCAGGCGGCCACGATCAATGCCGCCGACCTGCTGGGCTGGTCCGACAAAATCGGCGCGCTGGAGCCCGGCAAGTGGGGAGACATCATCGCCGTCGATGGCGATCCGTTGCAGGACGTGACCACGCTCGAACACGTAAAGTTCGTGATGAAGGGCGGAGAAGTGGTGAAGAACGAGTACGGGAAGTGAAAGCGTGTGGGGCGGGCGCCCTCGCCCGCCGCCTTTGAAGTTGATTTTGACTTCTTCGAGGAGTCAAGATCAAATTTTCGTAGCGCCGCCGTCCCGGCGGCTGTGGCGGCGGGCGTCCCGCCCGCCGCGCCGAGGTATCCCTTAATCTCATGGATTGATTGCCGGTTAAGCGTCCTGCTGAAAGATAAAACCGGTAGTCAGTTTCTGGTTGTCAGTTCTTAGTTGGCGTCCCTTGACATCCGGCCTTGTCGCCAGCAAACTTGTACGGCGAACAAAGGGCGAAACCATCCTCTCTCCAGGCGATGTTCATCGAACTCCATTCCCGCTCGGCATTCAGTTTTCTCGAAGGCGCCTCTCTGCCTGAAGACCTGATCGCCGTATGCGGGCAGCTGCAGATGCCGGCCATGGCGCTGCTTGACCGCGACGGCGTTTATGGCGCGCCTCGTTTTTACATGGCAGCCAAGAAGGCAGGAATTAAGGCGCACCTGGGAGCGGAGGTGACCAGTGATATTTCAGATTTCAGATTGAAGATTGAAGATTTAAAACCGGTAAAATCCGAATCAATCTGCAATCTGCAATCTAAAATCTGCAATTCTTTCCGCCTTCCCCTTCTCGTCTCTTCCCGCGCCGGCTACCAGAACCTTTGCCGCCTGATTACAAAAATGAAGCTGCGGGCGCAGAAAGGCGAAGGCGCTGTCCGCGAGGATGAGTTGCAGGAACATGCCGGCGGGTTGATCTGTCTTACCGGGGACGATGACGGCCCTCTCGCCACCGCGCTGGCCCGTGGCGGCATGGAAGAAGCGCGGCGCGCGGTTGAACACCTAACCGGCATATTTGGACAGGACAACGTCTATGTAGAACTGCAGCGCCATTTTCATCGCCAGCAGGAAGCACGCAATCGTGCCGCCATCGAAATTGCATGCTCGCTCAAGCTTCCGCTGCTGGCGACCAATGGCGTCTGCTATGCGACGCCGCGGGAGCGCGAGCTATGCGATGTCTTCACCGCCATTCGCAATCACAAAACGCTGGTCTCTGCCGGACGTCTGCTGGCGCGCAATTCGGAGCGTCACCTGAAATCGCCACAGCAGATGCAGCAGCTTTTCGCTGACCTGCCCGAGGCCCTGGCCAATACGGTGGAGTTATCGTCCCGGCTCGAATTCACGCTCGAAGCTTTGGGATATGAATTTCCCAAGTATCCCGTGCCGGAAGGCGAGACCATGATGTCGTTTCTGCGGGAGCGCGCCCGGGAAGGTTTTCAGCGGCGCTATGGGCGATCGGATGCCAGCCTGCAAAGCCGCGCCCGGCGCCAGATTGAGCGTGAACTGGCGCTGATCGAAAAACTCAAGCTGCCTGGCTATTTTCTGATTGTGTGGGACCTGGTCCGCTTCTGCCGCGAAGAAAATATTCTTGTCCAGGGACGTGGCTCCGCTGCCAACAGTGCGGTTTGCTATTCGTTGGGACTCACTGCGGTCGATCCCATCAGCATGGAACTGCTCTTCGAACGCTTTCTGTCCGAAGAACGCGGCGAGTGGCCTGATATCGATCTCGACTTGCCTAGCGGCGATCAGCGCGAGCGCGTCATTCAATATCTGTACAAGCGTTATGGCGAGCGCGGCGCCGCCATGACCGCCAACGTCATCACGTATCGCAACCGCATGGCGTCGCGCGAAATGGGCAAGGCGCTGGGCTTTGATCCCGAAACTCTGGACAAAGTTTCCACCGCTGTCTCCACCTGGGAGTACCGCGATGCACATGACGCGCTCGACCACCGCTTCCACGACGCCGGCCTGGACCTGAACCATCCGCGCCTGCGCAAATATTTTGAGTTGTGCGAAGCGGTGCAGGATTTGCCGCGCCATCTGGGCCAGCATTCCGGCGGCATGGTCATCTGCCAAGGCCAGCTTGATTCCGTGGTCCCGCTCGAACCCGCGTCCATGCCGGGCCGCGTGGTGGTGCAATGGGACAAGGAAGACTGCGCTGACCTGGGCATCATCAAAGTGGATTTGCTCGGCCTGGGCATGATGGCGGCGCTGGAAGATTCCATCACGCTCATCCGCGATCATTATGGAGAAGAAGTGGACCTCGCCCACTTGCCGGCGGACGATCCCACGGTTTACACCACGCTGCAAAAGGCCGATACCATCGGCATGTTCCAGGTGGAAAGCCGCGCCCAGATGTCGTGCCTGCCGCGCCTGCGTCCCCGGCGTTTCTACGACATTGTGGTGCAGGTGGCCATCATTCGCCCCGGGCCGATCGTGGGCCAGATGGTGAATCCGTTCTTGCAGCGCCGCATGGGACGCGAACCGATTGTTTATCCGCACCCGTCGCTTGAACCGGTGCTGGCGCGCACCCTGGGCGTGCCTCTTTTCCAGGAACAGCTATTGCGCATGGCCATGGTGGTCGCAGGATTCAGCGGCGGCGAGGCAGAAGAATTGCGCCGGGCCATGGGATTCAAACGCTCGGAAAAACGCATGAAGGAAATCGAAGCCAAACTGCGCGCCGGCATGGAGCGCAACGGCATTTCACGCGAAGCCCAGGAGCAGATCGTGCTATCGATCACTTCTTTCGCGCTCTATGGATTTCCCGAGTCCCACGCCGCCAGCTTCGCGCTGATCGCTTATGCCAGCGCCTATCTGAAGTGTCACTACCTGGCGGCCTTTACCGCCGCTCTGCTCAATAACCAGCCCATGGGCTTTTACCGCCCAGCCACAATTGTGAAAGACGCGCAGCGCCACGGGCTGAAAATATTTCCCATTGATGTGATGAAGTCGGAGTGGGAGTGCACAGTCGTCGGAGCAGTCGTCGGTCGTGAGTCATCAGTCGTCAGGGCGGTCGTTGGTCGCCGGTCGTTGGCCGTTGGCCAAAAACTTTGCCCGGAAGATGTCCCCGAAGATGCCGCTACTCCAGCCGCGGAGCGGCGAGAGAATGTAGCCAACGGCGTAAGCCGTGGGTCAGCCGCCGAGGAGAACCGAGCCCCGGAGGAGCGAAAGATGTCAGCCTCAACCAACGGCGGGCGGGACGCCCACCGGACAGCCGGCGGGACGCCGGCGTTACGCATTGGCCTTCGTTACGTTCGCGGGCTACGGGAGGATGCTGCCCGAGCCATCGTTCGCCAACGTAATCTCGCACCATTCACGTCCATTCACGATCTTATCCAGCGCGTTCCTGAATTACGCAAGGACGAATTGAATACGCTGGCGGAAATCGGAGCGCTGAATTCCATCGGCCGTGCACCACAACGAAATAGAAAAGAATTTCAGAATACAGATTCTAGATTGCAGATTGCAGCTCCCCACCAATCTGAAATCTCAAATCTGAAATCTTCGATCTCTCTCCATCGCCGCGATGCCCTCTGGCAAATCGAGCGTGCCGTCCGGCACTCCGGGCCGCTGCTCGACGAACTTCCCGAGCCTGATGCCAGATCCCCGCTGCGTCCCATGAATCCGGAGGAGCGGTTGGTGGCTGATTTTCGCGGCACCGGCATGACCGTGGGTCCGCACCCCATGGCCTACCACCGCGAACGCATGGATGCGATCGGAGTTCGCAAAGCCAGCGACCTGGCCGGCATGTCCAACGGAAAATATGTTCGCATTGGAGGATGCGTCATTGCCCGCCAGCGGCCGGGCACCGCGAAGGGTTTCGTCTTTCTCAGTCTGGAAGACGAAACCGGGGTCGCCAATGCCATCATCCTGCCCGACCTGTTTCAGAAAAACCGCCTGTTGGTGACTTCTGAGCAGTTTCTTATGGTGGAAGGGACACTGCAGAATCAGGATAACGTTATCTCGGTGAAGGCGCAGCGGGTAATGCCGCTGTCGATTACCCGGGCCGAGACCAGTTCGCACGATTTTTACTGAGGCCCAGATGTAAACGATTACCAAAATTGTTTTGCGCAAACGGATATTTTCCTGATTCTTCCCTCCTGATTCACAGCCATTCGGTTTATGATTGATGTGCACATTCGCACAATTTATTCGAGACCACTGCGCGAAAATCCAACGCGCCCGGTGGCTCATTCTTCTAATCCGGTTCATGTTGGGGATTCAAGCTGAACCTTGGCCTATATATAAGGAGTACCGATTTATGGCACGCGCAAAGTCCACTGGGAATGGCACCACCGGTCGTAAGCAGGTTGCAACCATGCCTGCGCCGAAACTCGTTGAGGTCAGGAAGGATTCGTTCGCGGCGAACCTGGAAGAGGAAATCCGCATTCGCGCATACCAACTTTACGAAGAGCGGGGATACTTGCCAGGTCACGAGGACGAAGATTGGCTGATAGCGGAACAGGAAATTCTGGGCCGTCAAAACAGCCAGCAGAGCGCTTAAGTTCCGGTTACGGACCGCGTGGGAACAGCCGCCCTCGGCTATTCAGTCGAGCAGTGCTCGACAGCATTCCGGCAACCAGATAGAGGAGCTTCGCTCCGTGGGACAGCCGAGTAGGCTGTCCCCACGTGGTCGTTTGTCCTACCCACTCTTATATTCCGTGATCGCCGGTTGCCTCGGCTCCCTGTTTCTGCAAAAATACCCTTTCGGGCCTCCCCATGTCCCAAATTGGCAGTTTTGCGCTTTTGCTCGCCCTGGCACTGAGTACCTACTCGTTCCTCGCGGGCGTCCTGGCCCTAACTCGTCCGGGACCGGCATCGGAACGGCTGGGCGAAACCGCGCGGCGCGCCGGAATCGCCACATTTGCGGTTGTCTTTCTCGCCGCTCTCGTCCTGGTCATCTCCGCCTTCCAGGATAATTTCTCGATCGCCTACATTTTTCATCACAGCAATCGCGATCTGCCGGCGCCATACAAATTCGCTACGCTGTGGTCGGGACAGGAAGGCTCGCTGCTGTTCTGGTCGCTGTTGCTGGCGGCTTACGGATTCGTCTTGCGGCTGCGGCACAAAACTGATGCCCGGCTTTTTGCCTATGCTTCCGCCATCATTGCCGCGGTACAGATTTTCTTCCTGCTGCTGCTGAATTTCGCCGCCCATCCCTTTGCCCTCATGCAGGGCGAACTGCCCGCCGACGGCGCCGGACTGAACCCGCTGCTGCAGTATCCAGAGATGGTGATTCATCCGCCCATGCTGTACCTGGGATATGTGGGCTTCACCGTGCCCTTTGCTTTCGCCCTGGGTGCGCTCATCATGCGCTATCCCGGCGAAAAGTGGATCCGCATCACCCGCCGTTGGACCATGGTGACCTGGGCTTTCCTGACCTGTGGCGTGTTTCTCGGCGCGCACTGGGCGTATTCAGTTCTGGGCTGGGGCGGTTACTGGGGATGGGACCCGGTCGAGAACGCTTCCCTCATGCCCTGGCTGACCGGCACCGCATTTCTGCACTCCGTGATGATGCAGGAAAAACGCGGCATGCTGAAGATGTGGAACATGTGGCTGATCTTCGCCACTTTCTGGCTGGCGATTCTGGGAACTTTCCTCACCCGCAGCGGAATCATCAGCTCGGTGCACGCTTTTGCGCAGTCTTCCATCGGTGGATGGTTCAAGTGGTTCCTGCTGCTCACGCTGGTCACCTTTACCTACTTCTTCTTTAAGAACAAATCGCACCTGCGCAGCGAGCACAAACTGGAGTCGCTGATTTCGCGCGAGTCGAGCTTCCTGTTCAATAACCTGCTGCTGCTGCTGGCTTGCTTCACGGTGCTGTGGGGCACTTGGTTCCCCTTGATCTCGGAATACGTGCAGGGCAACAAGGTCACCGTGGGCCCGCCCTTCTATAACAAAGTTGCCATTCCGGTTGCCCTGCTGCTGCTTTTGTTGACCGCTGTAGGCCCGCTGCTGGCCTGGCGCAAGACGTCATTTGAGAGTCTGAAGCGCAACTTCAAGTGGCCCGCGCTGGGCGCGCTTTTGGTCGGGATACTGATGATCGGGTTCGGGGTCCGTCCCTGGACCGATGTCGCTTACTTCTACGCGCTCATGGCCGCGATGCTGGCAACCCTGGTGGGACTGACCGTCGCTTCGGAATTCATCCGCGGCGGCCGAGTGATCTCGCGCCACACCGGCCAAAACCTGCTGGCCTCGATGGTGCACCTGTTTCATCGCAATACCCGCCGCTACGGCGGCTACATCGTGCATTTCGGTGTGGCGGTGGTGATCATCGGAATCCTGGGCACGCCTTTCAACCAGGACAAAGAAAGGGAAATGGGATTCGGCGACAAGATGACCATCGGCCCTTACACCCTGGTCTGCGAGTCCTACACCCAGGACGACAATCCCAACTACAGCAACGAGTGGGCCATCATCAACGTCTTCAAGGGCGATCGCAAGATCGAGACCATGTATCCCGAGCGGCGCTTTTACAAAGCCAGCCAGCAGCCGCAGACCTTGCCCAGAATCCGCTCCACTTATAAAGAAGATCTTTACCTGACATACGAAGGGCTGAATGAGCAGACCGGCCGTCCCATCATCAAGGCCCACCTGAACCCATTGGTTATGTGGATCTGGGTGGGCGTGCTGATCATGATCGGAGGAACCGTGTTGGCCCTGATCCCGAATGCGCTGCCGGTCCGGGTTCCCGCTCCGGCCCGAATCCAGGCTGCTCCGGTGGGAGCCGGAGACTGAGGGCGATTCCAGATTTCAGATTGCAGATTTTTGATTGCGATCACGCCGGCAAGGTCAAGATGCTATCAACGATGGGATCGACAATCTGAAATCAAGAATCTGAATTCTGAAATCTGAAACTATGAAGTCGTTGCCCAATTCCGTGTCGCGTACTCTCCAGGCGGGAGTCCTCGTCCTGATGGTGTTCGCTTTTCTCGGCGCCAGTGACGAAGGAGCACGCTTCAACAGCCTGGGCCACAAGCTGATGTGCGTCTGTGGCTGCAGTCAGATTCTTCTGGAATGCAACCACGTGGGCTGCACTTATTCCGACCGCATGCGCGGCGAGCTCATGGCAGGACTCGATCGCGGCGAAAACGACGATCTGACGCTGCAGGACTTCGTACAGAAATACGGTCCCACGGTACTGGCCGCGCCGACCGCGACCGGTTTCAACCGCGTGGCATGGATCATGCCGTTCCTGGCCCTTGCCCTGGGACTGATGACCACAATATTTATTGTGCTGGCGTGGAAGAAAAGACCCGCGCTGGCCGCTCCCGGCGGTGTTTTGCCGGTCAGCGGCACCGAGCTTGAACGCTTTCGTACCCAGGCCAGGAAGGACACAGACCTATGAGCGTTGCAGCCCTCACCTGCGTCATGGTCACCCTCTGCGTTCTCTTCTACGTTTTTTATCTTCCTGGAAGATTGCACATGGGCCCGGAGAAGACCCGGCTCGCATATTTGCAGGAGCGCAAGGAAATGGTCTATGAGAACCTGCGCGACCTGAATTTTGAGCACCAGGCAGGCAAGCTTCCCGACCAGGACTTCCAGTCGCTGAAGACTTCGCTCGAGGATGAGGCAGCCGGCATCCTGGCAGAGATGGCACGACTTGAACAGGCCGCTACCCGCCCGCTTTCCGGCCGAAAGGAAACCAGAGTTTGAAGCTCTCCCTCAAGCTAGTTGCTGCTGCACTCGCCATCCTGCTTTCGTCCGTCTCTTGGGCGCAAACCTTGAGCGGCACGCTTAAGAACGGGACCACCGGAAAGCCCGCCGCTGGAGATGACGTAATTCTCATCAAGCTGGGCCAGGGGATGGAGGAAGCCGCGCGCACCAAGGCTGACGCCAGCGGCCACTTCAGCTTCAAGGTTGCGGATGCGGGCCCGCATCTCATTCGCGCGGTCCACCAGGGCGTGACCTACCACAGCATGGCGCCTCCGGGGACGAACTCGGTTGAAGTGCAAGTCTTCGACGTTGCCAAAAAGCTTAACGACATCAGCGTGACCGCCGACGTCATGCGGTTTCAGGCACAGGGCAACGAACTGCAGGGCACCCGCCTGTTCGCGGTGAACAACACGTCGAACCCGCCGCGCACTCAGATGAACGACCAGAACTTCGAGTTCTATCTGCCGGAGGGAGCGCGGATCGCGGATTCCTCGGCTGAGACCGCGGGAGGGCAGCCGCTCAAGACGGATCCGGTCCCGCAGAAAGAAAAGAACCGTTACGCCTTCATATTCCCGCTGCGTCCAGGCCAGACCCTGTTTCAGGTTGGTTTCGAGCTGCCCTACAGCGGCGAATTGAGCATCGACCCCAAATCCCTCTACCCGGCGCAGCACTTTGTCGTGATGGTGCCCAAGACGATGCAGTTTTCAGCGGGGCCGGGCAGCGGCTTCGAGTCCCGGGAAAATCCAAAGGAGCCGGGTGCCACGGTGCAGGTGGCGTCGAACACCGAACTGGGCCAGCAGCTGGCATTCAAGATTTCGGGAACGGGGACTTTGAACGAAGGCGACGAGAGTGGCGGCGGGAGCGCACCTTCGGGCAATAACGGCGCCACTGCAGGGCGCGATTCCCGTCCCGGAGGCGGCCTGGGGCCACCCATCGATGCTCCGGATCCTCTGGAAAAGTATCGCTGGTACATTCTTGGAGGTTTTGCGGCAGTGCTGGCCGCCGGTGCCTTCTACATAACGAACCGGTCTCGTTCAGCCGCACAGTCGCTTGCGACCATCCCGGGTTTCGGTGCATCTGATGTAGATGCGCCGGAGAGTTTTCCAGCCCGGCAGGCTGCAGGCCGCTCCGGAATGCTGCTCGAAGCGCTGAAGGAAGAGCTGTTTCAGCTGGAAGTGGAGCACAAACAGGGCAGCATCTCCCAACCCGAATACGAGCGGGCCCGTGCCGCTTTAGACCAGACCCTGGAACGAGCCATCAAGCGCGGAGCCTCCCCGCCCAAGAATGCTCCCGCCCGGGACTAGACTCCGGGGGCAGTTGACGCATCTCAATTTAAGCGCATATCATTTGCGTCTGACTTATAGCCAGACGCATTAAGGACGCGGCCTGCGGGCCGCGAAGTTATTATCCATGGATAAAAAGAAGCTGGACTACTTCAAGAAGAGATTAGAAACGCGGCAGGTAGAACTGCGCCGCATGGTCACTCGGACGGAACAGGATGGTCGTACCGTGGACGAGGACTCGGCCCAGGACATTGCTGACCGCGCCGCGAGTTCCTATACCAAAGAGTTTCTCTTTCACCAGAGCAACAACGACCGCCAACTGCTGCAGATGGTGGACGGCGCCCTGGAACGCCTGCGCGAAGGCGAATTCGGGGAGTGCATCGCCTGTGGCAAGGAAATCAATGCCAAGCGCCTGGAGGCTGTGCCCTGGACCCGACACTGCATCGAGTGTCAGGAAAAGCTGGAACAGGGAATTCTGGAAGAGAGCTCGCGCTAGTTCTCAAACCGCCTGCTTGAGTTGAAGCCGCCGGTCGTCCGTGCGGCTTTTGCATCTTTAGAACCGGTTGCACCCCGGCTGCAAGGTTTGATTCTTGGGAAGAACACGACTTAAGTCGTCCCTTCCAGCCCCTCCTCCTCATGGCTTTTCCGAGAAGCGCAAAGAGAATTCAGGCTGCGATCGCGATCAGTGGCCTGGTCCGCTCCAGAACTTCGCCCACTTCGACTGCCGGAATCCCCGCAGCTTTGAGATCGCGGAGCAGGTTGGGAGAATGCTCCGCCGCGACTGCGATTAACAATCCACCGGCGGTCTGCGGATCAAACAGAATCGTCTTTGATTCCTCAGAAATTGCTTCGTCGTAGCCGACTGTGCACTCCGCAAAATCGCGGTTATTTTTGAGGCCGCCGGGGATGTCGCCGGCGCGAATGCAATCCAGCGCGCCTTCGATAACCGGGATTTTATGGATGTGGAAGAGCAGCGATACATTCGAGGCGAGGGCCATCTCGCGGGCGTGGCCGATGAGGCCGAAGCCGGTGACGTCGGTCAGAGAGTGGACCGGGCGTTGGTCACTCGTCGCTGGCCGTTGGCTTAAAGCTGCCGAGCTTCGCTCGGCTTGGACGGGTCGAAGACCCGTCCCTACCCGGTTCGTGGTGGAACAGAACGTGGTGATGACCTCGCTGGCAGTTTTGTTCAGCGTGGTCATGGAGCGGGTGGCGGCTTCGATCCAGGACGCTTTAACGGTGCCCTTCTTGATCGCGGTGGAGATGACACCGGTACCCAATGCCTTGGTGAACAACAGGCGATCGCCGGGCTCGGCGCCGCCATTGGTAAATATCCGTTCAGGATCGATGAGGCCGGTGACGGAATATCCGAACTTGGTTTCCTCGTCGCGGATGCTGTGGCCGCCCACCACCGTGCACTCCGCCTCCATCATCTTTGACAGGCCACCGGCCAGGATTTGCTCCAGCACTTCAAGGTCGCCCTTGGCGGGGAAGCACACCAGGGCCAGTGCGGTGATGGGGCGCCCGCCCATGGCGTACACATCGCTCAGGGCGTTGGTAGCGGCAATCTGGCCAAAAGTGTAGGGATCGTCCACCATGGGCGTGAAAAAATCGACGGTCTGCACCAGCGCCAGGTCGGGGGCAATCCGGTACACGCCCGCGTCATCGGCATGATCGAAGCCCACCAGTACGTTGGAATCGTGCTGGCGCGGCAGTTTGCCCAGCACCTGGTCGAGCAGAGCTGGACTTAGCTTGGAGGCGCAGCCTCCGGCCTTTACGGTTTCGGTGAGCCGGATCTTAACTTCGGGCATGGGGACATTCTAGAAGAATTGTCAAATTTGCGGATTTACAAAATTGCCGGATTGAGAAGCCGGAAGCTTTTCAAATTCGTCAATCCGGAAATTCGACAATCCGGAAATTACTTCGCCGTCACCTCCGTCACGCGCAGCTCTGGATATTCATGGTTCCAGTCGGCGGTGACGTGTTCGAAGATGAGGCGGAAAGGTTTGCTCTGGGCCGGGGCCAGGGGTGCGACGCGGAGATCCACCGCCTCGGGGTAGGGACCGCTGGTCTGCAGAATGCGCAGGGGAACATCGTCCGCCTGCACCACCTGGCCAAGCGAATCCTTGAAGCTGACGCTCACCACAGCATGACTGACAGTCTTGTCCCCGCTATTGGTGACCGTGCCGTCAAGATAGGTAACCGTGGCCCCGACGAAATTCTCCGCCGCGCTCATCTTCATGTCGGAAAACTTCAGGTTGGCGGCATAAGCCGGGGGCGCATTTGCGATTTTGGAATCCGTGCGCAACAGCAGGGAAGCGATCACTACCACGACGACTACCAGCACCACGCCGAAGGCAATCGGCAGCCAGTTGGAACTGCTCTCCTCCGGAGTCGTGGGCTCGGGCTGGAGCAGCGTTCCCATAGGGAGATTGTACGGGAATCCATGAGTGGAGATTTCAGATTGATGATTTCAGATTGCAGATTCAGGCGCAACAGAGGGTTTCAATCTTAAATCCCGAATCTGCAATCTGAAATCGCTTCACTCGCCGCCGACGATCAGGCCGTCGATACGGATGGTGGGGCTGGCCATGGCGCCGCGAAACTCGAGATCACTGGCGATCTCGGAAATGTTGAAGAACATCTCTTTCAGATTGCCGGCCACCGTGATCTCCTCGACGGGATAGGTCAGCTCTCCGCCCGAGATCCACAGGCCGGAGGCGCCGCGGGAATAGTCGCCGGTCACCAGGTTGGCTCCATGACCTAGAAATTCGGTGACGTACAGTCCCTCGGGGATTTCGGCGATTATTTCCTTCGCAGTCTTTGTCCCCGGTTGCAGGAAGTAGTTTCCCGGTCCGATGCCCGGAGTGCCGGCCAGTCCGCGGGAGGCGTTGGCGGTGGTCTGAAGGCCGAGTTTCTTTGCGGTATAGGTGTTGAGCAGGTATGACTTAAGCACGCCCTTCTCAATGACCACCGTGCGGCGGGTCGGAATGCCTTCGCCATCGAAAGGCGCGGTGCCGAAACCTCCGACCATAGTGCCGTCGTCAATGACAGTGACGTGATCGCCGGCAATTTTTTCGCCCAGCTTACCCGCCAGAAATGACGCGCCGCGATAAACCGAATCTCCATTGATGCCTTCGAAAATATGCCCCAGAATGGACGTGGCCACCATGGGATCGAGCACAATGGGGACCTTCGCCGTCTTCACCTTGCGCCCGCCCAGCCGCCTCAAGGTACGTTGGGCCGCGATCCTGCCTACTTCTTCAGGAGAATCCAGCCGGCCCAGATTGCGCGCCACGGAGAACCAGTAATCACGCTGCATGCCGCCATTTTCCGACTGCGCAATGGGCACCGCCGCCACGGAACAATAAGATCGGCGGTATTCGCCTACAAATCCGTGGGAGTTGGCCAGCACTTTGTGGCCGGTGGCTGCGTCGAACGACCCGCCCTCTGAGTTTTTAATGCGAGGGTCGTAGTCGAGAGCAGCTTTCTCGGCGCGGCGGGCGTAGTTGATGCGTTCTTCCCCCGGCAGCGAATACACATCTGGGAAATAGAGATCGAGATCGCCGGCCAGCGAGCCCAGTTGCGAGGCGTCGGGAATGCCGCTGAAAGGATCTTCGGAGGTTATTTTGGCCAGCTCCAGCGCAGACTTCAACATGCGGTCGAGCGCGTCGCGGGAGAAATCGCTGGAATGGGTGCTGGCCGAACGTTGACCATGAAATACGCGCACGCCGATGGAACGCGAGCCGGCTTCCTTTAGAGTTTCGACCTGACCCAGGCGGACGAGCGTGGAAAATTCGTCGCCCTCGCGGACGACGCATTCGGCGGCCGTCGCGCCTCCGGCCATGGCGCGGCGGACGATGTCCTGCGCGACCTCGCGGAGATCAGTTTCCAGTTTCTGGTTCTTAGTTATCAGTTCGGTTTGAGGCATAAAAAGATAATTCTAGATTTGCGATAGATTTAAAACCCTGGCGTTTTCAATCTTCAATCTAAGATCTGCAATCTGAAATGTCCTACTGCATGAATCCGCCGGAGTCTTTCTTGGCGGTTCCGCCCACGGTCAGTCGATCAACTTTCAGGGTGGGAATGCCGACTCCCACGGGCACTGCCTGGCCATCCTTGCCGCAGGTGCCGACGCCTTCATCCAGTTTCAGGTCGTTGCCGACCATGGAGACGCGGGTGAGAACATCAGGGCCGTTACCGATCAGGGTTGCGCCCTTGATGGGGGCGGTGACGCGGCCGTCTTCGATGAGATAGGCCTCGGAGGCGGAGAAAACGAACTTCCCGCTGGTAATGTCCACCTGGCCGCCGCCGAAGTTTACCGCGTACACGCCATGCTTTACCGAGCGGATGATGTCTTCCGGATCGTCCTGGCCGGCCAGCATGTAAGTGTTGGTCATGCGCGGCATGGGAATGTGCTCGTAGCTTTCGCGGCGGCCGTTGCCGGTATCGGCCATGCCCATTAGACGGGAGGAAAGCTTGTCGCTCAGATAGCCCTTCAAGATTCCTTTTTCGATCAGGACGGTGTTCTGGGTGGGCTGGCCTTCGTCGTCCACATTGAGCGAACCGCGCCGCCAGGGCATGGTGCCGTTATCCACCACGGTGCATTTTTCGCTGGCTACGCGTTTGCCGATCAGTCCGGCAAAGGCTGAGGTCTGCTTGCGATTGAAGTCGGCTTCGAGGCCGTGACCGACCGCCTCGTGCAGCAGCACGCCGGGCCATCCCGGGCCTAGCACCACTTCCATCTCGCCGGCGGGAGCTTCACGCGCGTCCAGTTGCAGAATGGCCTGGCGGGCCGCCTCTTTAGCGAAATATTCGGGAGTTTTCTCACCGAAGAAGAAGTCGAGAGCAACGCGTCCGCCGCCGCCGGATGTGCCGCGGGCGGAATTGCCCTCGGTCTTGGCGATGCAGGATACGTTCATGCGGGCCAGGGGCTGGGAATCTTCCGCAAATGTTCCGTCCGAACCTACCACCAGGATGTTGCGCAACTCGTCGGAGTAGCTGGCGCGAACTTCCTTGATGCGCGGATCGTAGGCGCGGGCCGCGGCATCGCCGCGCATGACCAGCTCGACCTTGGCCGTAATTTCAGCATCGACCGAAGGCAGCGTCACCGGATAAAGACTGCGCGCGGCCTTTTCCTGGAAGCCCACCACCGGAGTCTTGGAAGGGCCGCTGGCGATCAGGGCCGCGGTGCGCGCCGCATGCAGAATGCGCTCGGAGGAGAGATCGTCGGTGTAAGCGTAGCCGGTACGCTCGCCCACTACCACCCGGACGCCGCATCCGGCTGAGATCCCCTGGGAGGCCGACTTCACCATCGACTCGTCCACCATGAGCGACGTGGAGGAGAGGTATTCGAAGTAAAGATCTGCGTACTCCCCGCCGGCCGAGAGGGCGGCCGCCAGATAGCGCTCCAGATCATGCTCGGTGAGGCCGTAGTGCTGAAAAAAGAACCGATTTTTATCCACAGTAATTAGATGTCCTTGGATCGGGAAAGACTCCCCGGAAGTCTTTTCATTATCCCACATGGACTTGAGGCGGCCGAGCCAATCGAACCACGTGGGGACAGCCGCCCTCGGCTGTCCGGCGGAGCAAAGCTCCGCGCATTCCCCGAAAAAAACCCGGTCGGCTGCGCTCGACTGGACAGCCGAGGGCAGCTGTCCCCACGTGGACTCTGGTGATGGTCATACGTCACAGACAGAGATTCGGAAAGGTGACAGCATTCTAATCATGACCCCCGAAGCCCTGGCTCGCACGATTGAGGATTTTCTTGCCGGCGCGCGAGATGCCATCGTGCTCGATGACGGCGCCGCCATGTTCGACCTGGCGCAGGCCAGGTATTCCATTTCCGGCGAGCGCAACAAGTGCCTGCTTCACCTATGGTCGGACGAGAGAAACATGGTCCGGCGAGTGCTCGATGTGGAAATCAAGCATGAGGTGCTGCGGCTGGCGGTGCAGCGGCTGGGGCAGACGCGTCCCAGCAAACTGGAAATTTGCCGGCAACGCGACCGCCGCACTCCTACCGCGAAACGCGCCGCGCGACTGGCCTACCAGCGCAGCCTGCAGCGTACCCTGGAGCGCCGCTTTCCCACTTATGTTGCTTCGCCTCTCACGACTTCTCTGGATCTCGAGCGATCATTTGGCCCCATCTACGCTCGTGGGATGCTGCGCCGCGGGCAATCCGGCCTTGCGGTTCTGGGCGTCAATCCGCAGGAAACCCAGTCCGCGATTGATGCCGCTCTTACCTTTGGAATCCTGTGGCTTGATGCCTGCCGCCTGGCCCAGGCGGGGAAAATAGTCGTGGAGGGCATGAAGCTGTTCCTGCCCGCGGGGACTTCTGCATTGACCCGCGAGCGCATGGCGCATCTGCACCCTGACGCCGCCAGGTGGCAGCTATACGAACTGGAAGACCGGGAAGGCAGTCTCAAGGAGATCGAGTTTTCAGACCGCGGCAACGTGCGGACTCGGCTGGTGCACTGGGCGGACGAATCCCAGGCCAGGGACCGGTTTGCGGCTGCGATCAACCGGGTCCGGGAGTTGATGCCCGAAGCGGAAACGGCGGTCATCTCGCCCGCCGAGATGGTCTTCCGCTGTCATGGACTGGAATTCGCCAGGGCGCGCCTGGCTCACCATCCCGGTACGCTGTGCCCCACGGCAGAGATCGTATTTGGAGTGGGCGCGGACGAAAGGGTGCTCGTGGAGCAGAATGCAGATGCCTTCCGGCGCCTGGTGCATAGTATCGGAGAGGTCCGCCATGCCGAAGGCCCGCGCGATCACGCGCTATGGCGGTTGCATCCCGAGCGCTGGCTGGAATCACTCGTGGTGCAGGATGTGGCCGAGGTGGACGAGCGCTTCGATGCTGCCTGCCTGTACTCCCAGGTGCCGGCATTCTCGGCTTCGGACCGCGCCATGATCGATGTGCTGACCCTCACGAACACCGGCAGACTGGCGGTGGTCGAACTGAAGGCCGACGAAGATATCCACCTGCCCCTGCAGGGCCTGGACTACTGGTCGCGGGTGGCCTGGCACCATGCCCGCGGAGAGTTTCAGCGTTTCGGATATTTTCCCCAGCGGGAATTGTCGAGCGAACGCCCCTTGCTGTTTCTGGTGGCGCCCGCGTTGCACGTGCATCCCGCTACCGACACCTTGCTGCACTACATCTCGCCCGAGGTGGAGTGGACGGTGGTGGGTATTGACGAGCGCTGGCGAAACGGAGTCAGAGCGGTATTTCGGAAGCGCCCGCGAGACATGGAACTGAAGATCGACCCCAGATCGCGAGACTGCGCCTGACTAGCGCCGGCGTCGCGCCGGCTGTCGAGGCGGCGTCCCGCCGCCTCAATTCGAAAGTCGAAAGCAGGTCGGCGTCGCCCGGCATTTAGGTGGCCGCGCAGAAATCTACTTCTCAGGCCAGACTCCCAGCAGGCGCCGGACGTCCACCAGCTGGGCCACGTGGTACGCGTTGTGATCGGCCAGCAGCAGGGCCTCGCGCAGGATGGTTTGGCCATCGCCCCAGGGAATACGCGCAAAAAGGTCAGTCTTCGGATTGGCAACCAGGCCCTGCATGGCCTTGAGGTCCCGGCGAAATTTCTTGATGCTGGCATTCCACGCATCCGAAGTGGGCGGAGCATCGCTGCGCGGCCAGTAGCCCTTGGGCCAATCGGGGGAAACATGCTTTCGGTTGCGGCTGAATTCCAGGATGTCCCATTGCGCGATGCGCATGTGCTCGAGCAGCATCCACGGGGAATGCGGAAATCCAGCCGGCTTCGTTCCCTTTAATTTGGCCGGGATGCCTGCGATGGCGTCTTCGAAACGGGCGTGAGCGCTTCCGCCCTTGAGCAATTCCAGCAAGTGTTGGCGCAGAGAAGCGTCGTGGTCGGGTTTCATGGTCGTTCCGCCTTTTCCCCCGGACGAACCGGCATGGGTTGGCTTATCCAGAGGTAAAAGATGCAAATCCTAGTTAAAGCGATTCCACCATGAACTACAAGGGCGTTGAAATCGCCGCGCGAATTGGATGGAAGACGGGCGTCCCCGCCCGTCCCGCTTCAATCCCAAAGCACTTGCTTCCGGCCAGCGTTTAAACTGTCCCTATGAACGTTCGACCCGATCAGATTCCATATCGTGATTTTTATCGCATTCTCCTCGTTGCGGTTGGCCCGCGTCCCATCGCCTGGGTTTCCACGCTCAATGATGGGCACCTGAATCTGGCGCCGTTCTCTTTCTTCAATGCGATATCAGCGAAACCGCCGCTCCTGGGCTTTTCCCCGTCGCTGCGCCAGGTGGATGGCCAGTCCGCTCCCAAGGACACGTTGCGGAACATTCGCGAGACTGGTGAATTTGTGGTTAACGTGGTCACCTTCGCGGTGGCCGAGGCCATGAACCTGACCAGCGGCGAGTATGATCCCTCGGTGGACGAATTCGCACTGGCGAAGCTGACGACCCGGCCCTCCCAGGTGGTGCGGCCGCCACAGGTTGCGGAATCTCCGGTCAGTTTTGAATGCAAACTTGAACGGATCATCGATTTCGGTACAGAGCCGCCAAGCAGCAGCCTGGTGATCGGCGAAATCGTGTGCGTACACGTGGAGGAAAGCGTTATGAAAGAGAACCGTCTGGATGCGGACTCGCTCGACCTGATCGGACGCATGGGCGGCACGCAATATTCCCGCACTACCCAACGCTTCGACATGAAACGCCCTGAGTTGCAGCGCCCCTCAGCGCGGTAATCCCCAGAAAGTCGGCGTTTTCGCCCCTACAGTGAAGTACTTCCTCTGCTACTTGATGAGCCCGATGGCGGCCCGCAGGGCAACTAAGTAGCCTTTAGAGAGAACAGCAAAAACAAGCGCTTGTGAAGCTTCCTGGCCGGATGCCCGACGCCGAGCACAGGGCTGTTTCCCCAAGTTCGCAGATGATGGCGCCCAATCAGGCGAAGGAGATTTAAATGAATATCAGGAAACCATTAATACTGGCATTAACGATCGGATTGTTCTTAAGTACATTCGCCATGGCGGAAGATGAGCCTTCCGAACAGGTAAAACGCCTGGATGCCTCGGCGGCCGTGTTGGATGAAATTATGGGAACTCCTGACAAGGGGATCCCGGAAGAAATTCTGAGCTCGGCCGAATGCGTGGCTGTGGTCCCGTCCATGGTCAAGATCGGGTTCGTCTTTGGTGGCCGCCACGGACGCGGTCTGGCTACCTGCCGCACCAAATCCGGATGGAGCGCCCCCGCTCCCTTCACCGTCACCGGCGGCAGTTGGGGACTTCAGATCGGCGGCGAGGCGGTGGACCTGGTCATGCTGGCCATGAACGACCAGGGCATGGCCAAGATGCTGACCAGTAAATTCAAGATCGGCGCCGACGCTTCCGCCGCCGCGGGACCGGTTGGCCGTCACGCCGAAGCGGAAACCGACTGGAAGATGCGTGCCCAGATCCTGACTTACTCCCGGGCCCGGGGAATCTTCGCCGGCCTCACCCTGAACGGAGCCTCCATCACTCAGGACAAAGATGGCACGCGAATTCTTTACGGCAAGATGATTCCTGCCGCCCAGATTCTCAAAGGAGAAGTGGCCCCGCCGGAAGGATCGCACCAGTTCATGGCGGCAATCAGGAAGTATGCCAACCAGGCGGAAGCTTCCGACCGCAAACCCGAACCAACCGCGTCCGCGTCTGAGCCGCACGAACGGATGCTGACTTCTTCTGAAGCGCAGAACGCGATTCAGGAAAAGCTGAAGGAAGAACCGGGATTGAACAGTGCCAAGGTGGATGTAACGTTGACCGCCGGCACGGTGAAACTCTCGGGATCGGTTCCCAGCACCGAGGACCGCGATAAGGTGGTGCGGATCGCAAAATCCTACGCCGGCAACCGTGAAATACAGGACCAGTTGGCGATTGAGACCGAACAGAATCGTTAGCGGAAGCGAAGAAACATCAGGCCCTGCTCTCAGAAAATTTGAGGGTGGGGCCTTTTTAGTCTGGATCCACTGCCACATGATCTCAATCGAGATCAATCTTCTCAAACCCCAGGCCCTGCAGCAGGCTGGTGATGGTGGAAGTGGCGTTCTGCTGGGCGGTTTTCAAAATGCCATCGGCCAGGGCGGCTGCCAGTAATTGGCGTTCCGCCTCCTGACGCACCTGGGTTTCCAGGTCGGGATCGGTGGGAACCAGGAAACCGGTCTGCCGCGAATACACCCGCGTCTTGGCACTGTCCAGCCGCGTCCCGAAGACTTGGGCTGCGGGCAGGTGCAGGTGGACCTGCTTGCCCTTCACCTGGACATCACCCGGCTTCAAGGTCGAGAAGTCAATGCCGGCGACCACCTCGCCGTGCACCAGGAGAAGCAGGCGGTCTCCTGCCAAGAAATCCGGAAAGATGGGGTTTTCCTTGGCGCCGCTCACCACTTTGTCCATGGTGTAAACCACGGTTTCGAGCCGCTGGAGCCGCTGGATGCGATCGACCACAGTGGGCTGGCTCACATCCATGCTCAGGGTCCGTCCGGTCAGCGCCGACCAGAAACGGCCCAGCATAGCCGGACCGGAACTTCGCGAGAGCAGCACAAATCCGATCAGGCCAAGTGACAGGGCCCCGAGGAGCAACCCGGCAACCAGGGCGAACACGACGGAGATCGCAGATCGGCCGGCTTTGGATGGCTCGGGCACGCTGTAAGGTTACCATTCCCACAGACATGCGTAGTGGCAGATGTCCTCATCTGCCCGGCGGAGCGAAGCTCCGCTATTTTCGAGGTGAAGAGGCAGGTCGGGGGAACAACTAAGGACCGGTCGAGCTGCGCTCGACTGGACAGATGAGGACATCTGTCCCTACGTAAAGCAGTTTGGGCCGAAGATGCTGACTGCAACGAAATGGTTGCATTTTTATCCCGCACCAAGGTAAGATGCACATAGGACGCAGCAGTAAGCGTTCAACTCGTCGCTGTACGCCCTTTCTTCCAACGGTTCAAAAAGTGGCCCAATAGTATGCGTGGGGTGACCCTAGCTCGCCTCGCAACAGGTTCGGAGAGACCCTATGGCGTGGTACGCGTATTGCATCACTGAGCAGCAGACCCTGTCCAACGGAGCCCGTTCTCGTCGTCCTTCCCTGCTGGAAGGGGTTCAAGGCGTTAACGGAGCAGCAGTCCTGGCTTATCCCAGCGGAGAATTCAACATAGTCGTGAGCGAGTACGAGCGCGATAACGTGCAGTTTGGGGAGAAAAACGTCCTCGAACATGCCCGCGTCGTGAGTGTCTGCTTCCGCAGCGGAACCGTGCTTCCATTCCGTTTTGGCACGATTTTCGATTCGGATGAGGCGTTGCGACAGGCTGTCCGGTCTAACCGCCGCACGTTTGGCCAGAGCGTAGCCCGGTTGCGCGGCAAGGCCGAAATGCACCTGAAGCTGAGGGTCAAAGATGGCTCCCTGCGCGAAGCCATGGCCGATATCGTCCTGCCGGACACGGTTGGCGGCGACTATCTGATTAAGCTGCGGGAGAAAGCCTCCCAGGACCGCGAACGGCGGACTAAGGCCCGGGCACTCTCGGTGCAAGTCCACAAGTTGTTCAATCCGTTAGAAGAAGAGATCAGCTGTAAACGAGTGGATTCCGACGGAATGTTGATCGATATTGCCCACCTGATTGATTCCAAATCCATCGAAAAATATCAGAACCGCTACAGCAGCGCCGCCAAGCAGTTAAAGAACTGCGAACTGGCGATCAGCGGACCTTGGCCGCCATATCACTTCCTGCCCGGCAAACTGCGCATGGTGGCGGGGAACTCTTAAGAGCGGCCTCGGACGTCAGACCTCGGACTTCGGACATCAGACCTTGAGCCCTCCAGCCGAGGTCTGACATACGCGGCTGAGGGTTACAGAGTGCAGCGAATGTGCAGGATTCTGCATTCCTACCCTGGCTGCGCCTGTTTGTGACTTTCAATTCCCGAGCGGCACTCCCGTTTTTAAGTGGTTATTTTGCAGTGGTTTGCCGAGATTTCGGCAGATGAGCGCCGAACTTTGCTGTTTTGGTTGCGGAAATGCACTTAGGTGGGTACCAAAAGAGGCCGCTGATAAATGACCTTCACTCTCTGTTTTTCGCGATATCTCTCTAGTTGCCTTTCCGGCTGCCGGATCGGCTCTCCGCTTCGCCATTCCTGACTTAACCTTCCACTTCGCCTCTTTTAATTGTGGCCCCAGCAATGGGGCCATTTTTTTGCTGCGGACTCTACATCTCGTTAAACCCGGCGCCCAAAAGCATTCGTCCCAGGATTTGAGGTAGTCTTACTTCAAATGCGAAAGACAAGCCTTCTTCTCCTGCTGGCCTTGGCCCCTGGCATTCTCCTTGCCCAGAACCAAACTGTTCCGGTCAACTCCGACTACGAGCGTCCCCAGGCGGCGGCTACCACTCCCCTGCCGCCGGCATTGATTCAGCAGCTCTCGGCGATTCGCGATGCCGCTTTATCCGACGACTACGCTTACCGGCAAGTGGCCCACATCACCGAGAACATCGGCCCGCGGCCGGTGGGGTCCCCGCAGGCGCAGGCCGCAATCGAGTACGTGGCCGCCGAAATGCGGAAGCTGGGACTGGAGGTTCATCTGGAGCCGGTCCAGGCGCGCCATTGGATACGCGGAGCTGAATCGGCCGAACTGGTGGAGTATCCCGGTCAAGCTCGGGAGACCACACAGAAAATTGTCCTCACTGCATTGGGTGGAAATCGTCCCACCCCGCCGGGAGGAATCACGGCGGAGGTCGTCGTCGCCAATAGCTTTGCCGACCTCGATCGCCTGGGGCGTCAGAACGTAGCGGGGAAGATCGTTCTGTTCAACGTTGTCTTTGACAAGCAGAAGGCAGCAGGAGGCTATGCCGGCGAGGCCTATGACGAGGCGGTCGCCTATCGTGCGGAGGGGGCGCAAAAGGCAGCCGCGATGGGGGCCGCCGCTTCGTTGATCAGGTCAGTCGGCGGCGCCGACTATCGCCTGGCGCATACCGGTAACAGCCTCGCAGCTAACATCCCAGCCGGAGCGGTGACCGGCGAAGATGCTGACCTGATTGCTCATCTGGCTGCTCAGGGCAAGGTCCGCATGCAGGTTATCCTGACCTCCCAGACGGCGGAAGAAGTCAGCACATTCAACGTGGTCGGAGACCTGAAAGGTTCCGAGCATCCGGAGCAGGTGGTGATCGTTTCCGGCCACCTCGATTCCTGGGACCTGGGAACCGGCGCCATTGATGACGCAGCCGGCGTGGCCGTCGCCATGGAAACCGCACAACTGATGCAGCAACTTCATCTGCGTCCGAAGCGGACGCTGCGCGTGATCGCCTGGACCGATGAAGAAAACCTGGGACGAGGCCACGTGGCCTATGCCAAGGCCCATGCCGCCGAGATCGGCAACCACGTAGCGGCGATCGAAAGCGACCTGGGTGCGTCTCATCCCATGGGCTTCCGCGCCAAGATCAGCGCTGAAGCTGCCGTCCGGCTGCAGCCCGTGCTGGACGTTCTGCAGCCAGCGGGCTCAAACCTGATTGTGCTGAGCAGCGAGAGTCCCGAGGCCGACATCGAACCCCTGGCGAAGCAGGGCGTGCCCGCTTTCGGCCTGTTGCAGGACGGCCGGACGTACTTCAACTACCACCACACCGCCGCCGACACGCTGGACAAGATCGTCCCCCAGGAACTGCGGGAGAACGCGGCCGCCATGGCCGTCATGGGCTACGCGCTGGCGACAATGCCCAACCCTTTGCCTCACTAAAAACAAATGTGGGCGTGAGCGTCCCGCTCGTGCCTGGCTGCCGGGAACCCACGAGGGGACGGACGCCCTCGCCGTCCGGCGGAGCAAAAGCTCCGCTGGTGCCGCTCTTCATCAAGGTTGCCCGCGTTTTATTGAGTGAAGGCCCCACCCTGTCTCTCCCGAAGACGGAGAGATGAGGCAGGGGCATCTTTTTCCGGAAGGGATTTGACGGAGAATGTAGAGATGGTCCGGGCCGATCGCCCGTTTACTATGACCACGTGGGGACAGCCGGCCTCGGCTGTCCGGCGGAGCAAAGCTCCGCGGTTTTCCCGGTTAGCCAAAAAGAATCTGTCGAGCCCTGCTCGACCAGACAGCCGGGGGCGGCTGTCCCCACGCGTGCCTGCTAGATCGTAGATGGTGGGAGCTTGTGGTGGGTCGTGATCCGTCTGCACAAAATGCCGCGACGTTCAAGCCTCTGGCGCAAGCAGATCACCACAATAAGACTACCCCCGAGGAGTAAAGCGATGTCGCCGATGCTGAACAGTCCGAGCCCGGCCTGGTCTGCCAGGAGCGGCAATTGCGTTTGCACTGTCGCACCCTGCCACATCGGGCTCGCAGGACGGACTGTGGATGGCATTCCCACCACGGGCATCGACCCTGCATTGCTGTCCGTTACCAGGGCATTCATCCCCAGTCCGCAGAGCATGAGTAGAACGCCGGTCCGTACCAAGGGAGATCGAATCAGGCGCAACACGAGCCACAGGATTGCGCAGGACGCACACAGCCAGATCGCCGGATGCTCCATCCACGCCAACTGATGTGCCATGGTGACGAAATGCAAGGTCTTCTCCGAATGTCCAAGACAACAGGAAGCACGCGCAGTGCCAGACCGAGCCAGATGCTAAGTCCCTTCTTGGCAATCGGATGTGTGAGTAAGCCCTCACCAGAAACAGGGTCTTCTTCCAGATTGTTACCAAACCGTTTCATCGTCAGGGAAACCTGCGAGATCATAGTGCGTTGCGTTGGGCTGCAATGATTCCGCTAAGGCCGGAATTGTGGGTGTAATCCCGATTACAACATCTGGATGATATTTCCCGGTGGTTGAAAGCCGGGATTCAGGAAGGCACCAAAATTTCCTAGGGTTTCGGTTGAAGCGGGCTGACGCTGGCCCTCTTCTGTGCGGCCGCAATCAAAGGTCGAAGCGCCTGCACGGACACGCCCAGGGTGCCGCCGGAGAAGCCGTCGATGTAGGCTTCGTTGATGCCGATGACCTCGCCTTGCGAGTTGAAGACCGGGCCGCCACTGCCCCCGTGGGCGGTCGGGGCGTCGTAGATCAGCTTGTCGCCAACCACGTCTCCCAAATGTCCGCAGGTAGCCGACGGACGGATCAGCGACAGTGCCGCCAGTTCGTTGGCCGCGCCGATGTCATCGCGGCGGTAGGCCAGACGCTCGTAAACTGCCGGCGGCGATTTCGCCACCATCCCCAGCACTCCCATGGGGTATCCAACGACCGCGACCAATTCCCCCGGGTTCGAGGCCCGCTCCGCCAGAGGCAGAGGACGAAGGCGGCTGATGGCTTGCGAATTCTCTACGTGCAGCACCGCCAGATCGCCGCTCGCGGACAGCACCAGAGGAGTGATATCCACGGGCAGCGGGAATCCCGGGAAGAAGGCGACGAGTTTTTCCAGCAATGGCTTAGCACCCCGGCTGATCAGGGCATCGGCTTCGGAGTCTCCGTACCAAGGCTCGGCCACGTGACGGTTGGTGGCCAGCAATCCTTCCGACACCACGAAGCCGGTCCCGGAAATCCGGGCGCGCAGGGCGGGCCGGCGTCCCGGCAGGCCGACCTGGTAGATGCCGTAGATGTAACAGATTGAATTGCGATAGCGGTTCAGGACCAGGGACGGCATGGCCTGCTCCTGCTTCAGTTCATCCACATCACGCGTAAGCTGACGGAGTTCGTCCTGGTGGTCGTTGGCGATCACCGGGGCCGCCGGCGCCGGCGCAGGTACCGGTACTGGCAGCGGGGCGGGCGGGGCATAGTAGTGGGCCATCACGCCGGTCCCGATGATCAGGAACAGGCCCAGCACGACCTCCACCAGCCGGGCCCAGGTGGTGCAGACCGGCTCTTCTTCCGGCGAATGCTGGTTCTCGATCATGAGGACGAACCGGCTGCCGCGGCAAATTGGGGGGAGGGAAATTGCGTGTCCGCCGGGCAGACCTGTGACCTACTATCTTGGGGCCTGAAGGCAGGGTCTTCTAGGGTACGGAAGGTGATGTACGGGTGGACCTATAGCTCTTTAATACCTAGCCGTTGCGCCATTTCCTCGTACAGAAAGCCCTCTCCCCTGCGGTAGGGCTGCACCCATTCACCGTCGATGACAAATTGCGGAATGGCACGCTTTCCGGTGCGGGCCACCACTTCATCGGCCGCGCCGGGTGTGGTTTCGATGACAATCTCTCTAAATGGAATGTTATGCCCTTGGAGGAAGCGCTTGGCTACCCGGCAGTCTGGACACCAGAGCGATGAATACACCACAAGTTCCATAGAAATTTCTTTGCGCCCTCGGCGCGATCTTCTTTGCGTCCTTTGCGGTAAAGCCTTTGACCGCAAAGAGCGCAAAGAAAACAAAGCCGCCAGCGTAAACTGACGGCTGATAGCTGACAGCTGAAAGCTGCCTAATTCTCGTACAACAGCACGCCTTCTGCCTTCTCCGAGTCCACCGGACGGTAGTACAGTTTCTGTCCGTCCAGGAAGACTTCGATAAACGCCGGGCGGGTCGTGATCGTGCCCTGGATCAGCGCCTCTGAGAGCGGGTCTTCGATGTACTTCTGCAAAGCCCGCCGCAGCGGACGCGCACCGTAACTGCGATCGCCCAGGGTCTGGTTGAGGATCCACTTCTTGGCCTCATCAGTGACGGTGACCGTAATCGACTTCTGGGCCAGGTTCTGATTGAGCTGCGTGACCATCAGTTCCAGAATCTGGATCAGGTCCTGCTCGCCCAGAGCGGTGAACAGAATGATCTCATCCAGCCGGTTGAGGAATTCCGGGTTGAAGGTGCGTTTGACTTCGCCCTTTACCAGGTCTTCTACCTTGCCAGAAATCATGTCCTCGTTAGTGGACTGAAAGCCCAGGCCCTCGCGTTTCTGCAAGTGCCGGGCGCCGATGTTCGAGGTCATGATGATGATTGTGTTCTTGAAATCGACCGTGTTGCCCAGGCCGTCGGTGAGCTGGCCGTCTTCAAACACCTGCAACAGGATATTGAAGACGTCAGGGTGCGCCTTCTCGACTTCGTCGAGCAGGACGACAGAGTACGGCGCGCGCTTCACGCGCTCGGTGAGCTGGCCGCCTTCTTCGTAGCCGACGTAGCCCGGAGGCGAGCCGATCAGTTTCGAGACCGAGTGCTTTTCCATGAACTCGGACATATCGAAGCGGACCAGTGACTTCTCGCTGCCGAACATGAACTGCGCCAGGGTGCGGGCGACTTCAGTCTTGCCGACGCCGGTGGGTCCGAGGAACAGGAACGAACCGATGGGCCGGTTGGGGCTCTTCAGGCCGGCGCGGCTGCGGCGAATGGCGCGGGCCAGGGCGATGATGGCCTTGTCCTGCGAGATGATCCGCTTGTGCAGCTCTTCTTCGATGCGCAGCAGCTTCGCCGACTCTTCTTCCTTG
>Ga0207678_10000601_pt1 | contig 33036 bp, 26 predicted proteins | sample KBSC63metaG_FD_184319 | JGI IMG/M metagenome (GOLD analysis project Ga0207678, IMG submission 184319) | Corn rhizosphere microbial communities from Kellogg Biological Station, Michigan, USA - KBS C6-3 metaG (SPAdes) (version 2) | ecosystem: Host-associated > Plants > Roots > Rhizosphere > Soil ... | reverse complement strand
CCTGGTGGCCACGGCGGAGGTCGTCGCCACGCCGCTCACCCGCAAGCTCGCCCGCTTCTCGCGGCAGCTGAGCGTCGCGATCGTGCTGGTCGCAGCCGGAGCGTTCGTGCTCGGCGTCGTCCGGGGCACTCCGGCGCCGGAGATGTTCACCGCCGTCGTCGCCCTCGCCGTCGGCGCGATCCCCGAAGGCCTGCCGGCCGCGGTGGCGATCGTCCTGGCCATCGGCGTGGTGCGGATGTCGCGGCGCGGCGCGATCGTGCGGAACCTGCCCGCGGTCGAGACCCTCGGTGGCACGACGGTGATCTGCACCGACAAGACGGGCACGCTCACCCGGAACCGGATGACCGTGACCACCCTCGCCGTCGCCGGCCGGGTGGTTTCCCCGGCGGAGGCCCGCGAGTGCCTCGTCGCGGGGGTCCTCTGCAACGACGCGGAGCTCGGTGAGGGCGACCCGACGGAGATCGCGCTCCTCGCGTCGGCCGTCGCGGCCGGGCTGGACCCCGAAGCGATCCGTGCTGCCGCGCCGCGCACGGACACCGTGCCGTTCGAGTCGGAGACCCGCACGATGACGACGGTGCACGGAGACGTCGGCTACCTCAAAGGTGCGGTCGAAGAGGTGGTCGCGCAGTGCGCGGACGAACTGGTTCCCGGCGGTGTCCGTCCCCTCGATGCGGCCGCGCTGGACCGCCTGCACCGGGAGCTGACCGGGCAGGGACTGCGGGTGCTCGCGTTCGCCCGGTTCACGCCGGGCTCCGCACCGACCTTGCTGGGCCTGCAGGCGATGCACGACCCGCCGCGGCCGGAGGCGGTCGCCGCGGTGGCGGCGTGCCGGAGTGCGGGCATCGAGGTCAAGATGATCACCGGTGACCACGCCGGGACGGCCCGGGCGATCGCCGCCGAAGCCGGCCTGGTCGACGAAGCCGCGTCCGCACGGGTCCTCACCGGAGCCGAGTTGCCGGAGTTGCCCGAAGCGGCCTTCGACGAGAGGGTGGCGGCCACGCAGGTGTTCGCGCGGGTGTCCCCGGGGCAGAAGCTGCAGCTGGTACAGGCGTTGCAGCGGCGCGGACACGTCGTCGCGATGACCGGCGACGGCGTCAACGACGCACCCGCGCTGCGCCGTGCGGACATCGGTGTCGCGATGGGACGCAACGGCACCGACGCGGCCCGGCAGGCCGCGGACATGGTCCTGACCGACGACGACTTCGCCTCGATCGAGGCGGCGGTGCGGGAGGGCCGGAGCGTCTTCGACAACCTGCGGAAGTTCATCGCCTGGACGTTGCCGGCCAACATCGGCGAGGGCATGGTCGTGCTCGTGGCGATCCTGCTCGGCGTGACGCTGCCGATCGTGCCGGTGCAGATCCTGTGGATCAACATGACGACGGCGGTGTTCCTCGGCCTCACGATGGCGTTCGAGCCCATGGAAGCCGGCATCATGCGTCGGCCGCCGCGCCCGCCGAAGCGTCCGCTCTTCACCGGCGCGTTGCTGCGCCGGGTCGTGCTCGTGTCGCTGCTGCTCGTGGTGGCGGCGTTCACCGTGTACCAGGCTCAGCTGGCCGCCGGCGTGTCGCTCGCGGAGGCCCGCACGAGCGCGATCAACGTGTTCGTCGGGGTCCAGGCCGCGTATCTGCTCAGCTGCCGGTCGCTGGACCGGCCGGTGCTCCTGGCCTGGCCGGGCCGCAGCCGGATGTTCGCGCTCGGGGTCGGGCTCACGGCGGGGCTGCAGCTGCTGCTGACCTACGTCCCGGTCGTGAACACGTGGTTCCACACCGCGCCGGTCGGTCCCGGCTCCTGGTTGTGGGCCCTTGGTGCCGCCGTCGTGGCGTTCCTGGTGGTGGAGGCGGACAAGCTGATCTGGCACCGGGTGGCGGGGCGGCGCCAGGTCAGTTCAGGCCGGGAAGGCGGCACACGGCCAGTGCGGTGACCGCCGACGTGGTGGCCGCCATCAGGAAGCCGCCGAGGACGCCGATCGCGATCGTGGCGGGCAGGCTCTGGCCGGGCTGCCACAGTGGCATGGTCACGCCCAGGAAGACCGCGAGGCCGACCAACCACGCGCCGGCCGTGGTGGCGATCCACCGCGCCGAACGGGGAAGGTTGCGGCGCAGGACCAGCCACTGGGCGAACCCGATCGAGCACAGCAAAGCCAGGCCGAGGGCCCCCGCGGCCGGCCAGAGGAGCAGAGGCGGCCAGTCACGCAACTGCGTGGCCCATGTGCTCGGAGCCAGCCCGGCGAGGTACGCGAACGACGCCGCTGCCGCGGTCGCCGCGACCCAGTGGCGGGCGTTCACCGTGGGGAGGGCGCGCCGGAGGACGCGCGCCTGGCCCGCGCCCAGCACGGCGCCTTCGACCGCTCCCGCGACCAGCAGCACGGGCAGCACGACCGCGGCGGAGGCGTCGGCGGTGAGCGCGCCGGCGACCGCGGGGACGGTGAAGCCGAGGAATTCGGCGGGTGTGACGTTCACGAACCAGCGCAGGGCGAGCCGCCTGCCCCGGAGCAGGGGCACCCGGCCGAGGTCTTGGGTCATAGCCAGTCCCGTCGTTTGAACAAGACGTACAGGGTCGCCGAGATGACCAGGATGGCGAGCGTCGACACCCACACCCCGGACGCCTGGGCGAAGCCGGGGTAGGGGATGTTCTGGCCGTAGAAGCCGGTGATCGCGGTGGGCACGGCGATGATCGCGGCCCAGCTGGTCACCTTCTTCATGATCGTGTTCAGCCGGTTGCCCTGGATGCTCAGCTGCGTTTCGCGGATCGTCGCGAGCAGGTCGCGCAACGACTCGGTCCACTCGGTGACGCGCAGGACGTGGTCGTACACGTCCTGGAAGTAGGGCAGCAGGGTGTCGTCGACGCTGCGGACTTCCCGGCGCATCAGGGAACCGACGATCTCCCGCATCGGCAGGGCCAGGTGCCGCAGCCGGCTGAGGCTCTTGCGCAGCCGCAGGGAGCGGCGTTGCAGGTCCGTGGCGTCGGCTTGGTCGGCGAAGACGAGGTCCTCGAGCTCTTCGACCTGCTCGTCGAGGGCCTGTAGCGCGTCGAAGTGCCCGTCGACGAGCAGGTCGAGCAGACCGTGCAGCAGGAATGCGGCGCCGCTCTTGGCCAGTTCGGGGGTGCTGTCCCAGCGCTCGGTGAGGGCGTCGATGTCCGCGGTGTCGGCGCGGTGCAGGGTGACCAGCACACGGTCGGTGACGAACGCGTCGAGCTCCGACGCCCGGAGTACGCCTTCGCCGGGGTCCAGCCGGACGGCGTAGGCGGCGAGGAACGAGTGGTGGTCGTAGTGGACCAGCTTCGGCCGCTGGTGGTCTTCGTCGAGGACCGAGGCGACGGCGAGGGGGTGCAGCCCGAGTTCGGTGGTGAGCGCGGCCAGGTCCGCCGCGGTGGGGGCGTCGAGGTCCAGCCAGAGCGTCACGGCCGGGTCGGCCAGGTGCCGGGTCGCTTCCACGACGGAAAGGTTCTCCCGCTCCAGGACGCCGCTGCGGTACAGGCGGCTCCGGCTCCCGGACATCAGCGGTCGGCCGCGGTGGCCGGGCGGGCGTTCGGCGCGCCTGCGCACTTCCGGCACCGGAGGGTGCCGGCCGTCGCCGCCGGGGCGAGTCCGCTGGGAGAGTGCCGGCTTGCCACGATGTTCCTCACTTTCGTCCGGACCCAGCCTCCGCCGCAGGGGACTGGGCGGCGAGGGCCGGACCACCCCGGTTCGCGGGTCCGACGGCCCGGTGCCAGAGGGGCCAAAGCACGTCGAGGTGAGGACTTTCGGCCACCACACCGGTCTCGTCGCACAGGTCGCCGGGAGCTGTCGAAAGTCCCCGGACGTGGGGACGAACGGCCGCATCCGCCGGGCACGGGCGCGTCCTACCGTCGATTCGGAAGCCCCGGAACCGGAGGAAACACGTCATGAGCGCAACCGGAAACCCGCCGATCGTCGTCGCCGTGGACGGTTCGGAGACCGCCGCGGCGGCCGCGTTGTGGGCGGCTGGGGAAGCAGCCCGCCGGCGTGCGTCCCTGCTCGTCTACACCGCCTACGGCTACGAGGACGCGGCGTCCGGCGGCAAGATGTACCCGCCGTCGGACTGGTTGGCGGTCAGGGAGGCCGAAGCGGACCGGCTGGTGCGGGAGACCCGGGCCACGCTCGAAGCCGCCGTGCCGGGCCTGGCGATCGCGACCGAGGCGAGTGACCGCGGCCCGGTTCCCGGCCTGCTCGACATCTCGGAGCGAGCCCGGATCCTCGTCACCGGCGAGCCGGTCGGGGCGATCGCGGGCCTGTTCAGCGGCTCGCCCGACGTCGCCCTCGCCGCGCGGGCGCACTGCCCGGTCGTGGTCGTCCGCGGTGCGGAACAGGCCGACGGCCCGGTCGTCGTGGGTGCCGACGGCAGCCCGCTCAGCGAAGCCGCGATCGCGTGGGCCTTCGAGGAGGCCTCGATCCGCAACGCCCCGCTCGTCGCCCTCTACACCTGGCACGACGGCGACACCGCCGGCCTGTTCAGCGACGGCAACGTCGCTTTCCAGGGCGAATCCCTTCAGGACTCGGGCCGCCGCCTCCTCGCGCAGCGGCTGGCGGGCTGGCAGGAGAAGTACCCGGACGTCCAGGTGGAGCGCCGCGTCGAGCACGACAAGCCCCGGGCCCGTCTCCTCGAAGTGAGCCATGGCGCGCAGCTGGTCGTGGTCGGCAGCCGCGGCCGCGGTGGCTTCGCCGGGCTGGTGCTCGGCTCGACGAGCCAGGCCCTGCTCCACCACGCGGCCTGCCCGGTCATGGTCGTCCGTACCGAGAAGGAGATGTGAAGATGAACGCCGGCACGGTGTCCGCGGTGATGACCGCCGACCCGATCACCGTTTCCACGCAGACACCGTTCAAGGACATCGCCCAGCTGCTCACCGGCAACGGGATCAGCGCGGTCGGTGTGGTCGACAAGAGCGGCGCCCTGGTGGGGGTCGTCTCGGAGGCGGACCTGCTTCCGCACCTGTGGGAGGACCGCAAGCCCCGATGGCGCGACCGCCGGCTGGCCCGGAAGGCGAAGGGGTGCTTCGCGAAGGACCTGATGACCAGCCCCGCCGTGACGATCGACGCCGAGGCGACACTCGCCGCGGCCGCCGCGCGGTTCGCGCACAGCGGCGTGCGCCGGCTGTTCGTGCTCCGCAACGGAAAGGTGGCGGGCGTGCTGTCCCGCCGTGACCTGGTGGCGGTCTTCACCCGCGGCGACAGCGACCTCGAGCGCGAGGTCAGCGAACGGGTGCTGCGGGATCGGCTCAACCTCGGGCCGGACCGGGTCCGCGTCGAGGTGCGGGCCGGGATCGTCACGGTCGTCGGACGGGTGGAGCGCCGCAGCGACATCGACCCGGTGACGCGGCTGATCCAGGAGCTGTCCGGGGTGGTCGAGGTGCGCAACCGCCTGGACTACGTCTGGAACGACGTGGCTTGAGCCGGGATGAAAGGCTACTTCCGGATGGTCCGGCGTGGGCTTTTCGGCTGGACCGGAGCCCAGCCGCGGCGCGCCGGGCGCGAAGCCGCGGCCCGGTCGCGGGAGCGGTACACGATGTAGGGCCGGACCAGGTACGTCAGCGGCGCGGTGAAGGCGTGGACCAGGCGGGTGAACGGCCACAGCGCGAACAACGCCATCCCGATGAGGACGTGCAGGCGGAAGGCGAACCCCGCGTGGCTCATGGCTTCGACGTCGGGGTTCAGGGTGAACAGGGAGCGGAACCACGGCGACACGGTCAGCCGGTAGTTGTGTTCGTCGCCGCCGGTGGCACCGAGGAGGGTGGTCGCGAGACCGGCGACGATCGCGGCCACGAGCACCAGGTACATCAGCTTGTCGTTGGCCGTGGTCGCGCGGAAGACCGGGCCGGTGGTGCGCCTGCGGTAGACCAGGATGCCGATTCCGGCCAAAGTGGACAGTCCGGCGATCGTGCCCAGCACGAGCGCCTGGACGTGGTACGCCTCCTGGCTCAGGCCGAGGGCGTCGGTGAAGGTCTTCGGGATCAGCAGCCCGATCACGTGCCCGATGATCACCACGAGCAGTCCGAAGTGGAACAACGGGCTGCCGATCCGCAGGAGACGGGACTCGTGCAGTTCCGAGGATCGGGTGGTCCAGCCGAACTTGTCGTAGCGGTAGCGCCACACGGTCCCGCCGGCGAGCACGGCGACCATGACGTACGGGGCGATCCCCCAGAGGAGGACGTTCATCGCGGGGCTCCTGCGGGGATCGTGCCGAACGGGGCGAGGTCCAGGCCGACCTGCTCGCGGGGCGGGCCGCCGCGGGCGAGGGCCTTGGCTGCGGCGACGTCCTCGGGCGAGGGGCCGGGCAGCAGCGCGCACACCGCCTGCACCGGTGCCGCGTACGGGGTGCCTACCTCGAGCAGGGCGAGGCGCAGCAGTTCCAGGCTCGCGCGGTGTTCCTGCAGGAGCGCGAGGCCGTCGGCGAGGTCGGCGGTGGCCGCGTACTCGAGGACCGCCGGCAGGTAGTCGGGCAGCTCGGAGCCGGTGAACTCGACGCCGGCCGCCCGGTAGCGCGCCTTCATCGCGGCGAGCGAGCTGCCGCGGCGGCGGGTTTCCCCGTCGCTCCACCAGGTCAGGTAGAGGCAACAGCGACGCCGGGTGTCGAACACTTTCACGTAGTGCTCGGCGTCTCCGCCCGAAGCCAGGAAGGTCTGGAGGTGGTCGCGCGGTACGGACTCCGGGAGTGCGGAAACCGCCGCTCGCACGGTCGGCAGTGTCGCGCGCTGCGCGTCGTCGGGGTACTGGAGGCAGAGTGACGCCGCTTGCAGCACCACCCTGGTCTGGTCGGGGGTCATCGGTCGCTCCGCGGGGGAAACGGACGGCCCTTGCCGTCCCAGTTGAGGAGGTTGACGCGCGCGCCGGGCATGCCCAGGTCGGTGACGCCGTCGCTGGTCTGCCGGTCGCGGAGGGCGTGGAACGTCTCGACGGAAACCGGTGTCGCGCGGCCGGAGCCTTCACCGAACGGGCCGCTGCCGACCATGCCGGGCCCGCCGTCGACGTCGAGGCTGCAGCCGAGTTCCTCCAGCTGGTGGGCCTCCCCGGTGTACGCCGTGGGGATGACGTACCGCTCGTCGTACTTGGCGATGCCGAGCAGCCGGTACATCTCCACCAGTTCACCGCCGGTCATGCCGACCGCCGCGGCGATCGACTCGTCACGCGGCCGGTCGAGGCTGACGTCCCGCATGTACGAGCGCATGGCGGCCAGCTTCCGGAGCACCCGGTCCACCGGCTCGGCGTCGCCGGCGGTGAACAGTTCGGCGAGGTAGCCGATCGGGATGCGCAGGGCCTCGATCGCGCCGAAGAGGTTGCCCGCGGCTTCGCCGTCGTGCCCGGTTTCGGTGAGCCGGTCGACCACCGGTGACAGCGGCGGGATGTACCAGACCATCGGCATGGTGCGGAACTCCGGGTGCAGCGGCAGCGCCACCCGGTACTCCTTGGCCAGCCTGTAGACCGGCGACCGCCGGGCGGCCTCGAGCCAGTCCTCGGCGATGCCGTCGCGGCGCGCGGCGGCGATGACCTCCGGATCGTGCGGATCCAGCAAGAGATCCAGCTGCGCCTCGTACAGGTCCCGCTCGTCCACCGAAGCCGCCTCGGTGACGCGGTCGGCGTCGTAGAGGAACAGCCCGATGTAGCGCAGCCGGCCGACGCAGGTTTCGCTGCACACCGTCGGCAGCCCGACCTCGACGCGCGGGTAGCAGAATGTGCATTTCTCGGCTTTGCCGGTGCGGTGGTTGAAGTACACCTTCTTGTACGGGCAGCCGGTCACGCACATCCGCCAGCCGCGGCACTGGTCCTGGTCGACCAGCACGATGCCGTCCTCGGCGCGCTTGTACATCGCCCCCGAAGGGCAGGATGCGACGCACGCCGGGTTGAGGCAGTGCTCGCAGATGCGCGGCAGGAAGAACATGAACGCCTGCTCGTAGGAGAACTTCACCTTCTCCTCGGACTCCTGGCGCAGTCGCTCGACGATCGGGTCGCGCGGCCCGTGCTCGGGGGCGCCACCGAGGTCGTCGTCCCAGTTGGCGCTCCACTCGACGGCCATCGGCTCACCCGACAGCAGCGATTTCGGCTGGGCGACGGGGAAGTCGTCACCCAGCGGGGCGTCGGTGAGGTTCTCGTAGTCGTAGGTCCACGGCTCGTAGTAGTCACGGATGTTCGGCAGGACGGGGTTCGCGAAGATGGTGAGCAGCTTCCGGAACCGGCCGCCGGCCTTGAGCTTCAGGCGGCCGCGGCGGGTGCGGACCCAGCCGCCGCGCCACTGCTCCTGGTCCTGGTAGCGCCGCGGATAGCCCTGGCCCGGCCGGGTTTCGACGTTGTTGAACCAGGCGTATTCGACGCCGCCGCGGTTGGTCCACGCCTGCTTGCACGTCACCGAGCAGGTGTGGCAGCCGATGCACTTGTCGAGGTTCATCACCATGCCCATTTGGGCCATCACGCGCATGTCAGTACTCCACCTTCTGGCTCCGGCGGCGCCGGATGACGGTGACTTCGTCCCGCTGGTTGCCGGTCGGGCCGAGGTAGTTGAACGCGAACGAGAGCTGGGCGTAGCCGCCGATCAGGTGCGTCGGCTTGACGAGGATCCGGGTCAGCGAGTTGTGGATGCCGCCGCGCCGCCCGGTGTGCTCGGACTTCGGGACGTTCACCACGCGCTCCTGGGCGTGGTAGACGAACACCGTGCCGGCCGGGATGCGGTGGCTGACCACCGCCCGCAGCACCATGACCCCGTTGCGGTTGACCGCTTCCACCCAGTCGTTGTCGCGCACGCCGATGGCGGTCGCGTCGGGTTCGCTCATCCACACCACCGGGCCCCCGCGCGACAGCGACAGCATGAACAGGTTGTCCTGGTACTCGGAGTGGATCGACCACTTCGAATGCGGGGTCAGGTACCGCACGGTCACCGACGCGCCGTCGGTCTCGCCGATCGCGGGTTCGCCGAAGAGCCGGTGCATGTCCAGCGGGACGCGGTAGATCGGCAGGGTCTCGCCCATCTCGTGCATCCAGTCGTGGTCGAGCAGGAAGTGCATGCGGCCGGTGAGGGTGTGCCACGGTTTGCGGCGCTCGACGTTGACCGTGAAGGGGGCGTACCGGCGGCCGCCGGTCTCGCTGCCCGACCATTCCGGGCTGGTGATCACCGGCACCGGCTGGGCCTGGGTGTCGGCGAAGGAGATCCGTTTCTCTTCGCTGCCGGCGGCGAGGTCGGCCAGCCGCACCCCGGTGCGGCGCTCGAGCTGCTCGAAACCCTGCACGGCGAGGCGGCCGTTCGTGGTGGCCGACAGCGCCAGGATCGCTTCCGCCATTTTGGCGTCGGTGTCGATCGCCGGGCGGCCGTCCCCGGCTCCGCCCAGCATGATGCCGTTCTTCGCCGCCAGGCGGGTGATCTCCTCGTCCGGGTGGTACGTGACGGCCTTGGTGGTGACGCCGAGCCGGTCGACGAGCGGGCCGATCGCGGCGAGCTTGTCGGCCACCGCGGGGTAGTCGCGTTCGACGACGACGAAGTTCGGCATCGTCCTGCCGGGGATGGCGGCGATCTCGCCGGCGCGCCAGTCGAGGACCGTGCCGCCGGGCTGGGCGGTTTCGCCGGGGGTGTCGTGCTGGAGCGGCACGGCGACGACGTCCCGCCGCACGCCGAGGTGCGTGGTGGCGAGTTCGGAGAACCGGCGCGCGATGGCGTGGAAGGCGTCGAAGTCGGTGCGCGCTTCGAACGGCGGGTCGATCGCCGGGGTGAACGCGTGCACGAACGGGTGCATGTCGGTGGTGTTGAGGTCGTGCTTCTCGTACCAGGTCGCGGCCGGCAGCACGACGTCCGACAGCAGCGTGGAGCTGGTCATCCGGAAGTCCAGGGACAGCAGCAGATCCAGCTTGCCCTCCGGCGGCTCGTCGCCGCGCCACTCGACGTCCTGGGGGCGACGCCCCGGCGGGGTCTGCTCGGCCTGCAGGTTGTGGTGCGTGCCGAGCAGGTGCTTCAGGAAGTATTCGTCGCCCTTGGCCGACGAGCCGAGCAGGTTGGCCCGCCACAACGTCAGGCAACGCGGCCAGTTTTCCGGCGCGTCGGGGTCGTCGATCGCGAACTTCAGCGTGCCGTCGCGCAGGCGGTCGGCGACGTGCGCGGCGACGTCGTAGTCGGCTTCGTCGGCCAGGTCCAGCGGATTGACGTCGAACTGCGGGTAGGACGGCATCCAGCCCAGCCGGGCGGACAGCGCGATGGTGTCCATCGTGTGCTTGCCCGCCAGCTTGCCTTCGGCGAGCGGGGAAGTGAGCGAGTCGGCGCGGTAGCCGTCGTAGCGCCACTGGTCGGTGTGGGTGTACCAGTAGGCGGTGCCGATCATCTGCCGCGGTGGGCGCTGCCAGTCGGTGGCCATCGCCATCGTGGCCCAGCCGGTCACCGGGCGGCACTTCTCCTGCCCGACGTAGTGGGCCCAGCCGCCGCCGTTGCGGCCCATCGAGCCGGTGAGCATGAGCAGCGCGAGCACGGCGCGGTAGGTGGTGTCGCCGTGGAACCACTGGCAGATCCCGGCGCCCATGATGATCATCGTCCGGCCTTCGGACTCTTCGGCGTTGGCCGCCATTTCGCGGGCGATCCGGACCACCTGCCCGGCCGGCACCGACGTGATCGGTTCCTGCCAAGCGGGGGTGTACGGCTCGGCCGCGTCCTCGTAGCCGGCGGGCCAGCTGCCCGGCAGGCCGTCGCGGGGGACGCCGTACTGGGCCAGCATCAGGTCGAACACCGTGGTGACGAGCTTGCCGGCGACGCGGCGGACCGGGACGCCCCGGCGCAGCACCCCGCCGGTGCCGTCGAGGGCGTCGAAGCGGGGGAGCAGGACCTCGACGGCTTCGCCGCCGTGCAGGGTCAGCTGCGGGGCGACGTCGCCGAGTTCGAGGTTCCACTTCCCGGCGCCCGTTTCGGTGTAGCGGAAGCCGAGGGAACCGTGGGGTACCACGGGTTCGCCGGTGGCGCCATCGATCAGCACGGTCTTCCAGGCCGCGCCTTCGGTGTCCTCGCCGAGGTCGGCGGCGGTGAGGAACTTGCCCGGCACGTACGCGTCTTCGCGCTCGGTCAGGGTGACCAGGAACGGCAGATCGGTGTTGCGCTGCACGTAGTCGACGAAGAACGGGACCCGCCGGTCGACGAAGAACTCCTTCAGCATGACGTGGCCCATGGCCATCGCCAGCGCGCCGTCGGTGCCGGGCTGGGCGGGGAGCCAGGTGTCGGCGAACTTGGTGTTGTCGGCGTAGTCGGGTGAGACCACGACGACCTTCTGGCCCTTGTAGCGGGCTTCGGCCATCCAGTGCGCGTCCGGGGTGCGCGTCACCGGGACGTTGGACCCCCACATGAGCAGGTAGGTGGCGTTCCACCAGTCACCGGACTCGGGGACGTCGGTCTGGTCGCCGAAGACCTGCGGCGAGGCCACCGGCAGGTCGGCGTACCAGTCGTAGAACGACGTCATCGCGCCGCCGATCAGCTCGATGAACCGCGAGCCCGCCGCGTGGCTGACCATCGACATCGCCGGGATCGGGGAGAAGCCCGCGATCCGGTCCGGGCCGTAGGTCGCGATGGTGTGCACGTGCGCCGCGGCGACGATCTCCGTGGCTTCGTCCCACGAGACGCGGACGTGGCCGCCCTTGCCGCGGGCGGACTGGTAGCGGCGGCGCTTGGCCGGGTCGGTGGTGATCTCGGCCCACGCGGCGACGGGGTCGCCGAGCCGGTGCTTCGCCTCGCGGTACATCTCGACCAGCACGCCGCGCGCGTACGGGTAGCGGACCCGGGTGGGGGAGTAGGTGTACCAGGAGAACGCGGCGCCGCGTGGACAGCCGCGCGGCTCGTACTCCGGGGAGTCCGGGCCGACCGACGGGTAGTCGGTCTGCTGGGTCTCCCAGGTGATGATCCCGTCCTTGACGTAGACCTTCCAGGAGCACGAGCCCGTGCAGTTGACGCCGTGGGTCGAGCGCACGACCTTGTCGTGGCTCCAGCGGTCGCGGTAGAAGACGTCGCCCTCGCGGCCGCCTTCCTTGAACACCGCCCGCAGATCACCGGAGGTCTCGCGCCGGGTGAAGAACCGGCCGGTCTTCAGCAGGGCGTCGGCCAGCGGGCCGTCCGTCCCGGCGGGTTCCTTCGTTCCTCGCGCCATGGCGCCTCCCACGATTTCGATCTCAGCGAAAACGATGTCAGGGACGGACGGCCCGAAGCTACGCCAAAGGTCCCCGATCGAGAAGACCAAGGACCATTACCCACCGGCTCCGGTGCCCCGACGATGAACGCGACTGTTCACACGTGAGGAGCCCGGCCGTGACGCAATCCCTGCCTCGAGAATTTGCTTCCCCGGCATGGCCCGGTGCCCGGCCCGGTCTGATGCTCGCCATGGCGACCGCCGGCTTCGCGGTGACGTTCTGGGCGTGGGCGCTGCTGTCGCCGCTGGGTGCGTCGCTGCGCGAACAGCTGAACCTGTCCTCGCTGCAGCAGGCTGTCCTGGTCGCGGTACCGGTCCTCGTCGGCTCGCTGGGGCGGATCCCCGTGGGCGCACTCACCGACCGCCTGGGCGCCCGGGTCATGTTCCCCCTGGTCGCACTGCTCACCGCGGTGCCCGTGGTGTACCTGGGCCACGGCGCCGGCTCGCTGACCGGCTACCTCGTCGGTGGGTTCTTCCTCGGCCTCGGCGGCACCACCTTCGCGATCGGCATCCCGTTCGTGAACTCCTGGTACCCGCCCCGGCGCCGCGGCCTGGCGCTCGGCGTGTTCGGCGCCGGCATGGGCGGCACGGCCATCTCGGCCTTCTCGACCGTCCAGCTGGGCAAGGCCGTCGGCGGCAGCTTCCCGTTCGACCTGGTCGCCGCCCTTCTCGTGGGCTACGCGGTGCTCGCGTTCTTCGTGCTGCGTGACCGCCCGGATCGGCAACGGACCGCCGGGAGCCTCCTCGGCCGGCTGGCGACCGTGCTGGGCATGCCGGTGACCAGCCAGCTTTCGGTGCTCTACGCGGTCGCGTTCGGCGGGTTCGTCGCCTTCAGCGTCTACCTGCCCACCTACCTCGTCACCGCGTTCGGCCTGGACCGCGGCGACGCCGCCCTGCGCACCGCAGGCTTCGTGGTGCTCGCCGTGGCGATGCGCCCGATCGGCGGCTGGCTGTCGGACCGGGCGGACCCGGTCAAGCTCCTCATCGCGGTGTTTTCGGTGGTCGGCGCGCTGGCGCTCGCCGCCGCGTTCGAGCCGCCGTTGCTGCCGGTCGGGACGCTGCTCTTCCTCGGCATCGCCGGTGCCCTCGGCACCGGGACCGGCGCGGTGTTCGCGCTCGTCGCACGGCTGGTGGCACCCGGCGAGGTGGGCGCCGTGACCGGCGTCGTCGGCGCGGCCGGCGGCCTGGGCGGCTTCTTCCCGCCACTGGTCATGGGTGCGGTGTACGGCGCCACGGCTTCGTACCTGCTCGGGTTCGTCCTGCTCGCCGCCGCCGCGGCCGCCGCGGCCGCCCTCACGGCCACGGTCGTCCGGCGGCGGGCCGGAGTGGCCGCATGACGGTCGCCGCCGCGTTCGCGTTCACCTGGCTCGGCCTCGTGCTCGGCATCTCGTTCCTGGAGGCACCGCTCAAGTTCCGGGCCCCGGGCGTGACGCTGCAGCTCGGCCTGGGCATCGGGCGGCTCGTGTTCGCGGCGCTCAACCGGGTCGAAGTGCTGCTCGCGATCGCGGTGTGGGTGGCGCTGCTGACGGGACACCGCTCGACGGCGCCGACGGCGGCCGCCGGCGTGGTGGTCCTGATCCTGATCGTCCAGCTGATCGCGGTGCGTCCCGCGCTGACCCGCCGGTCCGATCGCGTGCTCGCCGGCGAGGAGGTGTCTCGCAGCCGCGCGCACCTGGTCTACGTCGGGCTCGAGGTGGCGAAGGTGGTCGGTTTGGCCGGGCTCGGAGTGACCGCGCCGGCCGGATGATCTTGCGGGTGCTGGGCAGAGGCCACATCGCCCGGCCGGAGTGACCAAAGACCTTCGTGCCGCCGACGTCCGGCAGCAGACCGCCGCCGCCGATCTTCGTAGCGTCGAGGTATGGCAGACAAGAAGTCGCGGATCCCGCGTCCGGTCTACGAGCGGGAGCTGCTGCGGCTGCAGGCCGAGCTGGTCAAGCTCCAGGAGTGGGTGCGGGCCGAAGGGGCGCGGCTGGTCGTGGTGTTCGAGGGCCGGGACGCCGCCGGCAAGGGCAGCACCATCAAGCGCGTCACCGAGCACCTCAACCCACGGGTGGTGCGGATCGCGGCGCTGCCGAGCCCGACCGAGCGCGAGCGGACGCAGTGGTACTTCCAGCGTTACATCGAACACCTGCCCGCGGCGGGGGAGATCGTGCTGTTCGACCGGAGCTGGTACAACCGCGCGGGTGTCGAGCGGGTGATGGGATTCTGCTCGCCCGAGGAGCACCGGCGGTTCCTGCAGCAGTGCCCGATCTTCGAACGCCTGCTCGTCGACGACGGCATCCTGCTGCGCAAGTACTGGTTCTCCGTCAGCCTCGACGAGCAGGAACGCCGCTTCCGCGCCCGCATCGACGACCCGATGCGCCGCTGGAAGCTCTCGACCATCGACCTGCAGTCCGTCACACACTGGGAGGACTACTCACGGGCGAAGGACGAAATGTTCGTCCACACCGACACCGCCGAGTCGCCCTGGCACGTGGTGGAGAGCGAGGAGAAACGGCGAGGTCGCTTGAACATGATCGCGCACCTGCTTTCGAGCGTGCCGTACTGCGAGGTGCCCCGCCAGGCGATCTCGTTGCCGCCCCGTCCCGAGCCGACCGGCTACTTCCGGCCGGACCGGCGGCTGCAGACCTACGTTCCCGACCACGCGGCGACTTGCCGGGAGGCAGGCGGATTTGGTCCCCGGTGAAAGGGACTTCGTGCTCTGACCGGTGAGTACGCCCGGGCGCGATGCTGGCCGCAGGAAATGACGACGACAGGAGGACCCGATGAGGGCAACCGCGACCCGGCCGGTGGTCGCCGGGGTGGACGCCTCGGCGGCGTCTCTCGCCGCGATCCGGTGGGCGGCCGGCGAAGCCGCGTATCGCGACACGACGTTGCGGTTGCTGCATGCCTGCGTCGTCGACGACGCGCCGGCCCCGGGCCACGACGAGTCGGAACTGCTGCTCGAACACGTCCACCTCGCGCTCCGCCGCGGCGCCGGGATCGCCCGCGAAGCGGCTCCGGGAATCCAGGTGGAGACCCAGGTCCGGCTCGGCCTCGCGGTCGACCTGCTGCTGGCCGAGTCGGCCGACGCCGGCGTCGTGGTCCTGGGCTCCCATGGCCTGGGCGGTCTTCGGGGCGCCCTGATCGGCTCGGTGGCCCTGCGGGTCGCCGCGGAAGCCGCGTGCCCCGTGGTGGTCGTGCGGGGCTACTCCCGCCCGGGTGGTCCCGTGGTCGTCGGGCTGGATGCGACCGGGGCGAGCGAGCACGCGCTGCAGTTCGCTCTCGACGAAGCGTCGGCGCGCCGGGCGCCCGTGCTCGTCGTGCACGCCTTTCCGGACGGCACCGACGGCACCGAACAGCGGGGCCTGGAAGCGCGGGTCGCGACTTGGGCCCGCAAGTACCCGGCGCTGGACATCACCGCGCGGGCCGTGCGGGACCGGATCCCGTCGCGTGCCCTGCGGCAGGCCGCTGCCGACGCCCGGTTGCTCGTGGTCGGCACCCGTGGCCGCGGTCCGGTCGCAGGCGGGGTGCTGGGTTCGACCGGGAACGCCCTGCTCGCGCACGCGGCCTGCCCGGTCGCGGTCGTGCACTGAACCGAAGTGAGGAACCGCCATGAAGGCACGCGACATCATGACGAGGCCGGTCGTGCGGGTCGGCCCGGGCACACCGGTCCGTGAAGCGATCGTGCTGCTCACCGAGCACTGCGTCGCCGCACTGCCGGTGGTGGGTGAGGACGACGCGGTCCTCGGCGTGTTCACCGAGGCCGACGCGCTCCGCAGCGGTGTCGTGGGGAAGGGCCCGACGCCCGGCGTCCTGGTGTGCTCGATGATGACGTCACCCGCCGAGACGGTGGGCCTCGACACCGACGTCACCGAGATCGCCCGGCGGATGCTCGGCGACCGGCTGCGCAGCATCCCGGTGGTCGACGACGGCGTTCTCGTCGGCATCGTCAGCCGCCGCGACATGCTCAGCCCGCTGGTGCGCCAGGACGATTCGATCGCCTCGCACCTCAACGCCCTGCTGTCCGACTACGCCGGTCATCGCGACCGCTGGACCATCTCCGTCACCGGCGGCATGGTGACGATCCGCGGCGTCTTCACCGACGAGGCCGAGCGCCGCGTCGTGACCGCGTTGGCGAAGACGGTCTACGGTGTCGTCGGCGTCGAGCTGCGGGAAGAGACCTCGGTGACTTTCGGCGAGTCCCGCGGGGCCGTTGGCCCCTAAGCCGGGCGGCCCGGCCGCGCGAGGCTTGAAGCATGAGAATCCTCGTCGCGGTGGCCACCCGGCATGGCGCCACCAGAGAAATCGCCGAGAACATCGCCACAGCGGCCGGCACCGCGCTGACCGACGCCGGGGTGTGGTCAGAGGTCGAAGTCCGTGACGCGAGCCTGGTGACTTCGGTCGACGGCTTCGACGCCGTGGTCCTCGGCTCCGCCGTCTACATGGGACACTGGCTGGAGGCGGCCACGAAGTTCGCGGAAGCCTTCGAGGAAGAACTGCGCGGCGTCCCGGTCTGGGTGTTCTCCAGCGGACCCGTCGGTGAGCGGGACCGTCCGGCCGACGAACCGGGCGGCGCCGCCGACGTGGTGATGCGGCTCGGCGCCCGGGGCCACCGGCTCTTCGGCGGCAAGATCGACCGTCACGCACTGCACCTCCCGGAACGCGCCATGGTCGCGGCCCTGCGGGTGAAGGACGGCGACTACCGCGACTGGCCGTCGATCCGGGCCTGGGGGCGGGAGATCGGCCTGAGCATGGCGAAGACCGAAGTGGCGGGGAGCGCGCCATGACCACGCCGGTCAGTTACCCGGTCCGGGTCGAAGCGACCCTGGACGAACCCCTTTCGCGCGGTCTGTGGCTGGTCAAATGGCTGCTGGCCATACCGCACTACGTCGTCCTGGCGTTTCTGTGGTTCGCCTACCCGTTCGTCACCATCGCCGCGTTCTTCGCGATCCTCGTGACCGGCCGGTATCCGCGTCCGCTGTTCGAGTTCACCTCCGGCGTGCTGCGCTGGAGCTGGCGGGTGCAGTACTACTCCTACGCCGCGCTCGGCACCGACCGGTACCCGCCGTTCACCTTCGCCGACGTCCCGGGCTACCCGGCCCGGCTGGAAATCGCCTACCCCGAGCGGCTTTCGCGCGGGCTGGTGCTGGTGAAGTGGCTGCTGGCCATCCCGCACTTCGTGATCGCCGGCCTGTTCGCCGGCGGTGGCACTTGGCTGGCCTTCCGCTCGGGCGACGACGGCGGTTTCGATTGGGCCGCGGGCGGTCTCGTCGGGGTGCTGGTCCTGGTCGCCGGGGTGGTGCTGTTGTTCACCGGTCGCTACCCGTGGCCGATCTTCGACTTCGTGCTCGGCATGGACCGCTGGGTGCTGCGCGTGGCCGCCTACGTGTCCCTGATGACCGACGAGTATCCGCCGTTCCGGCTCGACATGGGCGGCGCCGAAGCAGGTCACGAGCCACCCCACCCGCAGCCGCACCCGGTCCGGCCGGGAAGCTGGACCGCCGGGCGGATCGCCGCCGTGGTGTCCGGTGCCGTGCTGGTGCTCGGCTCGGTGGGCCTGCTGACCGGGGGCAGTGCGCTGCTGTGGGCCGACCGCACCCAGCGTGACGCCGACGGCTACCTGTCGGCGTCGGCCACCGTCGCCGCGGGTGGTTACGCCGTCACCACCGATCCGGTGCAGGTCCCCGGTGCGCCGAATGCCGTGGCGGCCATCGGCGACGTCCGGATTCGCGTCACCGCCGCCGACGGCCACCCGGTCTTCGTGGGCATCGGCCGCCCCGCCGAGGTCGCCGGCTACCTGGCCGCGACCGAATACACGACGGTGGGCGGCGTGGCCGGCAACCGCACGAGCGACCGGGTGCACCCCGGTGGCGCACCGGCCACCCCGCCCGGCGACGCCCGGGTGTGGATCGCGGTCGCGTCCGGACCGGGCACGCAGAGCGTGTCCTGGCCGGCAGGTGACGGGCAGTGGACCGCCGTCGTGATGAACGCCGACGGCTCGCGCGGGATCTCCGTGCGCGCCGAAGCCGGGGCGACCGCACCCGGGCTCGGCCGGCTCGCTCTCGGCCTGCTGCTCGCCGGCGCCGTGGTGCTGGCCGCCGGTGCCCTCCTGATCGGGATCGCCGTGCACCGCGCCTCGCGGCGGCCGGGTACTCCCACCACGCCCGAGCCGTCCACTGTGGACATGTGAGGAAGGAACCACCATGCACGCAAAGCCGGGCGACTGGCTCGTCATCAACGGTCCGCGGACCGGCGCGCCCGACCAGCGCGGCCGGATCCTGGAGGTCCACTCGGCCGACGGCACGCCGCCGTACGTCGTCCGCTGGACCGCCGACGACCACGTGTCGACGGTCTTCCCCGGACCCGACGCGGTGGTGCTGACCGCCGCCGAGGAGCAGGCCGCCGAAGAGCGGGCCCGCACCCTCCTCGACCGGGTCCGGCAGCTCATCCACGAGGAGGCCGGCCATGTCCGGGTTCGTTGACGGCGCGGTCGTCGCCGGGATCGACGGTTCGAGTTCCGCGGTGCAGGCCGCCGTGTGGGCCGGCGCGGAAGCCGTCCGCCGCGGGCGTCCGCTGCGGCTGGTCCAGGTCTACGCGCTGCCGCAGGTGAAGGCGCCCGTCGCCTTCGGCACCCACGAGCAGGTCCGGGCCGGGCTGGCCGAGCGAGCCGAAGGCTGGCTCACCGAAGCCCGGGACGCGGTCTTGGCCGGGCACGCCGGCCTCGACGTCACCACCGCCGCCCGGGAATGGAGCCCGGTCACCGCGCTGGTCCAGGAGTCGCAGCACGCCGAACTGGTCGTGCTCGGCTCACGCGGGCTGGGCGGGTTCACCGGCTTGCTCGTCGGCTCGACCGCCGTGGCGGTGGCCGCGCACGCGCACTGCCCGATCGTGGTGGTCCGCGGCCGGACCCCGCACGACGCGCCGCCCGACGCCGGGCCGGTGCTCGTGGGCACGGACGGTTCGCCCGACAGCGAGGCCGCGATCGCGTTCGCGTGCGAAGAGGCGCGGCTGCGCGGCACCGCACTGGTCGCGGTGCACACCTGGAGCGACGTCCTCGCCGACGGCATGCTGCGCCCGCACCCGCTGCAGGAGGACCCCGCGGAGATCGCCGCGGCGGAGCGCGTCAAGCTGGCCGAGCAGGTGGTGGGCTGGCAGCGGAAGTACCCGGACCTGACGATCGAGCTCGAGGTCGTGCGCGGGCGCCCGGTGCGGACGCTGCTGGAGCGCGGCGAACAAGCGCAGCTCATCGTGGTCGGCAGCCGCGGCCGCGGCGGGTTCACCGGCATGCTGCTCGGCTCGACCAGCCAGGCACTGATCGCCCACTCGCCGTGCCCGGTGGCGGTCGTGCGGCCCCTGCCCCGCGGGTGAACACCGATCAGCCGTGTGCCGCCTCGGCCGCCCGCGCCACGTGTGACCGGGCGTGGGCGGCGGCTTCGGCGAGGTCGGTGAACAGGTGGTTGTCGTGCCGGAGTTTGCCGAGTGCGCCGGTGGCGGTCAGCACGTGCTGGTGGTGTGGCCGGATTCCCTTGACCAGCACGGTGATGCCGCGGGCTTCGAGTTCTTCGATCGCTTCGCCGAGTGCTTTGGCGCCGGTGGCGTCGAGGAGGTGCAGGCGGGACAGGCGCAGGATGACGACGAGGACGTTGTCGGCGGTGCCGGCGATGTCGGTGACGATGCGTTCGGAGGCGCCCCAGAACATGGCGCCTTCGAAGCCGAACACTGCGATGTGTTCGTCGCCGGGGGTGGCGGGGCCGGGCAGCGGGTCGTGCCGGGCGTGGGCGGTGCCGGCGAGGTGCCGCAGGGCGAAGAAGGCGGCGACGAGCAGGCCGATTTCGACGGCGAGGACGAGGTCCGCCGCGACGGTCACGAGGGCGGTCACGGCGAAGGTGGCCGCGCTGGAGCGGCTCGCGTGGACGACTTCGCGGATCGTGCCGAACGGCACCATCCGCAGGCTGGTGACCATGAGCACCCCGGCCAGCGCGGCCAGCGGGATGCGGGACACGAGGCCGGTGGCGGCGTAGATCACCGCGAGGATCACCAGGGCGTGCGTGATGGCGGCCAGCCGGGTCCGGGCGCCGGAGCGGACGTTGACTGCGGTGCGGGCGATCGCGCCGGTGGCGGGCATGCCGCCGAAGAGGCCGCTGGCGATGGAGGCCAGTCCTTGGCCGACGAGTTCGCGGTCCGGGCGGGTCGGGCCGACCGGGGGCCCGCTGCGGGTCATCGTCACGGCGACGCGCGCGGAGAGCAAGGATTCGATGGCCGCCAGTGCGGCGACCGCGACGACGGCTCCGGTGAGGTCGCCGACCGCAGCGAGGCTGAAGGACGGCAGTGCGGGGGTCAGGGCGCTCGGCAGGCCGCCGATCCGCGGTAGGGGTGCGTGGACGAGTTCGGCGATGACGGTCGCCGCGGCGACCGCGAGCAGGGACGCCGGGATCCCGCGGTGCAGTTTGGGCAGCACCAGCATGATCACCGCGACCAGCGCCACGGTGGCGATCGTCCAGACGGCCGCACCACCGCCGGTCACGGCGTGGGCGACGGCGCCGGCCGCGGCCAGGGCCGGGTTCCTTCCCGGTGGCGCGGTCGTGCCGACGGCCGCGGGGACCTGCTGCAGGAAGATGATGCAGGCGATGCCGAGGGTGAAGCCCTCGACGACCGGCCACGGGAGGTAGCCGACCAGCCGGCCCAGGCGGGCGGCTCCCGCGACGAGTACGACCAGGCCGCCGAGGATCGAGACCAGGGCTACCGACGATGGGCCGTGGGCGGCGACGATCGGGGCGAGGACGACGGCCATCGCGCCGGTCGGGCCGGACACCTGGACCGGGGAGCCGCCGAACACCGCGGCGACGATCCCGGCCACGACGGCCGTGACGAGCCCCGCTGCCGGTCCGGCACCCGAGCTGACCCCGAACGCCAGGGCCAGCGGCAGGGCCACGACCCCGACGGTGACCCCGGCAAGGAGGTCCGCGCGCAGCACGGGCCCGCGGAGGTCGTAGTCGCCGCGGCCGGGCAGCAGGTCGCGGGCGTTCACGCGCGTGCCGCGATCGCGTCGAGCACGGCCTGGGGACTCGCGCCGGGCAGCGGCGGCAGTTCGCGCGCGGCGCGCAGCTGCGCTGAGCCGGGCCGGAGCCCGGCGAGCAGGAAAGCGCGGGCGACCACGAGGAGCTCGGCGACCAGGGGTTCGGCGAGCCAGTAGTCCACGGCGTTGCCGGTCCGCGTCGAGGTGACGACCCGCGTGCGGCGCAGCACCGCGAGGTGCTGGGACAGTTGGGAGGCTTCGCAGCCGGTCACTTCGAGCAGCCGCGTCACCGAGGCACCTTCGTCACCGGCGGCGGCCAGCACCTCCAGCACCTGGATCCGCGTCGGGTGCGCGAGGCACTTGAACAGGTCGGCCTTGATCCGGTACAGCGGCTCCGTGGTGCGGGATCTCGCGGGCATGGGCACCTCCTGGATTGATGAGTCTATCAATCCATCAATCCAAGACCGGAAGCGGCCGAGGCGGCAGTCGGTGAAGGGACGTAAGTCCCCGCCACCGGTGACCGACGCCAGCGGTCACCGGGGTCCCGGCTGCCTAGGTTCGGAGGTGAACCGAAAGGCAGGAACCCCGATGCGAGCACGCGACCTGATGACCGCGCCGGTGATCACCGTGCAGCCGTGGACTTCGGCCAAGGAGGCGGCCGAGCTGCTGTCGATGCACGGCTTCACGGCCCTTCCCGTGGTGGACGACGACGAGCGGCTGATCGGCATCGTCACCGAGGCCGACCTGATCCGCGGCCGGATCCCGGTGGATCCCCGGCACGCCCGTGAACACCACGAAGCCACGTCCGCGGGCAAGGCGGTGGGGGATCTGATGACCAGTCCGGTCACCGCGATGGGCACCGGGACCGATGTCGCCGACCTGTGCCAGGCGCTGGTGGACGCCCGGATCCGCGCGATGCCGATCGTCGACGGCTCGGCCGTCGTCGGCATCGTCACCCGCGGCGACGTCGTCCGGATGCTGGCGCGGGAGGACGCCGACATCGCGCGGGACGTCAAGCACCGCCTCGAAATCTACGGGGGCAGCGGCCGCTGGGACATCGACGTCCGCGACGGCTGCGTCCGCATCACCGACCAGTTCGACGACGACTCCGACCGGCACGTCGCCCGGTTGCTGGCGCTGGCCGTGCCGGGCGTCGTCGCCGCCGACACCGCCTATGCGGGTGAGGAGCAGGCACGATGAGCACCACCGAACCGAGGATCACCGTGGGCGTCGACGGCTCGGCGGGCTCGACCGCCGCCGTCACGTGGGCGGCGAAGCTCGCCTCCCGGCGCCACCTCCAGCTCAAGATCGTGCACGGCCTGCAGGTCGCCGGTCTCTACTACGGCGGCGGCATGACCGGCGCCGGCGTGGCGACGCTGTTCGCGGCGGTTCAGGCGGACGGCGAACGAGCCATCGCCGACGCCCGCGCCCTGGCCGCGTCGATCGACAAGGACCTGGTGATCGGCACCGAGCTGCCCAACGATCCGCCGGTACCGATGCTGATCGAGGAGTCCCGGCACGCCCGGCTGCTCGTCGTCGGCCGGACGGGCTCCGGCGGCTTCGCGGACATGCTCGTCGGCGGCACCGCGGCTTCGGTCGTGAGCCACGCCCACTGCCCGGTCGCGGTCGTCCGCGGCCGCCGGGAATCCGCGGACGTCCCGGAGACGGGACCGGTCGTCGTGGGCGTCGACGGCAGCCCGAACAGCGAACAGGCCATCGCCGTCGCGTTCGAAGAGGCGTCACAGCGTGGCGTGCCGCTGGTCGCGGTGCACGCCTGGAACGACATCACCTACGAGGACACCCGCGGTACCGCCCGCATCCTCACCCAGCCGGAGTCCCTGGAAGAGGGCGAGCAGCGGCTGCTGACCGAGCGGTTGGCAGGCTGGCAGGAGAAGTACCCCGACGTGGAGATCGGGCGGAATCTGGTCCGTGACCGGCCGCGGCACGCGCTGCTCGAGGAGAGCAAGACCGCACAGCTGGTTGTCGTCGGCAGCCGGGGTCGTGGTGGGTTCACCGGGATGGTGCTGGGTTCGACCAGCCAGGCGCTGGTGCAGCACGCCCAGTGCCCGGTGCTCGTGGTCCGCCCGGAGCGGAAGGCATGACCGCCGTCGACGCCCGGCCCGCGGTGCTCGGCAGCACCGAACTCGCCCAGGTGGATGCCCTCTGGCGGGCCGCGAACTACCTTTCGGCCGGCCAGATCTACCTGATGGCGAACCCGCTGCTGCGCGAGCAGTTGCGTGCCGAGCACGTCAAGCCGAGGTTGCTCGGGCACTGGGGGACCTCGCCCGGCCTGAACTTCGTCTACGCGCACCTCAACCGGGCGATCCTCACCCACGACCTCAACGCCATGCTGGTCACCGGCCCGGGCCACGGCGGCCCGGCCCTGCTGGCGAACACCTGGCTGGAGGGCAGCTACACCGAAGCCTGGCCCGAGGTGACGCGGGACGCCGCCGGGATGGCCGAGCTGTTCAAGCAGTTCTCCTTCCCCGGCGGAGTCCCCAGTCACGTGGCGCCGCAGGTGCCCGGGTCGATCCACGAGGGTGGCGAGCTGGGTTACTCCCTGGCCCACGCCTTCGGGGCCGCGTTCGACAACCCCGGCCTGCTCGTCGCCTGCGTCGTCGGGGACGGCGAGGCCGAAACCGGGCCGCTGGCGACGTCGTGGCACGCCAACAAGTTCCTCGACCCGGTCCGCGATGGTGCGGTGCTGCCGATCCTGCATCTCAACGGGTACAAGATCGCCAACCCGACGCTGCTCTCGCGCATCGCCCCGGCCGAGCTGGACGCCCTGCTGCGCGGGTATGGCTACGCGCCGATCTACGTCGAGGGCAGCGACCCGGAGCCGATGCACCAGGCGCTGGCCGCGGCGATGGACTCGGCGGTCGACATCCTCGCCGAGCGGCGCGGGGTGTGGCCGATGATCGTGTTGCGCAGTCCCAAGGGCTGGACCGGTCCGTCTGTTGTGGACGGCAAGCCGGTCGAGGGCACCTGGCGCGCGCACCAGGTCCCGCTCGCCGAGGTCCGGACCAACCCGGAGCACCTGAAGCAGTTGGAGGACTGGCTGCTTTCGTACCGGCCTTCGGAGCTGTTCGACGAGTGCGGCCGTCCGGTCGCCGACGTCACGGCGATGATCCCGGCGGGGGAGCGGCGGATGGGCGCGAGCCCGCACGCGAACGGCGGCGTGCTGCTGCGGCCGTTGACGTTGCCGGACACCGCGGCCCACGCCGTCGCGGTCACCACGCCGGGGGCGACGGTGGCGGAGCCGACGCGGGTGCTGGGCCGGTTCCTGCGGGACGTCTTCGCGCTCAACGCCGACCGGGCGAACTTCCGCCTGTTCGGCCCGGACGAGACGGCGTCCAACCGGCTCGACGCGGTCTACGACGTCACCGGGAAGCAGTGGCAGGCCGCGGTCGAGCCGGTCGACGAGCACCTGTCGGCCGACGGGCGGGTGCTGGAGGTGCTGTCGGAGCACTTGTGCCAGGGCTGGCTGGAGGGCTATCTGCTGTCGGGGCGGCACGGGCTGTTCTCGTGTTACGAGGCGTTCGTGCACATCGTGGATTCGATGGTGAACCAGCACATCAAGTGGCTGCGGGTGCACCGGCAGATCCCGTGGCGGCGGCCGGTGGCGTCGCTGAACTACCTGCTGACCTCGCACGTGTGGCGGCAGGACCACAACGGGTTCTCCCACCAGGACCCCGGGTTCGTCGACCACGTCGCGAACAAGAGCTCCGAGGTCGTGCGGATCTATTTCCCGCCGGACACCAACACGCTGCTGGAAGTGGCGGCGCACTGCCTGCGCAGCCGCGACTACGTGAACGTCGTGGTGGCCGGCAAGAACGACACGCCGAACTGGCTGGACGCCGAGCAGGCGGCGCTGCACTGCGCCCGCGGGGTGAGCATCTGGGAATGGGCGAGCACCCACACCGACCGCGAACCCGACGTGGTCCTCGGCTGCGCCGGTGACGCGCCGACGCTGGAAGTGCTGGCCGCGGCGAAGATCCTGCGGCAGGAGCTGCCTTCGCTGGCCGTGCGCGTGGTGAACGTGGTCGACCTGATGCGGCTGCAGCCGGAAGCGGAGCATCCGCACGGGCTGCCGGATCGGGAGTTCGACGCGCTGTTCACCCCGGACCGCCCGGTGATCTTCGCCTACCACGGCTACCCTTGGCTGATCCACCGGCTGGCCTACCGTCGCACCAACCACGCCGGGATGCACGTGCGCGGCTACACCGAGCACGGCACCACGACCACGCCGTTCGACATGCTGGTGCTCAACCACATGGACCGCTTCCAGCTGGTCATCGACGTGATCGACCGGGTGCCGGGCCTCGTCGCGACGGCGGGCGTGCTGCGGCAGAAGATGACCGAGGCCCAAGGACGGCACCAGCGGTACATCCGGACCCACGGGGAGGACCTGCCCGAGGTGCGGAACTGGACCTGGGAGGGCTGAGCGGGGTCGAGCCGGGAAACGCTCGACAGAACCGGGCCGGAAGATCGTCCGCGGTGCGCCCGGATACCGGCCGGGTTCGGAGCTGTGCGCGGCCATCGAACCGGCGGCGTCCCGGCTCGCCGCCGTTTGCGACCGGCCCCGGGCCACGGAAGTCTTCTCGCGCGGGCTGCTCGACCGCGAAGCGTTCAAAGCCGAGCTGGTCGATGCGGTGTCGAAGGCGTGGACCAGGACCGGCAACGAGATGGGCCGGCAGGACTGAGGTCCACCGCCGGCAGCTCGGAGAACTCCGCCGGCCGGTGCGTGACCACCAGCGCCGACCGGCCTTCCGTCGCCTTCAGCACGTCGGCCGCCAAGGCTGTGGCCGTCGGGGTGTCCAGGTGGGCTGTCGGCTCGTCCAGCAGGACGATCGGGCGGTCCGACAGCAACGCGCGCGCCACGCCGATGCGCTGACGCTCGCCGCCGGACACCGGCGTTCCGTGGGTGCCCAGTGCCGTGTCGAGGCCGTCCGGCAGGTCCGCAAGCCATGACGACAGCTGAGCCCGGCCCAGCGCCGCCCGCAGTCCGGCGTCGGAAGCCGCCGGGCGGGCCAGGCGGAGGTTCTCCCGCAGCGTGCTGTCGAACAGGTGCGTTTCCGGGCCGCACCAGGCGATGCGGTCCCGGACCGAGTCGCCGGCGTAGCTCAGCGTGTCCCTGCCGTCCAGCAGGACCCGGCCCGCCGAGGGGTCGAGGTAGCGCAGCAATGCCGCGATCACCGTGCTCTTGCCCGCGCCCGAGCGGCCGGTCAACGCGAGACGGCGGCCAGGGCCGATCCGCAGGTCGACGTCCTGGACCGCGTCGGCCGCGGCACCCGGCCAGCGGACCGACAGGTGCTCGGCCGCCAGCTCGGTCGCGACCGGAGCGAGTTCGGTGGCCGGGGTGTGCGGTGCGGGCAGGGTGTCGAGTTCCGCCAGGCGACGCGCGGAACCGGACGCGCCGAGCAGTCGCTGGGCCGCCTCCGGCAGGCCGGCCACCAGCTCCGCTGTCGCCAGCGGGGTCAGCGCCAGCACCGCCAGCGCCGGACCGGGGACCGCCGCCAGGATGCCCAGCGCCAGGCAAGCGACCGACGTCAGCCCGACGCCCAGCGTGGCGAGCCCGCCGCCCAGACCACGCCAGGCCGCGGACCGGCGCTGCAGGTCGGTCAGGACGCCGTCGAGTTCGCGGAGCCGGGCGTGCCGCCGGACCGCGGCGTCGTGGGTGATCAGGTCGGCCGACGCCTGCAGCAGCTCCACCGTTCCCGCGGTCAGGTCCGCGCGCAGCCGCGCTGTCGAGCGCTGCGCCCGGCGAGCCGCCAAGGCCGCGACGGCCGGGGCCAGCACGCCGGCGACCGCCAGGCCCAGTGCCGCCGCGAGACCGGCGGCGGGCAGGACGACGCCGAGGGTGACGGCGGTCGCCGACAGGACCACGAACGTCGAAGCGCCCGGGACCAGGCCGCGGACCAGGACGTCCTGCTGGCTGTCCACATCGGACACCAGCCGGTGCAGGAGGTCGCCGCGGCGCAGTCGCGAGGTGCCCGCCGGGCCGATCCGGACCAGCTGCGCCCACACCCGCACCCGCAGTTCGGCCAGTGCGCGCAGGGCGACGTCGTGGGACAGCAGCCGCTCGAGGTAGCGGAAGAGGCCCTTGGCCAGCCCGAATGTCCGGACCGCGACGATCGCCACCAGCAGGCTCAGCACCGGCGGGTGCAGGGCCGCGCTCGCGATCAGCCACGACGACGTCGCCGTGAGGGCGACTCCGCAGCCCAGCGCGGCCGTCGCGGCCAGGCAGGCCAGGGCCAGCCGCAGCCGGTGGGGCCGGATCGCTTCGCGCAGCGGCCGCCACCTCGGGCCGTCCACAGTGGACGAGATGAGCGTCGGCGCGGCGGCCGGCCGGGAGATCGGCCGCGGCGACACCGCGGCCGACGGCGTGGGAACGGCGACCGGCTCGCCCAGGGACACGACGCGGTCGCAGCGGGCCAGCACCGCCGGGTGGTGGCTGACGATCACGGCGGTCCGCCCGGCGAGCACCTTCGGCAGCCGCTCCAGGATGGCCGCCTCGGTCGCCGCGTCGACGCCTTCGGTCGGCTCGTCGAGCAGGATCAGCGGCCGGTCGAGCAGGACCGCACGGGCCAGCGCGACGCGGCGGCGCTGGCCGGTCGACAGCCCGGCGCCCAGCTCACCGACCACAGTGGACAGCGGGACGTCGAGCGCTGCGGTGTCGGCGGCGGCGAGCACCTCGTCGTCGGGTGCGTCGGGGGAGCCGAGGCGGATGTTCTCCGCCACCGTCCCCGCGACCAGGTGCGGCTGCTGCGGCACCCAGGCGAGGTGCCGGTGCCAGGTTGCGCGGCCGATGCCGGCGAGGTCGGCGTCGCCGACGAGGATCCGGCCGCGATCGGGCCGTCGCCAGCCGAGCAGGAGATCGAGCAGCGTCGACTTCCCGGCACCGCTCGGCCCGGTCACGCCGACGACCTCGCCGGGCGGCAAGCGCAGGCTGAAGCCGTCGAGGACCGGCCCGGACCGGCCCTCGACCGTGACGTCCTCGCAGCGCAGCGCCACACGGGCGAGGTCGGGAACCGTGCGGGTCCCGGTGTCGTCAGCCGGGGTGTCGGCGAGCGCGAAGATCTCTTCGGCCGCGGCGAGCCCTTCGGCGCTGTCGTGGAACCGGGCGCCGACCGCCCGCAGCGGCAGGTAGACCTCCGGTGCGAGGATCAGCACGACGAGCGCGGTCTGCAGGTCCAGTTCGCCGGCCAGCAGGCGCAGCCCGACCGAGACGGCGACGACCGCGACCGAGAGCGTCGCCAGCAGTTCGAGGGCGAGCGCGGAGAGGAACGCGACGCGCAGGGTCCGCATGGTGTGCGTGCGGTACTGCCCGGTGATCTCCCGCAACGACCGGATCTGCGCCCGCGCCCGGCCGAACGCCGTCAGTTCGGCGAGCCCGGCGACCAGATCGAGGAAGTGGTTCCCCAGCACGGAAAGCGTCCGCCACTGCCGCCCGACGTCGCGCTGGGTGTAGCGCCCGATGAGGATCATGAAGACCGGGATGAGCGGGACGGTCAGGCCGACGAGCACCGCGGCCGCCCAGTCGGCGGCCAGGATCCGGGTGCCGACGACCAGCGGCACGACCACCGCGATCAGCAGCTGCGGCAGGTAGCGCGCGAAGTACCCCTCCAGCCGGTCGACGCCGTGCGTGGCCAGCGCCGCGACCTCGGCGGGCGAGCGATCGGCCCGCCGGGGCCCGAGCCGCAGCGCCGCCGCGATCACCGTCTCGCGCAGCTGCGAGAGTGCTCGGGCGGCGGCGCGGTGCGCGGTCGTCTCGGCCAGCCAGGTGATCCCGGCCCTGGCCAGTACGACCAGGGTCAGCAGGCCGAGCGGCAGCACCAGGCTGCGGAGCGAAAAGCCGTCGAGGAACGCCCACGTGATCGTCTTGGCCAGCAGCTCGGCCTGGGCGAGCACCAGCATCGCGGTGAGTGCGCCCAGTGCGGCGCAGGCGAGGACGAACGGCCGGACCGCGCTCGCGTGGCGCAGCAGGCGCGGGTCGAGGGGCTTCACCGGCCGGCCACGGGCAGGCCGCCGCCGGCGGGGATCGAGGCCCGGCTGATCCGCTTGCGGAACACCCAGTAGGTCCAGGCCTGGTAGGCCAGCACGATCGGGGTGAACGCGACGGCGACCCAGGTCATGATCTGCAGCGTGTACGGCGTCGAGGCCGCGTTGGTCGTGGTGAGGCTGAACGCGGGGTCGGTGGTCGAGGGCAGGACGTGCGGGTACAGCGACCAGAACAGGGTGAAGGTGACGGCGATGATCGCGGCGGCGGTGCACCCGAAGGCGTAGCCGTCCCGCTCACCCGTGGCGAACAGCACCGCGGCGACGAGCAGGGCGGCAGCGACCGCCGCCGACAGCCACGCCCAGCCGCCGTGCTCGATCGCGGTGTAGGCGAGGAAGACGCCGCCGAACACGATCGCCGTGCCGCCGAGCGCCCGGCCCAGCGTCCGGGCCCGGTAGCGGAGTTCGCCGGTCGTCTTGAGCGTCAGGAAGACCGCGCCGTGGAAGGTGAACAGGCTGAGCGTGGCCAGGCCGCCGAGCAGCGCGTAGGGGTTGAGCAGGGTGAAGAACGTGCCGGTGAAGTGGTGCCCGGCGTCGAGGGGGACGCCGTGGACGATGTTGCCGAAGGCGACGCCCCACAGCAGCGCGGGCGTGGCGGAGCCGAAGACGATGATCCAGTCCCAGGTGGTGCGCCAGCGCGGGCTGTCGAGCTTGCCGCGGAACTCGAACGCCACGCCGCGCAGGATGAGTGCGACGAGCACGAGCAGCAGTGCCAGGTAGAAGCCGGAGAACAGGCTGGAGTACCAGAGGGGGAAGGCGGCGAAGGTGGCGCCGCCGGCGACGAGCAGCCAGACTTCGTTGCCGTCCCAGACCGGGCCGATGGTGTTGATGAGCACGCGGCGGTCGGTGTCGTCGCGGGCGAGGACGCGCAGCAGTGTCCCGACGCCGAAGTCGAAGCCTTCGAGGACGAAGTAGCCGGTCCAGAGGACGGCGATGAGCAGGAACCAGATGTCGGTGAGGGCCATGGCGGTGCTCCGGCGCTTAGTAGGCGAAGGCCGCGGGTCGCGGCTCGTCGGAATCGGTGTCGTCCGCGGGTGTCCCGGGTGGTGGGGGACCGGCCTTGGCGTAGCGGACCATCAGCACGCCGTCGACGACCGCGAGCACGCCGTAGAGCAGGGTGAACACGATCAGCGAGGTCAGGACGCTGCCGGCGGGGACGGTGGGGGACACCGAGTCGGCGGTCTTGAGGACGCCGAACACCGACCACGGCTGGCGGCCCATTTCGGTGAAGATCCAGCCGACGCTGTTGGCCAGGAACGGCAGCGCGATCCCGAGGGTGGCGACGGGGAAGAACCAGCGGGCGCGCGGGGTGCGGTCGCGGCGGAACAGCCAGAGGCCGGTCAGCGAGATCAGCAGGCACAGGAAGCCGAAGCCGATCATGAGGCGGAACGTCCAGTAGGCGACCGGGATGTCCGGCCGGTACTCGCCGGGCCCGTAGGTCTGCTGTTCGGCGGCTTGGAGGTCGTTGATGCCTTCGACTTGGCCGTCGAAGTGGCCGGTGGCCATGAAGGACAGGACGCCGGGGACGCGGATGCTGAACTTCTCTTGCGAGCCGTCGAGCGAGCCGATGGTGAACAGCGAGAACGACGCAGGGGCGACGGTGTCGTAGAGCGCTTCGGCGGCGGCCATCTTCATCGGCTGCTGCTCGGTCATCAGCCGGGCCTGCAGGTCACCGGTGACGATGACGCCCAGGCTCGCGATCAGCACGGTGACCAGGGCGAGCTTCATCGACGGCCGGAACACGTCTGTTGAGCGGTTCTTCCGCAGCTGCCAGGCGCTGATGCCGGCGACGAACATGCCCGCGGTGAGGAAGCACGCCGTGATGGTGTGCGCGAACGCCCCGACCGCGGTGGAGTTGGTCAGCACCGCACCGAAGTCCTTGAGCTCCGCGCGGCCGGTGGCGGGGTTGACCGCGTAGCCGACCGGGTGCTGCATCCAGGAGTTGGCGGCGAGGATGAAGTACGCCGAGAGCACCGTGCCGATGGAAGCGAGCCAGATCGTCGCGAGGTGCAGCTTCTTCGGCAGCTTGTCCCAGCCGAAGATCCACAGCCCGAGGAACGTCGATTCGAGGAAGAACGCCAGCAGGCCTTCGATGGCCAGTGGTGCGCCGAAGATGTCACCGACGAAGGTGCTGTAGTCCGACCAGTTCATGCCGAACTGGAACTCCTGCACGATGCCGGTGGCCACGCCCATGGCGAAGTTGATGAGGAACAGTTTCCCCCAGAACTTCGTCATCCGGCGGTAGCGGTCGTCGCCGGTGCGCACCCAGGCGGTCTGCATCCCGGCGACCAGGAAGGACAGCCCGATGGTCAGCGGGACGAAGATGAAGTGGTAGACGGTGGTGATCCCGAACTGCCAGCGGGCGAGGTCCAGGGCGTTCATCGGGGTTCTCCTGCTCGTTCGGGGTTCACCCGGCGAGCATCCGGTGCGGGGGCGGTCCGGGCTTAGGGTCCTTGGTCACTTCCCGGACGGTCACCGGTCCCTGCCGTCCGGGGCCCGGTGGACGTAGGCTGATCTCCAGTCGCACCGCCGCCGGGAGGTCGGAATGCTCCGCGTGTTTCTCGTCGATGATCACGAGGTGGTCCGTCGTGGTGTCGCCGATCTGCTGGACGAGGACGAGAACCTCACGGTGGTCGGCCAGGCCGGCAGCGTGTCGCAGGCCCTGGCCCGCATCCCGGCTCTCAACCCGGACGTCGCCGTGCTCGACGTGCGGCTGCCCGACGGCAACGGCATCGAACTGGCCCGCGAACTGCGGTCCAAGCTGCCCGAGCTGAAGTGCCTGATGCTGACCTCCTTCACCGACGAACAGGCGATGCTCGACGCGGTGCTGGCCGGCGCGAGCGGGTTCGTGATCAAGGACATCAAGGGCATGGACCTGGTCTCGGCAGTGCACGAGGTCGGTGCCGGGAAATCCCTGCTCGACGCGCACGCGGCGGCCGCCCTGATGGGCAAACTGCGGGACAGCCAGACCAAGAAAGGACCGCTGGCCGACCTGTCGGACCAGGAGAAGAAGCTGCTGGAGCTGATCGGCGAAGGCCTGACCAACCGCCAGATCTCCGAGCGGATGTTCCTGGCCGAGAAGACGGTGAAGAACTACGTTTCACGCCTGCTGACCAAGCTCGGGATGGAACGGCGCACCCAGGCCGCCGTCCTCGCCACCGAGCTGCGCAAGGAGAACGGCTGACTTCCGGCTGCCCGTCGCCGTCGAGATGGGCGATCACGGCACTCAGGCGTTGAGCCGGTCCTGCTCCAGCAAGACGTCGGCCACGGAGCGCCGCGGTGTCCACGGTACGGGCGCACCCCGGCCGATGCGCAGCACGATCTGCGGCCACAGCCCGCCGCCGAGCAGGGCGCGCAGCTCCGTCCGTATTGCGGGTACCTCGACCGGCTGGGAGATGAACGACGCGTCGAGCCCGGCCACGGTGGCCGCGAGCAGGACCCGCTGCATCGCCTGACCGGCCCGGATCCGGTCGACCCGGGTGTCGTCGAACGAGCCGATGACCACGACCAGCGGCTCGGAGTCGTCGGTTCGGCCGCGCGGACGCGAACCGAAGTCCCGCAGGACCCAGCCGCCGTTGTCTGAGGGCATCGCGCCGGCTGCGTACTCCGGCACGCCATCCCGGCTGTGCCGGTCGCGGGCGGTCCAGTACCGCCACTCGGCGAGGAAGGCCGGGTCGGCCACCTGGGCGTGATGACCCTTGTGCACGAGTTCGCGCAGCTGCTCCAGCTGGTGCGGGTTCAACCGGGGCAGCCAGGCCTGTTCGACCTCGGCGGCGTGGCGCAGTTCGGCCACCGCGGAGGCCGGGATGGCGACGGCTTCGAACGGGGTG
>Ga0207678_10000599_pt1 | contig 33054 bp, 33 predicted proteins | sample KBSC63metaG_FD_184319 | JGI IMG/M metagenome (GOLD analysis project Ga0207678, IMG submission 184319) | Corn rhizosphere microbial communities from Kellogg Biological Station, Michigan, USA - KBS C6-3 metaG (SPAdes) (version 2) | ecosystem: Host-associated > Plants > Roots > Rhizosphere > Soil ... | reverse complement strand
TGACGTTGACCGATGCTGACTTGAGCGAGAAGTTATCCAGCGAGTCGGCGAGCGTTCGCATGGTCGAGATCTGGCGCATCATGCGATCGTGCGTTTCCGGCGTCCCGACGTAGACCAACGCGTCTTCGGCGCGGCGAAGATCGTCGGTTCCCTGACGCAGACTGCCAATCAACAACGACGCAGCGAAAGCGCCGTTGCGAAGTTCAAGAGTTGTCTTGTGTACGCGCTCCAGAGAGCGCACGGCGACGACCAGCGGAAGCGCCAGTACAATCGCAATGCCGACCGTACCAATGGCAAGTCGACGTCGAAGTGTCAGCGCAGGCATCATGCGTGGTTGCCTCGCTCCGGAAGGTTCGGTATTCTATTCGGCTGCCCACGACTCTCTCGAACGCCCAAATGTCATCCCAGTATCAAACGATTTCCAGCCTGCCTCACCACATTGGCGAAACGGTGCGTGTACGCGGCTGGGTAGCTCACCTTCGATCCTCCGGGAAAGTTGCCTTCATCGTCCTGCGTGACGGAAGTGGCACCCTGCAATGCGTTGTTGTTCAGAAAGTAGTAGGCGACGCAGCCTGGGGAACCTTCCAGTCTCTGACCATCGAGACTTCGCTCGAGATCGACGGCGAAGTTCGTGCCGACGCGCGGGCACCAGGTGGCGTCGAGGTTGGGGTCACAAATATGACGGTTCTCGGGACGAGTCCGAGCGATTACCCGATTCAGCCCAAGGAGCACGGCATCGATTTCCTGCTGGATCACAGGCACCTGTGGCTGCGCAGTCCGCGTCAGGTGGCGATCGGGCGGGTTCGCGCCGAGCTGGAGCAGGCACTGAACGACTTCTTTTACGAGCGCGAGTTCGTTCGGGTAGATACGCCCATTCTGACCAGCGCAATCGGCGAGCGTAGCGGGTTGTTCGCGACGGAGTATTTCGACGAGGGCAATGCCTATCTCGCGCAGACCGGCCAGCTCTACGGCGAGGCCGCGGCTGCCGCGTTCGGGAAGATCTATACCTTCGGGCCGACGTTCCGCGCTGAGAAGTCCAAGACCCGGCGTCATCTTACCGAGTTCTGGATGCTCGAGCCGGAGATGGCGTTCTTCGACTCCGCGGACAGCATGCGCCTGCAGGAAGAGATGATCGAGCACGTGGTGCGCCGCGCCGTCGAGCGTTGCGTGAGCGAGCTGGCGCTGCTCGAGCGGGACGTGTCCAAGCTCGAATCGATCCGGGCGCCGTTTCCGCGCATCGACTATACCGACGCGGTTTCCACTCTTCAGACGAAGGGCAGTGACGTGAAGTGGGGCGACGATCTGGGCGCGGAAGATGAGTCGCTGCTGGTTGCGGACTACGACCGGCCAATCTTCATCGTCAACTACCCCAAGGAAGCCAAGGCCTTCTACATGAAGGAGAACCCGGCAGACCCGCGCACTGTCCTGTGCAGCGACATGCTGGCGCCCGAAGGTTACGGCGAGATCATCGGCGGGTCGCAGCGCGAGGACGACTACGACCGCATGGTGCAGCGGATAAAGGACGAAGGGCTACCGATCGAGGCGTACGACTGGTATCTCGACCTGCGCCGCTACGGGACGTTCGTGCACTCGGGATTCGGGCTGGGTCTGGAGCGATTGGTCGCCTGGGTATGCGGCATTCCGCACATACGCGAGGCAATCGCGTTCCCGCGCACGATGTATCGGTTGCGGCCGTAGGCGTCGTCGTACGGCGGACGGAGTTCGATCGCATGCAAGGGGGCAGGCACGGAGGTCTGCCCCTACGACGTCCACGTATTAACTGTTCTTTACCTCATCCCATAACGCATCCAGCTCGGCCAGCGACGCCTGGCCGACCACGATTCCGCGCTCGCGCGCGAGCTGCTCGACCCGCTCGAACCGGTGCTGGAACTTGAGGTTCGCGCGGTCCAGGGCGAGCGATGCGTGGACGTGAGCCTTTCGGCACAGGTTGACGCACGCAAACAGCAGGTCGCCGAGCTCTTCGGCGACGCGTTCGTGCGCTTCATCATGGACAGGTGCTGCGCCGATTGGACGCTCGGGTAGCTCTTCCAGAAGCTCGCGGGCTTCTTCCAGCTCCTCGCTGACCTTTTCCGCTGCGCCGTGCCAATCGGGCCAGTCGAAGCCAACGCCGGCGGCACGATCCTGCAATCGCTGCGCGCGATGAAGCGACGGCAACGCAACGGGCAGCCCATCCGCCAGCGACTCACGACGTTTCGATTTCATCCGCTCCCACGGCTCCTTCGCGCCCTCGCCGTAGAGATGTGGATGTCGCCCCTTCATCTTGGTTATCAGTGCGCTCGCAACGTCGCTGAACGTGAATGCGCCCCGCTCCTCGGCGAGCACGGAATGGAAGAGCACCTGCAGCAGGACGTCGCCGAGCTCCTCGCGCATGAGTGGGTCGTTCTCCGTCTGGATAGCCTCATCCAGCTCGTGCGCTTCCTCGATCAGATATGGTCGAAGAGTCTCATGCGTCTGTGCCGCATCCCAGTCGCAGCGCTTGCGCAGATCGCGCATCAGCTCCAGCGTGTCATCCAGTCCAACGTCACGTGACATTATCTTATAAGGCTGTGGAAGAAACCCTAATATACCCGCTGCCTGCGCGCGCCTGGCTCGACGTGAGCATTGCGGCACTGCGCCAGAATGCCACCGAGTTGCAGCGTCGGACGGGGCTTCCGCTGATTCCGATGGTGAAGGCGAACGCGTACGGCGTTGGAGTCGCCGGCGTGGTTGGCGCGCTCGAATCACTGGCACCGCTTGCATACGGAGTGGCGACGGTCCGTGAAGGCGAACAGCTCCGCGAGCTCGGGATTGTTCGGCCTGTCGTGGTGTTCACTCCGCTGCTCGCCACGGAGCACGAGCGCGCAGCGACGGCGGATCTCACGCTCGCGCTCGGCGACGCTGATTCGATCTCGGCATGGGCACGCACGGGAAAGCCGTACTATCTCGCAATCGATACCGGAATGAACCGCGCCGGCGCACCCTGGCGTGACGTCACGGCCCTCCGCGATGTCGTGCGCACGTCCCCGCCGGTTGCGGCATTCACGCACTTCCACTCTGCCGAATCGGACAGCCAGTCGTCACAGGAGCAGGTCGCCCGCTTTCTGGATGCGATCGCGAAGCTTGGGGTCGACATCCCGCTACTCCATGCGGATAACAGTGCCGCTGCCGCGCGCGGGGTGGATGGCCGCGGGCGCTGGGGCGCCGTACGGCCGGGCGTCTTTCTTTACGGCGTGGGCAGGGGACTGGGCCTGGATGCCCTCCACGTCGTGAGCCTGCGCGCCCGCATTGTGGATATCCGGTGGATCGAGCCGGGCGACACGGTCAGCTACGGCGCGACGTACAAGGCAAAGCGCCGCGAGCGGATCGCAACGGCTTCTGTCGGGTATGGCGACGGCTACCCGCGCGCTGTGTCAGATCGCGCGACGGCAATGTTGCACGGAAGGCGGATCCCCCAACGCGGACTGGTAACCATGGACATGACGATGTTCGATGTGACGGACGTGCCATGCGAGGTGGGCGACGTCATCACTCTGATCGGTGGTGACGGCGGGGCCGAGCTGACCGTCGAAGGGATCGCGGGACTGGCCGGAATGTCGCCGTACGAGCTCCTGACCGGGTTTGCCGAGCGGTTGGACCGCCGGTATCTGGAGGGCTGACGAGGCGATGGCGCGACGCGCGGCGATAATCGTCCTCGACGGGGTCGGCATCGGTGAGGCTCCGGATTCGGCGGCTTATGGTGATACCGGAAGCGATACGCTTGGCCATGTGATCGAAGCGATGGCGCCGGAACGACTTGAGAATCTACGTGAAGCTGGCTTGGGTAACATACGGCCCCTAAACGGGTTAGGGGCCGTCGCTCAACCTGCCGCCGCGGTGGGCGTCATGTCGCCGAGAGCCGCCGGAAAGGACAGCACCACTGGCCACTGGGAAATCGCTGGCGTCACGATCCGGGTGCCGTTCCCGACCTATCCTGCCGGATTTCCAGCGCCGCTGCTTGCGGAGTTCTCGAGCCGTACCGGGCGTCGTGTGATCGGGAACGTGGTAGGCAGTGGCACGGACGTAATCGCCAGATTCGGCGAGGAGCAGCTGCGTACCGGCGCGTGGATCGTGTACACCTCCGCCGATTCGGTCTTCCAGATCGCAGCGCACGAGGCGGTCGTTCCCCTGGCTGAGTTGTACGCCGGATGCGAAATCGCGCGAGCGTTGCTGGTGGAGCCCAACAATGTGTCGCGGGTCATCGCGCGGCCGTTCGTGGGCGAGGCGGGTGCCTTCAGCCGAACAGCCAACAGGCGGGATTTCTCGGTCCAGCCACCGTCGCAGACGCTGCTCGATGCGCTTGCTGCCGCAGGGATCGAGCGGAGCGGGGTCGGCAAGGTCGACGACCTTTTCGCCGGCCGGTCGATCAAGTCCAGGCACACGTCTGGAAACGCCGAAGGAATTCGTTTGATCCAGCAGTGGCTCGGAAGTACGGCCGATACCGGGTTTCTCTTCGCCAACCTTGTAGATTTCGACCAACTTTACGGCCACAGGAACAACGTACCGGGCTTTTTTGGAGCGCTGCGGGAATTCGACGCGGCGCTTCCGGCGCTCAGGCGTGCCCTTCGCGAGGAAGATCTGCTGTTTATCACCGCCGACCACGGCAACGACCCCACAACTGCTTCGACCGACCACGCGCGTGAGAACGTTCCTGTTCTCGTGTTCGGTTCCGCGGTTCGCACGGGCAATACGATCGGGCACCGCGCCACCTTTGCGGATCTCGGCGCAACCGTCGCGGAGTGGTTCGGGCTGGAATTCCGGGGCGCGGGAACTTCGTTTCTGATGCAGGTGCTGCGTTGAGCACAAAGTCTCTCAGGAATGTCGCGGAGGACGCGCGCCGGAACGCATACGCGCCCTACTCGCATTTTCACGTCGGTGCCGCTCTCCGGAGCAGCACTGGAAACGTGTATGGCGGGGCGAACGTCGAGAACGCCTCCTTTGGTGTCGGGATCTGCGCCGAGCGCTCGGCGCTCGTCGCGGCAGTCACCGCAGGCGAGCGCAATTTTGCTGAATTGGTGCTGGTGAGCGATGCCACGGAGCCGGCTGCGCCGTGTGGCGTGTGCCGGCAGGCGCTGTCGGAATTCGCTCCGGCGCTACGTATAGTGAGCCACGGGATGAACGGGCAGACCGCAGAATGGTCGCTCGCGGATCTTCTTCCGCACCAGTTCAAGCTGGATGAACCGAACCGATTTACGGAGTGATATTGAAGAGATGGAGTATTAGCCGCGTCGGTGCGGCAGTCGCCGTCGCGACCATGATCGCTCTCGTGGCGACCGCGTGTACGGAGAAACTGGACAGCTCGGCGGGTTGCCCGCTCACGTGTGTCGATCAGTCAGTGCAGATCACGACCGTGACACTCGATGCGGTCAAGGTCGACTCGACAGTGCTTGGCGGACTGGGCAAGGGGACGGAGCCAGAGATGCTGCTTGCCAGTCGCGGCGATACGCTGGACACGCGCGTCATCATCCGGTTCGATACGCTGCCGTCGAGGACCGTCGCGAGCGCGACCGATACCGGTGTCCCGATCAATTACGCGGACAGCGCGATTCTGCGGTTGTACGTGGACAGTGCTGCGTTCAAGGTGGGTGTTCCGGTAACGGTTTCCGTGTACGATGTCGATGACACCTCGGCCGTGGATGACACCTCGGCCGCGGCAGTGGCTCCGCTCTTCACGCCGGCGCGTCTCATTACATCGACGCAGTTCGCGCCCGGCACGCTCGTGGATTCGATTCGAATACAGCTGCCGACGGCGTTCGTGCTCGCCAAGGCGCAGGCACGGGCACGATTGCGATTGGGGCTGCAGGTTTCTGCGTCAAAGTCGGTGGAGTTCCGTGTTTTATCAGGCGAATCGGGATTCTCGTCGCGGCTCTCGATGCGCGTTTCGAAGGACACCAGCGTCCATCCGGTGGTGATGCCACCGTATTCGCTCACGCCGGTGGACAATGTCTCTATCGCACAGAGCGTCGCCGACTTCACGATCGTGGTGAAGGGGACGCCACCGCCGCCGCCGGGAACTCTCACGGTTGGCGGACTGCCGGGTACGCGAGCGTATCTGTCGTTCAACATTCCGCCATCGATCTCGGACTCGTCGCTCGTGCTTGCCGCAACGCTCGTTCTCACGCAGCAGGCGAGTGCGTCTCCCGATCCCACCGACTCCATGGCGATACAGCCATACCTCGTACTGGCCGGTCCGGGTGTCGTCGATCCGTCAAAGGCGGCGCAGATAGTGGCGCCCATCAGTGTGCTGGGATTGTCGCCACTCAGAACGCCTCCGGGCACGTCTGGCGTTCGTGAGGTTCAGATCGGGCCCGCGTTCAAGTACTGGGCAGTGCAGACCGCGGCTCAGCTTCCGCGCGCCATAGTGCTGCAGAGCCTTCAGGAAGATTTCTCCGCACAACAGGCATTCTTCTATTCATCGTCGGCGGATCCGACGTTGAGGCCGAAGCTTCGCATCAGCTACACACCTCGTGCCCGGATTGGCGTTCCATGAGTAAGAGATTCTTGATTGCCGTGGTTGCCGCCACTGCTCTGACGGCCTCCACGCTCCATGGTCAGGGATCGCTCAGCTCTCAGGGCCTGGGCTACCCTCCGGGTGAGCTCAGCACGCGCGCGCTTGGCACCGCCGGCGCGCTCGGCGAGATAGACACGCGGTCCCCGATCAATCCTGCCGCGCTCGCCATTCGGACGGCGGCGCAGGTGTACGCGCAGTACGATCCCGAGTTCAGGACGATCACGGCGAACGGGCAGTCATCGTCGACAACCCTGGCGCGGATGCCAAACATCGGCGGTGTGCTGCCGTTGAACGGGCATTTCGTGCTCGGAATCTCCGCGTCCACGTTCCTCGATCGCACGTGGGAAACGTCGCGTGCGCGGTCACAGGTTTTTGGCAGCGACACCGTCGCATTCAACGAGACGCTCAAGAGCGAGGGCGCGATCACTGACGTACGGCTCGCATTGGCGTACGCCGTCAACGCGCGCCTGCGATTCGGAGTCGGCGTGCACACGTTCCCGGGTTCGATGCGTCTCACCTCCAACGAAATATTCCCGGACACGACCAAGTTTCAGAACATCACCCAGCTGAACCAGGTGAGTTTCTCGGGAAAGGCAGTATCAGTCGGAATGGAAGCGGCGCTCCTGCCGACGCTGAGCATCGCGCTCAGCGGACGGAAGGGCGGCACGGCAAAGATGTTCGCTAACGATTCACTGCTTACCACGGGTACCATACCAACGCGGTACTCGGGCGCGCTCGCGTTCACCGGGATTCCGGGAACGATGGTCGCGGCCCGCGCATCGCACGAGACGTGGAGTCAGCTCGGTGATCTGAGTTACGCTCACACGCGCGCTGTCGACGCGAATGACCTGAGCCTTGGCGTCGAGTCCAGTGGTCCGCGTCTCGGGGGCGGGTTCCCGCTTCTCATGCGGCTCGGCGTGCGGCGGAGAACACTCCCGTTCGCGGTTGGAACGTCGGCAATCCAGGAGACATCGTTCGGCGGCGGCATCGGAATCCCGATTGCATACGACCGCGTGACGCTGGACATGGCGCTGCTGCACGAGTCACGCACTGGAGTCACGGGCGTGAGCGAGCGTGGCTACAACCTCAGCTTCGGGCTGCAGGTGCATCCGTAAACGACGAATGGACACCGAGCAGGAGCCGCCTCTCATTCTCGTCGCCGATGACGTACCGGCGAACGTGGAGCTTCTGTTCGACCAGTTGCAGACACTTGGTTTCCGCACTGTGGCTGCGGTCGATGGGCCGAGCGCGATCGCTGCGTGCATCGAGCATCACCCGGATCTGTGCATACTGGACGTTGCGATGCCAGCCGGCGAGCTCGGTGTCGATCATCGGTCCACCGGGTTCGAAGTGTGCCGCCGCCTCAAGCGTGACCCGCGGACTGCGCGCATTCCCGTGATCTTCGTCACGGCACTCAATGACACGACGGATCGTGTGAAGGGCATCGAGGCGGGCGGCGACGATTTTCTAACCAAGCCGCACAACCGTCTCGTGCTCGGCGCGCGCGTACGCAGTCTGCTCAAGCTCAAGGCCGCGACCGACGCGCTGGAAGACAGCTATCGCAAGTTGCGCGAGCTCGAGAAGGTGCGCGACGATCTCATGAAGATGATCGTTCACGATCTCAAGACTCCGCTCACATCGGTGCTGGCGACGCTCGAGATGGTTGGTGACGGTGACTTCGGTCCCGTCTCACTCGAGCAGCGCAAGGCGCTGAGCGACGCCGAGACAAAGGCGGAAGAACTGCTCGGTCTCATCGGCGATCTGCTCGAAGTCGCGAAGGTCGAGGAGACCGGGATCGTGCTCGAGCGCCAGGAAATCGCGCCCGGTGCATTCATCGCGGAAGTTCTCCACGAGTGGAACGTACGCTTCACTCAGGAAGGCGCTTCCGTAGTAACGTCGATCTCCGAGGACGCACCTACCTTCGAGGCCGACAAGCCGCTGCTCAAGCGCGTGTTCTCCAACATCCTTCAGAATGCGCTGACGCATTCGGGCCGTGCGATCGAGTTGCGAATCACGGCGCGCGGCGAGGAGGACGGGGTGCTGTTTGGAATCCAGGACAACGGGCCGGGAATTCCGGAAGAGTTTCACGATCTGATATTCCAGAAATTCGGACGCGTCAAGGCGGGGCATGTGCCACGAGTGCGTAGCTCGGGACTCGGCCTCGCCTTCTGCAAGCTCGTCGTGGAAGCGCACGGCGGACGCATCTGGGTGCGGAGCGTCATGGGCGAGGGAAGTACGTTCTACGTTCAGCTGCCGACACACCCGCCAAAGGAATCTCGTTAAGCACATGACCAGGCCCACAGTTTATATCGAGACGTACGGCTGCCAGATGAACGTGAGCGATACCGAGCTCATGCTCGGCAAGCTCACGGCTTCCGGCTACGACGCGGTCGATGGCCCCGACGGCGCCGACGTGATTCTGATCAACACCTGCGCGATTCGCGATCACGCGGAGCAGCGGGTGATTGGGCGCTTGGGCGAGCTCAAGCGACACATGTCACCTACCGCAGTGATGGGAGTGACCGGGTGCATGGCTCAACGACTGGGCCCGAAGTTGCTCGAACGCACGCCGCATGTGAGCATCGTGATCGGCCCTGACGGATACCGGGCATTGCCGACGCTGATCGATAACGCGCGCCACGGACTCAGGACGACGGCGACCGACTTCGACATGGAAGAGCATTACGAGGATTTCAAGCCGCGCCGGTTCGACAAGGTCAAGGCCTGGATCCCCGTGCAGCGCGGATGTGACTACCGGTGTACGTATTGCATAGTGCCATACACGCGTGGTCCGGAGCGCAGTCGCGCGCTTGCGGACGTCGTGCGCGAGACCGAAAGTGTAGTCGCGGACGGGATATCGGAGGTCGTGCTGCTTGGCCAGACCGTGAATTCCTACACCGACGGCACGTACGACTTCGCCGATCTGCTTCGCGCAGTTGGGCGTGTCGATGGGATTCGTCGCCTTCGCTTCACGAGTCCGCACCCCAACGACTTCAGCGATCGCGTGATCGAGGCGATAGCGACCACGCCAGCGGTTTGTGAGCACGTGCATCTTCCAATGCAATCCGGATCATCGCGCACACTCAAACGGATGCTGCGGCGGTACACGCGAGAGTCCTATTTCGAATGTGCAGCAAGGTTGCGCGCCGCGGTTCCGGGGCTCGCGCTGACTACCGATATCATCGTCGGATTCCCGGGTGAGAGCGACGATGAATTTGCCGAGACATTGAGCGCGGTTCGCGAGGTCGGTTTTGACGACGCATACACGTTCAAGTTCTCCATGCGCGACGGCACTCCCGCCACGAGGCTGCCCGCCGAGATGGCGATCCCGGACGAGGTGGCGAGCGACAGGCTTGGCCAGTTGATCGCGGTAGTCCGCGAAGGGTCTCGCGCACGCAACATGGCGCGACTGGGCGAGCGCCGTGAGGTGTTGGTCGAGAAGGAAGCGCGTCGCGGAGGTTTGTTGCAGGCGCGGACACGCGATTTCAAGACAGTCATCATTCCCGGCGGCGCCGAGATGATCGGCGAGTACGTGGACGTCGAGCTGACCGGGACTACCGGATCGACATTCACCGGAGTTGTAGTCCGTTCGCGCGAGCCGCTTCCGATGCGGTAATTCGCGTCAACGTGCGCGCGCGTGGTAACGTGCGCACGTGATTCTGGCCGTACAATGTGCGATCTCAACGCCGAGTCGCATGTGCCGATGATAATGTGGGTGCTCGTATTCGTGCTTGGCGGGCTGGCGGCTGGTTATTCGCTTCCATGGCAAATCTCGCTCGGCGCTTGCGGTGCGCTCGCATGGCTGGCCGCGACTGATTTCGTCCCCCCCGCGTGCGTCCTGTACTTCGCAGCATCGTGCGCCATCGCGGCATCCGGGCCCCGGCCGCATACCGGCCCCGGATTCGCCGTCAAGCCGGACTCGACGGAGCTCGGAGAGAAGCTGCGGCTGCGGGCGAGCCGTGCGATCGACTCTGCGTTCGCCCTGGATGCGCCTATCGCCAAGGCATTGCTCGTCGCGGATCAGAGCGAGATTCCGCGCGACGTCAAACGGGCATACGCTGATGCCGGAATCGTTCACATGCTCGCGATCTCGGGGTTGCACGTGTCGATCGTCGCGGCGTCACTCGTATTGCTGCTCGGGATCGCGCGAGTGCCGGGTCGAATCGGGTCGTTCATTACGGCCGCGACGATAATGGGCTACGTCTTCGTGCTGGGATTTCCTGCGCCCGCGTTGCGCTCGGCGGTGATGGTGTGCGTCGCGACGGCGTCGCACGCATGTCAGCGGCACTCGTCGCGGTGGAGTATTCTCGCGTTGGGCGGTATCGTTCCACTTGTGAAGCCGGAGAACGCGCTGGACGTCGGGTATCAGCTCAGCATGGCCGGAATGGCGGCTGTAATAGCGGCCGGCGCCGTGGCGAAGCGTGGGCGGATTGCGCGGCTGCGCGGATGGCGTCGAGGAGTGGTGCAGTCGCTGGTCGTCTCCGGTGTGGCGACGCTCGTCACGGCGCCGCTAGTCGCATGCTGGTTCGGCCGTCTCAGCCTGATCGCTCCGCTCACCAATCTCGCAGCTGATCCCGTTATCGCAGTCGCGCAGCCAGTTCTCTTTCTCGCGCTTGTGCTGGCGCCATGGCCGGCTGCAGCGCGCTTCGTCGCGCTGGCAGCGCATCCGTTGCTCGTTGCATTCGAGGCGATCGCGCGGTTCGCGGCCTCGCTGCCTTACGCTGCCGTGGCGGTGACCATGTCGCCACTCGGCGTTCTGTTGTCGATGATCGCCGCCGCGGGCGTGGTCGCGGCATGCACGAGCCGCTTTCCTGGGCGATCGATGGCTGTCGCGACTTGCGCGGCCTCTTTGACGGTGTGGCTGGCGTGAGCAGCGGCGTCCATGGAGCGTTGCGTGCGATGCTTCGGGAAACTATCGGTATGCCGTTTGCGCTTCCGCAGGACGTCATCTCCGCGTTTCCAGAATTGGCATCGGTGTCGTGGCGGCGCGGAGGCTTTCCGCTGCGTGTTGGCGGGTGGTTTCTCGGCCGCAGCTCGGTCGCCGGGATCACCTTTGGCAGCACCGTATTTCTGTCGCCAGCCGCGTCGCCCTCAGTTCGGCTTCTTCTCCATGAATTGGGTCACGTTCGCCAGTACCGGCGGGACAAAACATTTGCCATACGTTACCTTTGGGAATCCGTGTGCCGTGGCTATTCGCGGAACCGTTTCGAAGTAGAGGCCGATCAGTTCGCCGAGGAGGTGTTATGGTCAAGCACACAGCGACGTCCGTCGTAACAATCGAGCGGTACATAATCGAGCAGGAACACCTGTATCCCGACGCTACGGGTGAGTTGTCGGGGTTACTCTACGACATCGCGCTTGCGGCCAAGATGATCGCCAACAAGGTCCGCATGGCCGGCCTGGCGGACATAATCGGCGCCACGGAAAACCAGAACGTTCAGGGCGAGATTCAGCAAAAGCTGGACGTCCTCGCCAACGACATGATCATCAAGGCCCTGGATCACAGCGGCCGCCTCTGCGCCATGGCATCGGAGGAAGAGCCCGGCATCATCCAGATTCCGGACAACTTCCGGTGCGGCAAGTACTGTCTCCTGTTCGATCCGCTGGACGGCTCGTCCAATATCGACGTCAACGTTCCGGTGGGGACGATCTTCTCCGTTCTGCGCAAGATCACGCGCGGTGCTCGCGGGGAGATGGAGGACATGCTGCAGCCGGGTCGCCGCCAGGTGGCCGCGGGCTACGTGATCTACGGCTCCAGCACGATGATGGTCTACACCACGGGCCAGGGCGTGCACGGCTTCACGCTGGATCCGCAGATCGGCGAATTTCTGCTGTCGCACCCGAACATCAGAATCCCGGAGCACGGCAGGTATCTCTCCGTCAACGATTCGTACGAACAGGTGTGGGACGAGGACGTGCGCGCGCTGATGCGGCGCTACCGCGGCCTCGACGGCATGCGTGATCCCATGAGCGTGCGATACGTGGGATCGCTCGTCGCCGATTTCCATCGCAACCTGCTGGGCGGCGGTCTGTTCGCGTATCCCGCCAACGAGAACAACCCGCGTGGCAAGCTGCGCCTGCTCTATGAAGCAAATCCGCTAGCCTTCATCGTCGAGCAGGCAGGTGGACTCGCCAGCAACGGATCGATTCGCATTCTCGACGTCGAGCCGACAGAGCTGCATCAGCGCACTCCGCTGTTCATCGGCAGCAAGCAGGACGTGATGACGGCAGATCTGATGTTGTCGCGCCCCGTGCTCGCAGAGCAAGCTTAATTATCGAACCTGGCTGTTGCGTGACGTTTCCGGACGGCCGCCGGTGAGCGGCAAGCAAGTCGATTCCGGCCGCGAGACTCCGTCCGGAATTCCCGTGAAGGCAGTGTATCGCCCAGCGGATGCTGCCACCGATTACGATCGCGACCTGGGCGATCCCGGCAAGTATCCGTTCACTCGCGGCGTTCAGGCGAGCATGTATCGTGGGCGCCTGTGGACGATGCGGCAGTACGCAGGATTCGGTACTGCGGAAGAAACGAACACGCGCTTTCGCTTGTTGCTGGAGCGCGGACAGACCGGATTATCGGTCGCGTTCGACCTCCCGACGCAAATGGGTATCGACTCCGATTCCCCGCGAGCGCTGGGTGAAGTGGGCCGTGCGGGAGTCGCCATCGACACGGTCGAGGACATGCACGCGCTGCTGGCGGATCTCCCGCTGGAGACCGTTTCGACTTCGATGACGATCAACGCGACAGCAGCGACGCTGCTCGCCATGTACATCGTCGTTGCGGAAGAGCGGGGAATATCGCGCTCGGTGTTGAGCGGTACGATCCAGAACGATCTGCTCAAGGAATACATCGCGCGGGGGACGTACATCTATCCTCCGGGTCCAAGCCTCGACCTGATTGCGGACATCTTCCGCTTCTGCGCCGACGAAGTTCCGCGCTGGAATCCCATCTCGATCTCCGGCTACCACATCCGCGAAGCTGGCGCGACTGCGGTGCAGGAGCTCGCGTTCACATTCGCAAACGCGATCGAGTACGTGAAACGCGCGATCTCGGCCGGACTCGAGATCGATGCCTTCGCGCCGCGCCTGTCGTTCTTCTTCGCGTCGCACAACGATCTGTTCGAGGAAGTCGCGAAGTTCCGCGCTGCCCGGCGCATGTACGCGCGAATCATGCGGGACAGATTCGGTGCACGCGACGCAAGCTGCAGAATGCGCTTCCACACGCAGACGGGTGGCGTGACGCTCATGGCGCAACAGCCGCTGAACAACGTGGTGCGCGTCACCGTGCAGGCGTTGGCGGCGACACTTGGTGGCACACAGTCGCTTCACACCAACGGATATGACGAGGCGCTGGCACTTCCAACCGCAGAGGCTGCAACGCTCGCATTGCGAACGCAGCAGATAATCGGATACGAATCCGGCATCGCGAACACGGTGGATCCGCTCGCGGGGAGCTACTACGTCGAGGCACTCACCGACGAGTTGGAGAGCCGCGCGATGGATCTGATCGCGAAAGTCGATGAGCTTGGTGGCGCCGAGCGCGCCGTCGCGGCTGGATTCTTTCAGGAAGAGATCGCCCGCAGCGCATACGAGTTTCAGCTCAGGGTCGAAGCCGGCGCGACGACGATCGTCGGTGTCAACAAGTTCGCTGACGATAGCGAGCCGCTGGCCATTCCGTCGCCCGATTACTCCGCACTGGAGCGCGAGCAGGTTCGGAAGGTCGCTGCTGTGCGAACGGCCCGCGACAGCACGCGCGTCTCCGAATCACTGGCAGCCCTGCGTGAAGCTGCAGGTCGAAACGCGGGTGCCGATCGCCCGCTCATGGGTCTCATCATCGATGCTGTGCGAGCACGAGCGACCGTCGGCGAGATATCGGATACGCTGGCCGCGTGCTGGGGTGTCTACAACCCGGCGCTCTAAACTCTCCTCGTAACCGTTGAGGTAGCCCTCGCGGTCTCGTAAATTGAACGACTGCACCAACCCCCTCCTCAAGTGCCTACGTACGAGTTCACGTGCCCCCAGGGGCATGATTTCGACAAATTCTTCCGGTCCATGGCATCCGCTCCCACGGTTGTACCGTGCCCGGTATGCGGCGAGCCAGCAGAGCGCCAGATGTCGGCAGGTGCTGGACTCGTTTTCCATGGAACCGGGTTCTACATCACCGATTACGGCAAGGACGGCAAGAAGGACCAGAAGAGTGCCGGCCGCAGAACGTCCGAGTCCAGCAAGGAAGCCGCCCCCGCGGCTCCCTCCGGCGAAGGAACCGCGTCCGGCGGGTCTTCGGCGTCGGGGAGCGACTCGGCCTCGTCCGGCTCCAGCGCGGCGGACGCCAAGTCTGGCGGCGAAGCGCCGCCCAAGGCGTCCGAGACGCCTGCCAAGCCGGTGACTCCGACCAAGGCATCGGAGTGAATTTTTCTGATCGCATCCGCGCCGAGCTCAAACGAGCGGCGCTGAGCATCGGCGCGCCCGAAGACGTCGAGCCGCTGCTGGAGCGTCCGCGAGACCCTGCTCTCGCCGATTGGGCAAGCAACATCGCGATGGTGCTTGCGCGTCCGCTCCGTCGCAAGCCAGCCGAGATCGCCGTTGCGATTCGCGACAATGTCAATCTCGCGACCGCCGGCGTCGACCGCATCGAGATTGCCGGACCGGGGTTTCTGAATTTCCGGCTGGATCCCGTTGCCGTCGCGGCAACCGTTCGCGAAATCGTCACCGGCAACGAGAATTACGGTCGTGCTTCCGACGGTGGCAACGCTCCGGTCGTAGTTGAGTTCGTCTCTGCAAATCCAACTGGCCCGCTGCACGTCGGTCACGGTCGTCAGGCTGCCCTCGGTGATGCCATTTCGTCGTTGCTGGAGTGGACCGGCTGGAACGTTTCGCGCGAATTCTATTACAACGATGCCGGCGTTCAGATCGACAATCTGGAGCTGAGTGTGCGTGCACACATCGACGCGAAGGGCGGCGAAGCGGTGATTCCAGCCGGCGGATACCACGGCGACTATGTGCGCGAGATTGCGTTGCGCTTCGACGGCGCCATGGACGAAGGCGTCCGTGAATTCGCCGTTCGCATGCTGCGTGCAGAGCAGGACCTCGACATGCAGGCGTTCGGTGTGAAGTTCGACACGTATTATCTGGAGTCGAGTCTCTACACGGACGGCAAGGTACGGCAGGCCGTGGATCGCCTCATCGAGAATGGGCAGACGTACGAGAGCGACGGTGCGCTGTGGCTGCGCACGGTCGAGTACGGTGATGACAAGGATCGCGTGATGCGAAAGCGCGATGGAACATTCACGTACTTCGTGCCGGACGTCGCATACCATCTCACGAAGTGGGAGCGAGGCTTTACGCGTGCGATCAACGTGCAGGGTGCCGACCATCACGGCACCACGACGCGCGTGCGCGCCGGCTTGCGCGCCCTGGATCTGGGGATCCCGGAAGGTTATCCCGAGTACGTGCTGCACCAGCTCGTGACGGTGGTGAAGGATGGCGAGGAGGTCAAGATCTCCAAGCGCGCGGGAAGCTACGTGACGGTTCGCGACCTCATCGACTGGGTCGGGCGCGACGCTGTGCGTTTCTTCTTCCTGATGCGGAAGGGCGACAGCCCGCTGATCTTCGACGTCGATCTCGCTCGCAGGCAGTCGGATGAAAACCCCGTCTACTATCTGCAGATGGCGCACGCTCGAATGAGCGGGATCTTTCGCGTTGGTGAGATCGATGCCTCGCAGATGGATATCTCGTCGGTCGATCTAAGCGCGCTGACGGAGCCCGAAGAGCAGGCACTCATCAAGCAGCTGATCGATTTTCCGGCCGAGGTCCGCGGCGCTGCCGCGGCTCTGGAACCGCACCGCATCACATCGTACGCGCTGGAAACCGCGCGACTCGCTCATCAGTGGTATCACAAGCATCACGTTCTTGGTGAGCCGGAGCCGATCATGTCCGCCCGTCTTGCGCTGGCTCGCGCAGCGCAGATCGTGATCCGCAACACTCTGCACCTCCTGGGCATCGCTGCCCCGGAGCGCATGTGACCACTGACCAGATCGCAAGCGGTACGCTGTCAATAACTCTCACACAACTCTGATGTCCGTCCTCGTCGTTGGATCGGTCGCGCTGGATTCCGTCGAAACGCCGTTCGGCAAGGCCGATGACGTGCTCGGCGGCTCCGCAACTTTCTTTTCCGCCGCCGCGAGTCATCTGACCAGCGTGCAGGTCGTCGGTGTCGTTGGCAACGACTATCCGATGGCGCGCCTGCGCGAGCTCGAGGAGCGCAATGTCGACCTGGGAGGAATAGAACAGGTCGACGGCCGGTCGTTCCGGTGGCGCGGACGTTACCGTCATGACCTCAACTCCGCCGAGACACTCGAGACACACCTGGGCGTGTTCTCGAATTTCGAGCCGAAAATTCCAGCGCGCTTTGCCAAGCCGGACTTCCTGTTTCTCGCGAACATCGACCCGCGACTGCAGCTCGCCGTGCTCAAGCAGGTCGAGCGTCCGCGCCTCGTCGCGTCCGACACGATGAACTTCTGGATCGAGAGCCGGCGTCCCGAGCTGATCGAGCTGCTCGGACACGTGGATCTCCTGACGTTGAACGACGCAGAAGCACGTCAGCTGACGGAGCAGAGCAACCTCGTGCAGGCCGCGCGGTGGATAATGGCCCACGGCCCCAAGCACGTGATCATCAAGAAAGGCGAGCACGGTGCATTTCTGTTCCGCGAGAACAACATTTTCTTCGCGCCGGCGTATCCGCTGGAGTCGGTGTTCGATCCCACGGGCGCGGGCGACTCGTTCGCGGGTGGCTTCATCGGTTATCTCGCACGCACGGGCGATCTGAGCGACGCCAACATGCGGCGCGCGGTGATCTACGGATCCGCGATGGGATCGTTTGCCGTGGAGAAGTTCTCGATCGAACGACTGATGACGGTTACGCGCGCGGAGCTGGACCAGCGCCTGCACGCTTTCAAGCAGTTGGTTGCGTTCGAGGAGGATGTGAGCGCGTGACGAGTGATCCGCGCGTCAATGCGAACGATGCGAATGCGCCGCTGGACTACCGCGCGGCCGGAGTCGACATCGATGCCAGCGATGACGCCAAGCGCCGGATAAGGAAGCTCGTCGAATCGACGTACACCGCTGGTGTGCGTGGCGCGTTCGGTGCGTTCGGCGGGATGTTCCGCGTTCCCACGGATGTCCCAAAGCCACTCCTCGTCGCATCCGCGGATGGTGTCGGCACCAAGACCAAAGTCGCGATCGAAGCTGGACGGCACGACACTGTCGGACACGACCTCGTCAATCACTGCGTGAACGACATCCTTGTGCAGGGAGCGAGACCTCTCTTCTTTCTCGATTACGTAGCGTTCGGCAAGCTCGAGCCCGCGATCGTGGAAGCCGTGGTATCGGGTGTTGCGGCCGGCTGCAATGAAAACGCCTGCGCGCTGCTGGGCGGCGAGACGGCGGAGATGCCGGGTATCTACACTCCACCCGACTACGACCTCGCGGGTTTCATAGTCGGCTGCGTGAGCGAAGATTCAGTGCTCGGCCCCGACCGCGTTCGTGACGGCGACGCACTCGTAGCTCTCGCAAGCACCGGCTTGCATACGAACGGATATTCGCTCGCGCGACGGATCGTCCACGACCGAATGAAGCTTCGCGCCACCGATGCGTTTCCCGGGATGGACGTCACGGTCGCCGATGCGCTGCTCGCGGTGCACGCGTCGTATCTTGCGGCAGTCGGACCGGTACTGGACCGGGTGCACGCAATGGCACACATAACGGGCGGCGGCATTCCCGGCAATCTGGACCGCGCGCTACCGCCCACGCTGGACGCCATCGTAAACCTCCCCAGCTGGGAAGTACCGGTGCTGTTCCGCGAACTGGGACGTGCGGGAGATGTCCCGGTCAGCGACATGTTCCGATCGTTCAACATGGGTGTCGGGATGATCGTGGTGTGTGACGACAGCGAGGTAGCGCCAGTCATTCAACACGCAGCGCGCGCGGGAATTGCTGCATGGAGACTCGGCGAAGTTCGTCCGGGCTTCGGACGCGTTATTCTCGAATAGGTCCCGTCAGGAGAGTCAATGAAGCTCAAGTCATCGAATATCGGTCCGCTCATCGCGGCATTGCTGCTCGTCCCCTCTGCGCCGATTGCCGCGCAGAGAACCGTGAACTCGCAGTGCTCTTCCATCGTAACCCAGGATGCGTGCCAGAAGGCGATCGACGTCTTCCAGTATCTCGCGCCACAACTGGGTGTTATCATTTCCGGCGGTAACGCGACGCTCGGCGTAGGCGGCACACTCGGTGGTCTCGGTCACATCTACATCAGCGGCCGCGCGAACGTGGTCAATTCGAACATCCCGCGCGTCGACCAGGTCACACCTGCGACGACCGGTGCCCGTGCGGATGAATATCCAACACAGTCGCAAATTGCAGGCATCCCACAGGCCGACGTTGCGATCGGACTGTTTCGTGGACTTCCGCTAGGGGTCACGAATGTCGGCGGAATCGACCTGCTCGGCAGCGTCAGCTATCTGCCGTCACTCGATGCGTCCGGCGTTCATATCACTACACCGAACGGATCCGTGAAATTCGGCGGCGGCGTGCGCGTTGGAATCATTCAGGAAAGCATTCTGTTCCCTGGAATCTCGGTCACCTATCTCCATCGCGGACTTCCAACAGTCGACCTTGCAGCCAACGACGGTGGCGGCGACTCGCTCAATCTCAAGAACGTCGATATCAGCACCGACTCCTACAGGCTGGTTGCGAGCAAGAGTCTCCTCATGCTCGGCCTCGCAGCGGGCGTGGGACAGGACCGCTACAGCTCGAGCGCAACCGGAAGCGGCTACGTTGCTGCACGTGGCGTGGCGGGCGTCGGGACACCTGCCGAATCGCTCGGCCCGATATCCATGAAGCAGAAGCTCACCCGCACGACATACTTCCTGGACGCGACACTCAACTTCCCAATCATCAAGCTCATAGGCGAGATTGGCCGTACGAACTCGGTAGACGTTCCGACGTACAACTCGTTCGCAGGCGCTGCCCCCGGCTCGGCTCAGACCTACGGCGCACTTGGCGTTCGATTCGGAATCTGAGCAGATGGCAGATGCGCGCGACGAGCAGTTCATGCGTCGCGCGCTGGCGCTCGCGGAGCGTGGCTGGGGACAGACTGCGCCCAATCCGCTGGTCGGCGCAATCGTGGTGCGCGACGGCGAAATAGTCGGTGAGGGGTGGCACGAGCGGTACGGCGAAGCGCACGCCGAGGTCAATGCGCTCGCGCGCGCTGGAAGCGCCGCACGGGGCGCGACGCTGTACGTCACGCTCGAGCCGTGCAATCACACAGGCAAGACGCCACCGTGCTCCGATGCGGTGATTGCAGCGGGGCTTGCTCGCGTCGTCATAGCTGCGCGCGATCCCGGCGCCGACTCTGGCGGTGGGGCGGAGAAGCTGCGCGCAGCCGGCATCGACGTCGAGACCGGATTGCTGGAGCATGAAGCGCGCGAGCTCAACGCGCCATTCTTTCACTCGTTCGTGTCGGATCGTCCGTGGGTGACGCTCAAGCTGGCGCTCTCCATCGACGGCGCGATCGCGGATTCCAAGCGCACGCGGGCCTGGCTCACGAACGAGGAATCGCGCGCTGAAGTCCACCATATTCGGGCCAACGTGGACGCAATCGCCGTCGGGGCCACGACCTACGCCACGGACCATCCATCGTTGACGGTGCGTGGCCCGATCCAGCCGCGAGTGCCGCCCGTACGGGTGGTCTTCGACCCGGACGCCAGATTATCGGCCGGTCGAACGTCCGTTCTAGAAGAAACGGACGCCGTAACGTTTGTTCGCGTGGCTGATCTTGCGGCGTCGCTCCGAGCACTGCGGGCCCGCGGCATCCGCTCGCTGCTCGTCGAGGGCGGCGCATCGCTCGCGTCGGCGCTGCTCGACGCGGAGCTGGTGGACAGGCTGGTTATCTTTCAGGCACCAATAGTATTGGGTGGAGGCGCGCTGGCGGCATTCTCTTCGACGTCGCCTCGCCGAGCGGAGAACGTCCGCCGGATCCCGATACTGCGTCGCCAGGCCTTTGGCGACGACCTGATGACTATTTATGCCCTGCACGCTGTTTGAAGAATGTTTACTGGACTGATTGATGAGGTCGGAACCATCGACCGCGTCGCCGATACGGACGCGGGTCGGGAGTTTCGGATTCGTGCTGGTTACGAAGCCCTTGTCTCTGGTGAGAGCATAGCGGTGAACGGTGCCTGTCTCACGGTGCGGGAATCGGGCGATGGATGGTTCACCGCCGCGGCGATCGTCACCACACTTGGCCGCACCGCGATCGACGGCTGGACTGTCGGCACGCGCGTCAATCTCGAGCGCGCCATGCGGCTCGGCGACCGCCTCGGTGGCCACCTGGTCCAGGGACATGTGGATGAGGTCGGCGTCGTGCGCGAAGTACGGCGTGACGCCGATGCTCTCATAATCGACATCGACGTGTCGGCTGACATGTTCGCGTCGTTCGTTCCCGTCGGCTCCGTCGCGGTGGATGGCGTGAGCCTCACTGTCAATGCTCTGCCGGCGGATCGCGTTCTTCAGATATCACTCATCGAATTCACGTTGCGCCACACCACTCTTGGCGATCTGCGCCATGGTGCGCGCGTTCACATTGAAGCTGACATGATCGGGAAGTACGTGCGGCGGCTGTTGACCCCATATACGGAGACGGTCGATGCCTGAGTCCGAATTGCCTGAACCCAGATTTGGAACCATCGAGCAGGCGCTGCGCGACATCGCGGCGGGCAAGATGGTCATTGTAGCTGACGACGACGATCGCGAGAACGAAGGCGATCTGATCTGCGCCGCCGAACACATAACGGCTGAAGGCGTGAACTTCATGATTCGGAAGGCGGGCGGGCTCATCTGTCTCGCGTTGACTGGCGAGCGAGCCGATCATCTCGACCTTCCGCAGATGAGCGACTTCAATACCGAAGAGCAACGTACGGCGTTCACCGTCAGCATCGATGCAGCGCCTCGCTTCGGCGTCACGACCGGCATCAGCGCGCACGATCGCGCCGCGACGATCAGAGTCGCGGTGGATCCGAGCACGACGCGTGGTGATCTCAGACGTCCGGGGCACGTATTTCCGCTGCGTGCACGCGAAGGTGGCGTGCTGCAACGCGTGGGCCACACCGAGGCCGCCATCGATCTTGCGCGGCTCTCCGGCATGCGTCCCGCTGGCGTCATCTGCGAGATACTCAACGAGGACGGAAGCGCGGCTCGGAGACCACAGCTGGAGCTGTTCGCGCGCAAGCACGGCCTCACCTTCGTCACGGTTGCGCAGCTCGTCGCGTACCGGTTGCGCACCGAGCGACTGGTGCATCGCATCGCCGAGGCACGCCTTCCTACCAATTACGGCGAGTGGCGCATCATCGGCTATCGCAACGACGTGGATCAACACGAGCACGTGGCGCTCGTGCATGGACATGTACTGGGCGAATCGGGCGTGCTCGTCAGAATGCACTCCAAGTGCCTCACGGGCGACGTGTTCCACTCGCAGCGCTGCGATTGCGGCTGGCAGCTCGACACGGCGATGGAGATGATTCAGGCGGAAGGGCGGGGTGTCATCGTATATCTCGATCAGGAAGGGCGCGGAATTGGTCTGCTGAACAAGCTCAAGGCTTACCAGCTGCAGGACGAGGGCAAGGACACCGTCGAGGCGAACGAGGCGCTCGGCTTCGGTCCCGACCTGCGCAATTACGGAATCGGTGCGCAGATACTGCTCGATCTCGGCCTGCGCTCGATGCGCGTGATGACGAACAATCCGCGCAAGCTTGTCGGACTGGAGGGATACGGGCTCACGGTCGATGACCGGGTGCCGATAGTTCCACCGTCCACCAGCGAAAACGCGCACTATCTCAAGACTAAGCAGGCGAAGCTCGGGCATCTGCTCGCGTCGTAACTGCGACGTCCTGCAACTCCGTGCAACGCACCTAAACGAAATCAATGGCAGAGTTCAACGGAACACCGCGCGGCTCGGGGCGACGTGTGGTAGTCGTCGCAAGTCGCTTCAACGAAACGATCACGCGTCCGCTCGTCGACGGTGCCCTGGAGGCGCTGGTCGCGCACGAGGTGGCATTCGACGACATCGATGTGGTGTGGGTGCCCGGCGCGTGGGAGCTGCCGCTCGCCGCGCGGCGCGCGCTCGAGAGTGGACGCTACGATGCGCTCGTCGCGCTTGGTGCAGTGATCCGGGGCGATACACCGCACTTCGATTTCGTTGCGGGTGAGGCGTCTCGCGGCCTCGCGCTGGTGTGCATCGATGCCGGTATCCCGATCGGTTTCGGACTGTTGACCTGCGACACCATGGATCAGGCGCTCGCTCGCGCTGGAGGGGTACACGGAAACAAGGGCTGGGATGCCGCTCTGGCGGCGCTCGAGACGACCGACGTCCTGGATCAGATCGAGCCAGCCGATGAGGGTTGAGTCGCGCGCGCGCTCACGCGCGCTGCAGGCGCTGTATGCGTGGGACATGCGCGATGGCACCGCGCTGGATCGCGTTGCGCAGCAGGTGTGGGATGATCTCGTCGTATCACAGGAAGAGCAACAATTTGCCGGATTCCTCGTTCGCATACTGATGGCACGCGGCGAGGAGATCGACAAGTCGCTGAGTGCAGTAACGACGAACTGGCGGCTGAGCCGCATCGGCGCGATCGAGCGATCGGTGCTGCGACTCGCGATCGCCGAACTGTTGCAGGGCACCACGCCACCGCGTGTCGTGATCAAGGAATCAGTCCGGCTTGCAGAACGTTACGGGAGCGAGCAGAGCGCGCGCTTCGTGAACGGAGTGCTCGACGCGTACGCGCGCCAGCAGGGCATGCTCTGACCGTTGCGCATCCTCGTCATCAACTGGCAGGATCGTGAGAACCCGCATGCTGGTGGCGCGGAGCTGCATCTGCACGAAGTATTCGGCCGCATAGTAGACAAGGGCCACGAAGTCGATCTGTTGTGCAGCGGCTTCGCCGGCGCTGCGGCCGACGTCACCCTGGACGGAATTCACGTGCATCGCGTCGGCTCGCGTTTTTCCTTCCCGCTACACGCCCACAGTGCATACCGGGCGCTGGTCGCGAAACACGACTACGACATCGTCGTCGAAGATCTGAACAAGATTCCGCTCTATACGCCGCGGTGGAAGCCGCGCAAGCTGGTGGTGATCACGCACCATCTGTTCGGCACGACTGCGTTCCGGGAGGAGTCGCTGCCGGTTGCCGCGGCGACGTGGCTCGCCGAACGCCCGCTTGGCGTCGGCTACCGGGGCGTTGCTTTTCAGGCAGTCAGCCAGAGCACCCGCGACGACCTGGTAGTTCGCGGCATCCCCGCCGATCGCATCGAGGTCATATACAACGGAGTCGATGTAGAGGCCCTCACGCCTGACCCGAACGTACGTTCGGAAACCCCCTTGTTCTCTTATCTGGGCAGGTTGAAGCGGTACAAGCGGGTCGATCTCGTTGTGAGAGCCTTCGCCTTGCTCGATGCGCGCGATGCTCGCCTGGAGATTGCAGGCAAGGGTGATGATCGTGACCGGCTGGAATCACTCGTGACAAATCTCAATATCGAGGACCGGGTTCGGTTCCTGGGGTATATCACGGAAGTGGGAAAGCGGGATCTGTTGCGGCGTTCATGGGCGACTGTTCTTGCCTCTCCCAAAGAGGGCTGGGGAATCAGTAACTTGGAGTCAGCAGCGTGCGGTACACCGGTGATCGCCGCGGACTCGCCAGGCATCAGGGAGTCGGTGGTTGATGGCGATACCGGTTTTCTTGTCCCGGGTTCGGATGTGGCTGCATACGCGGCTGCCATGAGAGGGTTGCTTGATTCACCAGAGCTCGTCACGACCTTAGGAGCCAACGCGCGCCGTTTCGCCGAAACCTTCACGTGGGAACGCGCGGCGGCAGAGACGTTGGCACATCTCCAACATGTAGCCAGGGGAGCGTAGCATGGATATCCAATTCCACGGACATCAGGCCGAGATCACCGACGGGCTTCGCATGAAAGCGGAGGAGGGAGTTCAGAAGTTGATGGAGCATCTCGGCAGACCAGTCGACGCAGACGTCTGGGTGAGCGAGGACGGCGTCAAGAAAACCGTGGAACTGGTGCTGCGTGCACCGCACTTCGACAATCTTGTCGCGAAGGGTGAAGGGAAGTATCACGAGCCGGCGTTGACCAACGCGATCGCCAAGCTGGACGCGCAGATTCGCCGTCTCAAGACAGCGAAGAAGAAGCAGGTTCACGAGGCCGAGCTGCGCGCGTGACGCGCCATCCCACTGTCGGCGAGCTGGTTGAACGGCTCGCCGACCCGCTGCAACTCGATGATCTGGGCGGCGGCGTGGGACTCCAGCGCCATCTACCGGGACCGGAAATTTCCAGTCCCGGACTGGCGCTGTCGGGTTACGTCGGACGCTTCGTATCGGATCGGCTTCAGGTGCTCGGCGAGACGGAGGTGAGTTATCTCAACTCACTCGATGCCGCGCGGCGCGAGGAAATCATCAAGCTGTTTTTCTCCTTCCATCTGCCGGCCGTATTCATCACGAAGGGCCAGGAGCCGCCGGACGGATTGCGCGAGCGAGCGCGTGACGCCGAAACGGCGCTGATTCGGACTGCCCTGTCGACGGCCGAATTCTACAGTGGCGTGAAACCGGCGCTGGAAGAATTATTTGCTCCGACAACCACACTGCATGGCTCGCTCGCTGACGTTTACGGAGTGGGCCTCTTCTTTACCGGCGCGAGCGGAATCGGAAAATCGGAGTGCGTGCTGGATCTCGTCGAGCGGGGCCATCGTCTGGTCGCCGACGATCTGGTAATAGTGTCCCGGCGCGGCCACGACCTGCTGATCGGCCGCGCGCACGAGATGGCGGCGCACCACATGGAAATTCGGGGCGTCGGACTCATCAACATCCCGTCCATCTTCGGCATCCGCTCGGTGAGGCAGCAGAAGCGGATCGAAGTCGTGGTGCATCTGGAGACCTGGGACCGTAACGCGCCGGTGGAACGCACCGGCCTCGATGCCTCCACGGCGAGCATCCTGGGCGTCGAGATTCCCAAGATCACCATACCGCTGAATCCCGGAAAAAACATCACGGTCATAGCGGAGGTGATCGCAATGAACCATCTTCTGCACTACTCCGGAATAAATCCGGCGGAACAGTTCAATGAGCGTCTGATTCAACGGATGCAGAAGGCATCAGCGATCCGGCGCTACCTGCAGGAGGATGTAGAGTAGATGGATCCTGACGTCGCGCCGCGCGCGATTGTCGCCGGGCACGGCGCACTTCCAGACGGTCTGGTCTCGGCGGTCGAGCAGATAACGGGACGCGGCAACGCTCTCATTCCTTTCTCCAACGTCGGGTTGGGACGCGCGGAGATCGAGAGCGGGCTGCGCGATCTGCTGGCGTTGCACGGCGTGAACGTGGTGTTCACCGACCTGCCCGGCGGTAGCGCGACGTTTGCCGCGCGCCGCGTGCAGCACGATACCCCGGGCCTCATCGTCGTAACCGGCGTCAGCCTTGCCGCGCTGATGGATTTCGTCTTCTGCGATGCGGAGATGCCCGCCGGTGAATCGACTGCACGTGCAGTCGAGAAGGGGCGCGCAGCCATTGCCTCCGTCGCGATCTGAATGCCGATAGCGCTCTACCGAATCGACGACCGATTGATACACGGACAGGTCGTCGTTGGCTGGGGACAGCCACTGGACCTTGGCTTCATCCTTCTGGTCGACGACGCGGTCGCAGAATCCGACTGGGAGCAGGAGCTCTACCGCCTCGGTGTTCCGCCGAGCATGGACGTGTATTTCGCGTCGACGAGCGAAGCGGCGCGCGAGATCGCGAAATACGCGTCAGATCGGCGCACAGGAATGGTGCTCACGGGAACTGTGGAAGCGATGTTGCAGCTTGCGCGCACTGCGGTGCTGCCGATCAAAGCGGTGAACGTTGGCGGCATTCATCACCGTGAGGATCGCACGCAGAAGATGCGCTACGTGTTCCTCACCAAAGGCGAAGAGCAGGATCTGCGCAGCATGGCCGAGCTGGGCGTGGTCGTCACCGCGCAGGACGTTCCGTCTGCGCCCAGTCACTCGCTGGAAGAGTTGCTACGCGGATGCATGACGTGACAGTCGAATCCATCCTCTTCAGCATAGTGCCTGTATCGCTGCTTGGAGCTGTGACCGGGTTGGACATGGTAAGCTTTCCGCAGATGATGTTGTCGCGCCCTCTCGTATCAGCCACGCTTGGCGGCGCGTTTGTCGGGCGGCCGGCGGCGGGACTCCTGATCGGTGCGGTGCTCGAGCTGATCGCGCTCGAGACCCTCCCATTCGGCGCATCGCGTTACGCGGAGTGGGGAACTGCTGGTGTCGTGGGTGGAGTGGTGATGGCTGGCCAGCCGGCAGGCGCGGCGGGCGCGCTTCCAGTCGCGATGTTCGCGGCGCTTGCGACCGCGGTATTCAGCAGCCGAAGCATGGTGTGGGTGCGTACCTGGAACGCACATCAGGCGCGCCAGCTGCGCACGGCGATCGATGCCGGCTCGCCGGCGGCCGTTGACAATCTGCAATTGCGCGGCCTCACGATGGATCTGGTGCGCGGCTTCGTCGTGACGTTCGTCGCGCTCATCGTGCTGTTTCCGCTGTCGGAAGAGATCGTTGCGATCTGGGGCGTCGATGCGATTCATTCGCGCGCTGTCGTGACAGCGCTCGCGGCCACCGTTGCCGCCGGCGCGATCTGGACGCTCACACACCGTGCGGCGCGCGCAGGCTGGCTCTTCGTGCTCGGGCTTGGCGCGGGCACCGCACTGTTGCTGCTGCAATGACGGCACCGCAGCTGCACAAATGGGCGCGTCGCGATCCTGGAACTCCGGCGCCGGTCGGGAAGGCGGCCATTGCCGCGGCGTTCATACGGCTGTTCGCGGTGCAGGGATCGTGGAACTACGAGACGATGGTCGGCAACGGGATCGCGTTCAGCATGAAACCGTTGCTCAAGGATCTACCTGAAGATCGATATCACTCCGCGATGGCGCGCCAGGCACGCTACTTCAACGCGCATCCGTACCTCGCAGGCGTGGCTGTGGGATCGCTGGCGCGGGCGGAGCTGGATGGCGAGAACCCCGCCCGCATCGAGCGATTCCGAACCGCTCTCTGCGGTCCCCTTGGCAGCGTCGGCGACCAGCTCGTCTGGGCCGGCTGGCTCCCGCTATGCTCGCTCATTGCTCTGACCGCGTTCGCGCTCGGAGCCGGCCCGCTGGTGGTGGTGTGTATCTTTCTTGGCGTCTACAATGTTGGCCATGTCGCGCTGAGGGCGTGGGGGCTTCGGGTCGGGCTCAGAAGCGGAATGCGTGTTGCGCCCGCGCTTGCCAATCCGGTTTTCAGAGAGTGGCCCGCCGCGCTGGCACGAATTTCGGCGGTGCTTGCGGGACTGATCCTGCCACTCGCATTGCAGCGCATCATTGGACCCGGACGCGTTCTAGCCGGTGGTGTTGCAGTCGTCGCGGTGATCGGCGCCGTCATTCTTGCTCGTTTCGGCGCGCGTGCGACGGGTTGGCGCGCCGCGCTCGGAGTGCTGGCGATCTTTGTCCTCTACTCGGTGGCACGTTGATGGCGGAGCGAACGGTTACGATCGTGAACAAGAACGGAGTCCACGCGCGACCTGCCGCCGAGATCGTCAAGACGGCCGGGAAGTTCGCAAGCAATGTTACAATCGTACGCGACGATCTCGAGGTGAACGGCAAGAGCATCATGGGAGTGATGATGCTGGCTGCCGAGTGCGGTTCGGAGATAATTCTGCGCGCCACGGGACCGGATGCGGATGCCGCGATCGATGCGCTGGCGGAACTCGTGGCGACAAAGTTCGGGGAACGGTAGGTGCCTCGCGCCATCGTCGGTCTGCCGGCCTCGCCAGGGATCGTCGTAGGACCCGTACATCTTCTCCGCTGGGAAGTACCGCAGGTGCGCCAGCGCATCATCGCGGACGAACAGGTCGGCCCCGAAATCGCTCGATTCGAAGACGTCGTCGCGCGGGCGCGGACGCGTCTTGGCCAGATCAGGGACCGCGTCAGCGCTCACGCGGGCGAGGAGGAGGCTGCCATCTTCGATGTGCAGCTCGCAATGCTCGACGACGTCGAACTGCTGGACAACGTGCGCGCTTTGATTCATCAGAATCTCGGAGCGGAGAAGGCATTCGATCTCGTCATGGCGGACTGGCGCCAGAGCTTTGCGCGACACACGCATCAGATGCTGCGCGAGCGCGTCGCCGACCTCACCGATGTGCACATCCGCGTGTTGTCGATGCTGCTCGGTCTTGCGGACCGCGATCCGGTGGATCTGCCGAAGGGCTCCAATGCGATACTCGTCACGCACGATCTGACGCCCAGTCTCACCGTGCAGCTGGATCGCGACGCGATAGCAGCGATCGCGACCGACGCAGGTACGCGAACCTCGCACGTTGCAATTCTCGCGCGGTCTCTGGGTCTCCCCGCGGTGGTTGGCCTGCGCGATGCCACAACCCAGTTGCATCCGGGAGATCGCGTAATTCTCGACGGTTCGCTGGGCGTCGTCGTTCCGAATCCAACCGAAGCGCAGATTGCGGCGTATGCCGAGCGTGCGGTGAGGGACGCGTCGGATGACGCAGCGATGCGCGCGATCGCGAGCGCGGAACCGGTCACGCTGGATGGAGTGCGAATCACGCTGCGCGCGAACGTCGACCTGCCGGACGAGGCCGCCGCAGCTGCCAGTAGTGGTGCGGAAGGTGTGGGACTGATGCGCACCGAATTCCTCGCCGTCGGTCGCGCAACCATGCCGGACGAGGAAGAGCAGTTCCGCGCGTATCAGGGCGTCGTGTGCGCATTCGGAAACCATCCCGTCGTCATTCGCACATTCGATGTGGGCGGTGACAAGCTGCCGATTCGTGGATATGCGACCGAGGCGAATCCATTCCTCGGCTGGCGCGCGATTCGTGTCTGTCTGGACGAGCCGGAGCTGTTCAAGACTCAGCTGCGTGCGCTGTTGCGAGCAGCGATGTTCGGCGACGTGCGCATCATGCTGCCGTTGATCGTCACGCTGGATGAAGTGCGCGCCGCGCGGCGACTGCTCAGGGAAGCATCCGATGAGCTCACCGCGCGCGGTGTGGAGCATCGCAGCGACGTACCGCTGGGCGTGATGGTGGAGACTCCAGCCGCCGCGATCGGCGCTGACATCCTGGCACCCGAAGTCGCGTTCTTCAGCATCGGTACGAACGATCTCGTTCAGTACACGCTCGCCGTCGATCGCGGCAACGTGAATCTGGCCGCGCGCTTCACGCCGTTGCACCCCTCGGTGCTGCGGCTCATCCGGCGTACGGTGCAGGCCGGCACTGCGGCAGGCCTGGAAGTAGCTGTCTGTGGCGAAATGGCATCGCAGCCCCTGATGGCGTTCGCGCTCATCGGGCTCGGGGTTCGCCAGTTGAGCGTTGGCGCACAGTCGGTCGCGCTCGTGAAACGGGTCATCCGCGGGATAAGCGTGGACGTGGCCCGGGCGGCCGCTGACTCGGCGATGCTGGCCGGTACGGCCGAGGAAGTGGAGCAGGTGCTCCGCAGCGCAGTCCGGTCCGCCTTTGGGGATGCCCCGTTTCTGCGGTACGGATTGCCCGTCAAGGGTGATCTGGATATGTTTGGAGACGCCGGCGCTTGATCCATCCGTTCATCCGGCTTGACGGAAATAGTCGGCCTTCCCGCCCATCGGGCTGGTAGCAGGTCATCCCCGTCTCGCCCCTATCAATGATATTGTGTCCGAACGCCATCTTTTCACGTCCGAATCCGTAACCGAAGGCCACCCCGACAAGATCGCCGATCAGATTTCCGACGCGATCCTGGATGCGATTCTCACCGATGATGCCACCGCGCGCGTAGCGTGCGAGACACTTGTGACGACTGGTCTTGCGGTTGTCGCGGGCGAGATCACGACCGACACGTACGTGCCGGTGCCGGACATCGTCCGCGAGACGATCGCGCGCATCGGCTACACTGATGCGACGTTCGGCTTCGACTGCAATACGTGCGCGGTCATGAGCACGATCGACCGTCAGTCGCCCGATATCGCGCAGGGCGTCGATACGGGTGGCGCCGGCGATCAGGGAATGATGTTCGGCTACGCCAGCGACGAAACGCCGGAGTTGATGCCGCTTCCCATCCAGCTCGCGCACCGCATCACGCACGCGCTTGCTGACTACCGTCGCGCTGGCGGAAAGAAGTGGCTGCGTCCGGATGGCAAGGCGCAGGTAACGGTAGTGTATGAAGATCACATCCCCGTAGCAGTCGATACGGTGGTAGTGTCGACGCAGCACAGCGACGACATATCGACGCGTCGCCTGCGCCAGGCGATCATGTCGGAGGTGATCGAGCCGAACATCCCGAAGGAGATGCGCGGGCGCGGCATCAAGTATCACATCAACCCGACAGGTCGCTTCGTGATCGGCGGCCCGCAGGGCGACGCTGGTCTCACGGGACGCAAGATCATCGTGGACACCTACGGTGGAATGGGTCGGCACGGTGGCGGCGCGTTCTCGGGCAAGGATCCGTCCAAGGTCGATCGGTCAGCGTGCTATGCTGCCCGCTGGGTTGCAAAGAACGTCGTCGCCGCAAAGCTGGCGCGGCGCTGCGAGGTGCAGCTCGCGTATGCGATCGGCGTTGCGCGGCCGGTGTCGGTGGCGATCGACACTTTCGGGACGGGCACTGTGCCTGATTCGGCTATCACTCGTGCAGTGAGCGAGGTTTTCGACCTCACGCCGCGCGGGATCATTACTGCGCTGGATCTGCGCAAGCCGATCTACACCCCGACGGCATCGTATGGTCACTTTGGCCGGACGCCGGAAAAGATCGGGCGCGGACGGAACGCTGCTACGTTGTTCACGTGGGAGCGCACGGATCGCGCGGCGGCGTTGAAGAAGGCAGTCTAGGGAAAGCCGGGTCATTAGCGGGGCGAGCCCGGCGAGACATTCAGGGACGCCGGGCTCGCGAAGACTCGTCATTCCCGCGAAAGCGGGAATCCATCTGCTGCCGACCCGCATGGTGCCGCGATCAGGTCCAAGAATCCATAACATGGATTCCCGCTTTCGCGGGAATGACGAGCTGGGTCCAGAATTCGCAGGGGTGACAATTGCACGGCGAGGACGACGCGGCCCCGGTTTCCGGCCATTATCTTCCAGCCATGGCACTGCTCGAAGTCGAGGTGATGCGCCTCGGGCTGGATCGTACTTCCAATGCGTACGTCGTGATCCTCCGGGAGAAGGGCGGCGATCGGCTGTTGCCGATCTGGATAGGGCAGCCTGAAGCGGAGTCGATCGTGATCGAGATGCATCAGATGCATCGCGAGCGGCCGCTCACACACGATCTGTGCAAGAACATCATCACGCAGCTGGGTGCGACGCTGATGCGCGTGAGCGTGACGCGCATAGTCGCGCGCACTTACCACGCTGAGCTGCAACTGGCCAGTCGCGACGGAAGCGTCGTGGTGGACGCGCGCCCGTCCGATGGTATCGCGCTCGCCCTGCGATTCAACGCGCCTATCTTCGTGAGCGATGATCTGCTCACCACGGCAGTGCTGGACGAATCGGAGACGATCGCGGAGCTCCAGGTCGATCCGGAATTCAGGCCGATGTCGCCGGAACAGCTCAAGGCATATCTCGAAAACCTCAGGCCGGAAGATTTTGGCAAGTTCCGGCTCTAGGATTCTCGGCGCGCTTTTAGCGCTAACGTTTGCGGCAGTGTGCGGCGCTCAGGAAAGCTCGAGCGTCTCCGGCCGCGTCGTCAAACCGGGCGGGGATTCCGTCGTTGCGGTGGCCGGCGCGTGGGTCACGCTGCATCGCGTCGGGACCGATCACGCCGGCCCGGTGGATTCCACGCACACCAACGGATCGGGTCGTTACTCGTTCAGGTACAAGCGCACCGGTGCCACCGATGCGATCTACTTTGTATCCTCGTCGCACGATGGTGTCGCGTATTTTTCGCACCCGCTGAACGCAGGCGACGAAAGCGGGGATGACGCGGAGATAGTCGTGTTCGACACGACTTCGCACCGCGTGCCGATGACGATCCGCGGGCGCCACATCATAGTGAGTCGCGCAGCACCCGATGGTTTGCGTACCGTCACCGAAGTGTTCGAGCTTTCCAACGATACGTCGGTAACGCGTGTCGCGCCGAACGAATCGGACGCAGGCGCGGTATGGTCGTCGGGGCTTCCGTCTGGGGCAGGTACGCCAGTGGTGGCGGACGGTGACATTCCTGCAGCGGCGGTACGCTTCGCAAATTCGCGCGCACTCGTGTACGCGCCCTTTGCCCCCGGCATGAAGCAGCTGGCATTTCACTACGATTTGCCGGCGGATGCATTTCCGCTCAAGATTCCGTTCGAGCAGAGTGCAGTCGTGTTCGAAGTTCTCGTCGAGGATTCGACCGGTGTCGCGACTGGTGCGCGACTGGCCGCGGTCGCTCCGGTCGCAATCGAAGGTCACGAGTTCCGGCGATATCTCGCG
>Ga0207678_10000597_pt1 | contig 33081 bp, 20 predicted proteins | sample KBSC63metaG_FD_184319 | JGI IMG/M metagenome (GOLD analysis project Ga0207678, IMG submission 184319) | Corn rhizosphere microbial communities from Kellogg Biological Station, Michigan, USA - KBS C6-3 metaG (SPAdes) (version 2) | ecosystem: Host-associated > Plants > Roots > Rhizosphere > Soil ... | reverse complement strand
CAGGTTGTAATTGGCGGGCGTGTTCTGGTTCATCGCCCCGTAACCATTGTAAGCCCCGGAATTTGTCCATACCTGCGCATGCGCGGCGGTGGCGAAGTTCGCCGCAAGGGCGATGGCGGTAACGACCGTGAGGGTGCGCATGGCGATAATCCGGTTTTTCTCGTCTGCCTCATCGCAATCGCCATGCCAGCCCTTAATCGCCGTTAAGCAGGGGCTGTCCCACCCCGGCGCGCGAACGGCGCGCTTTTCCGGCTTTTCCCGCATCGGCGCCGCTGCGGCCCGATCCCGCTTTGACGCCACGCGCATCCGGCGCGCGGCGCGCTGTGTCGGATTGGGACTAGAAAAACGCCGCGCGATGCGCTGTATAAGGTGATGGCTTTCCTGCATTCCGGCCCGGCGCCGGCTCACGAATCCGAACCGATGACTTCAGAATCCGACGACGCCCCGCTCGATCCCGCACTCGTCGCGACGCTCGCGACGCTGCACGAAGCCGCGACCGATCCGTCCGGCAAGACCTGGTCGCTACCGAAGATCGCGAAGCGCACGCAATTGCCGATGAGCACGCTGCGTCGCGTGCTGACGCAACTCGACGCCGCCGGCCTGAGCGCGACGACGCTGAGCGACGATGGCACCGGCAGCGCCGCATTGACCGAAGAGGGGCGCGCCGTGTGCGCGCAACTGTTCGGCGCGAACGACGCCGAATGAAAAAACGGACCGCCCGAAAGCGGTCCGTCGCATGACGGTTCGACACGCGGCATCGGCCGCATCACCGTGGTATCACCACCGCACCGTCAACCCGCCCATCACGGAGTGACGGTAGGTCTGGTCGTTCAGTCCGTGCCGGTAGCCGATGTCGAGATCGAGCCAGGGCTTGGGCGAATAGATCGCACCGGCGATCACGAACGCCGGATTCGCGCCGGCGCCACGTTCCGCGTTGCGCGACGTGCCGATGTCCGCCACGATCTGCAGCGTGTCGGCCGCCTTGTAGATCGCCGCGCCCGAGAAAGCCCAGATCGCCGTCAGGTCGCCCTGGCGATTCGGTTGGTACGTCATGCCCGCATTCGCGAGAAACGAGAACCGCGACACGTCGATTTGCGCGAGCAGCGTCGCGCCGGTTCCGACGCGGCCGGTGCCGAGCCCGCGCCGGTCGTTGCCTGTTGGCATCGTCGCCATCGGCTTCAGCGCGAGCGACAGCGGCCCGCGTTCGACAAACCGCCACTTCATGCCGATCTCGACATCGCCGAACCCGGCGCCGCTCTCGTCGGTGCGCGTTTGCAGATGCGTGTACGGCGCGTTGACGTAGAGATCGACGCGTTCGCCGAAGCCGCGCGTGAGCGTCGCGTTCCACATCTGATGGCGGCCGTTTTCGTCCTGTTTCGAGGTTTCCTCGGCATTGAGCTCGAACTGCCAGTTCGCGTTGCCCTGGGTGCCCGGGTCGTCGCTGACGAGCGGGTGGGCGGCAAAGGCGTCGAGTGGCGCGAGCAGCGCGCTCGCGGCCGCGAGCGGGAGCATTCTTTTCATCACGTCATCCTTGGTGCGTCGGCGGCGGCCGGCCCCGCGCGGGCCGGCACGCCGTCGTCCGGAGGAAATCAGAACCACTGCTTGTAGCGACGCACATAGATCGTCTTGACGATCTGCGCGAGCAGGATGTAGCCGACCATCGTCGCGGCGAGCCACAGCCAGTAGGTGCCCGGCAGGTGCATGAAGCCGAGCGAATCCGCGAACGGTGAGAACGGCAGCCAGCAGCCAATGGCGATCGCGGTGAACGTCGACAGCAGCACCGGCAGTGCGGCCGTGCTCTGCAGGAACGGGATCTTCTGCGTGCGCAGCAGATGCACGACGAGCGTCTGCGACACGAGGCTCTCGATGTACCAGCCCGAGTTCATCACGACCTGGCCGCCCGTGCCGCCGTGCAGGTGATACATCGCGCCCGCGCCGAACACGGTCCACATCAGGATGTACGTCGTGATGTCGAACACCGACGACGTCGGCCCGACCCACAGCATGAAGCGGCCGATGTTGCCGGCTTCCCACTTGCGCGGCTTCTTCAGGAATTCCGGATCCATCCGGTCCCACGGCAGCAGCATCTGCGACGTGTCGTAGATCAGGTTCAGCACCAGCAGCTGGGTCGCGAGCATCGGCTCCCACGGCAGGAACGCGCTGGCGACGAGCACCGAGAACACGTTGCCGAAGTTCGAGCTGGCGGTCATGTTCAGGTACTTCAGGATGTTGCCGAACGTCTCGCGGCCCTTGATCACGCCTTCCTCGAGCACCATCAGGCTCTTTTCGAGCAGGATGATGTCGGCGGTTTCCTTCGCGATGTCGGCGCCGCTGTCAACCGAGATGCCGACGTCGGCGTCGCGCAGTGCGGGCGCGTCGTTGATGCCGTCGCCGAGGAAGCCGACCGTGTGGCCGTTCGCCTGCAGTGCCTTCACGATGCGCGCCTTCTGCAGCGGCGTGAGCTTCGCGAACACCGTCGTGCGTTCGACGACCTGCGCGAGCGTCGCGTCGTCGAGCGCCTCGATTTCGGCGCCGAGCACCGGCTTGCCCGGCTGGAGGCCGACCTGGCGGCAGACCTTCATCGTGACGGTCGGGTTGTCGCCCGTCAGCACCTTCACCGATACACCGTTCTCGCGCAGCGCGGCGAGCGCCGGCGCGGCCGATTCCTTCGGCGGATCGAGGAAGGTCAGGAAGCCGCGCACGACGAGGTCGCGCTCGTCGGCGGTACGGTACTGCTCGCGTTCGTCGCCGCGCTGGATCGTGCGCGTCGCGAGCACCAGCACGCGGAAGCCGTCCTCGTTGTATGCGTTCGCCTGTTCGAGCAGCCGCTTGCGCGCGACGAAGTCGAGCGGGCGCACGCCGTCCTCGTCCTGCACATGGGTCGACACCGCAAGCATTTCCTCGACCGCGCCCTTGCAGATCAGCAGGTGCGTGCCGTGCGTGTCCTCGACGACGACCGACAGGCGACGGCGCACGAAATCGAACGGCAGCTCGTCGATCTTCTTGTAGCCCTGCGGCTTCACGCGCTCGCCGATCTCGTCGGCGCGCGCGACCACGGCGATGTCGATCAGGTTCTTCTGGCCGCTCTGATGGAAGCTGTTCAGCCAGCCGAGCCGCAGGATGTCCTCGTTCTTGTGGCCGGACAGGTCGAGATGGTGTTCGAGGATGATCTTGTCCTGCGTGAGCGTGCCGGTCTTGTCGGTGCACAGCACGTCCATCGCGCCGAAGTTCTGCACGGAGTTCAGCCGCTTCACGACGACCTTGCGGCGCGCCATCGCGATCGCGCCGCGCGCGAGGTTCGCGCTGACGATCATCGGCAGCATCTCGGGCGTGAGGCCGACGGCCACCGCGAGCGCGAACGTGAGCGCGCTCAGCCAGTCGCCCTTGGTCAGGCCGTTGATCATGAACACGATCGGCACCATCACGAACATGAACTTGATCAGCAGCCAGCTCACGCTCGCGACGCCGCGATCGAAGCTCGTCTCGATCCGCTTGTGGCTCACGACGTTGCGCGCGAGCGAACCGAAGTAGGTGTCCTCGCCGGTCGCGACGACGACGGCCGTCGCGGTGCCGCTTACCACGTTGGTGCCCATGAAGCACACATTTTCGAGATCGAGCAGCGACGTCGACGCGTCGTTCGCCGCGCCCGGCGTGCCGGCCATGCCCGTGTGCGCCGACTTGCCGGCGACCGCGCCGAGCGTGTCGTACTTCTCGACCGGCAGCGCTTCGCCGGTCAGCACGGCCTGGCTGATGAACAGGTCGCGCGACGCGAGCAGGCGCACGTCGGCGGGAATCATGTCGCCGGCCGACAGGTGCACGATGTCGCCGACCACCACTTCGCGCATCGGCACCTCGCGGCGCGCCGGCTCGGACGTGTCGGTCACCGCGCGCTGCACGGTCGCCGTCGTGCGGACCATCGCCTTGAGCTTTTCGGCCGCACGCAGCGAACGGAATTCCTGCACGAAGCGCAGCAGCGCGCTGATCGTGACCATCGTCAGCAGGATCGTCATGCCGACGTAGTCGCGCTCGCCGGGCGCCGCGAAGTAGACGTCGGTGCAGAAGCTGATCGCGGCCAGCACCAGCAGCACATAGACGAACGGATTGTGGAACGCGTGCAGCAGCTGGCGGGCCCAGTGCGGCGGCTTGTCGTGCGCGATTTCGTTCGGGCCGTGGTGCTGAAGACGATCGGCGGCCTGGTCGAAGGTCAGGCCGCGCGTGCTGGTGCGCAGCGACTTGAAGGTTTCTTCGAGCGGGCGGGCCGCTTCCTGCGCGGCGCGCATGATGCGTGGTTCGTTCTGCTGACCGGGGCCGGCGTGGATGAAGCCGCGCTGTTTCTTTTGCGTGGTTTTACGTTGTGTCATGAGTCGCTCCTTGCGCACGAGGCGGCGGGCGGGGAGCGACCGTGACGTTATCGACGCACGAGCGCTCCCCGCCGCGTCGCGTCAGGCGCGATCGGGGGTGGATCGGTGAAGGGGGGAACGCTCGCCGGCGCGCGGAGTGTTGCGGTCGGAGGATCGATGCGCGGCGGCGCACCGGCGAGCGATAATCGACTACTGTCGTCCGGGTTCATCTGCACTCCTGTCGGTTGCGGGTAGCGGGCACGGGCGATCGGCAGCCGCGCACGCACGAAGGCGCGCGGCGCGATGGCACGCGAACGGAACACGCGCGCAGCTCGCGCGGCGCGCAGCACGAATACACGCGCGGCAGCGTACCGTGACGCGGCGCGGGCATTCGGCGATATCGAAAAAATTCGGCGGGGGATTCTGGCCGGTAATCAGGCCGGAAGGACGCCGCATCCTGCTTCCCGGGATGCGGCAGAAGACGAGGCTCTGCGCGGTTTCCTCAGGCAGCAGTCAAGTTGGTCGAGGACCAACTACAACTCGCATCGGTGTTCACAGAACACTCCATGTAATCAGACGGGGCGATGGTAATGGCTCGTCGTGCGAAGCGTCAACCTTTTTTCCGCCCTTCATTTTCCGGCAATTCTTGCAGAACGTTAGCGCGACTTGGCGCGACGAGATCGGCTGCGCGCATGAAAAAACCGCGCGCATGGCAATGCATGCGCGCGGTCGTGTCGACTCAGTGTGGTGCTTACTGGATGGCAGCCGTGACGGCGGCGCCTGCATCGGCGATGCCGGCGCCCGCCGGCAGCGCGGTGCACGACGTGCTGGCCGGCAGCATCGCCGCACGCGCGCCGCCTTGCAGCTTCTGCTGGATCTGCGCGGGCGTGAGGTTGCCGTTCATCGACAACATCAGCCCGACGATGCCCGATACCTGCGGCGTCGCGAGACTCGTGCCGCTCGCGGTGCCGTACGTGTCCGCGCCCGGCGTCGTCGTGCCCCCGTTGGCCGTCGACAGGATGCTGACGCCCGGTGCGCTCAGCGCGACGTCGGAACCGAAGTTGCTGAACGAGGCGCGGCGGCCGGTCGCGTCCGTCGCGCCGACGCTGATCACGCCGCGGCAGTTCGCTGGCTGGTCGAACGCGGTCGACAGGCCGTCGTTGCCGGCGGCGACGACGACGGTCACGCCCTTCGCGTTCACGTCGTCGATTGCCTGCTGGAACGTCGCGCTACATGCGCCGACACCGCCCAGGCTCAGGTTGATGACCTTCGCGGGATTCGGATTGGTCGCCACGCCGGCGACCGGAATGCCGGCCGCCCAGCGCATCGCGTCCGCGATGTCGCTCGTCTTGCCGCCGCACTTGCCGAGCACGCGCACCGGCAGGATCCGGCCGAGCCACGATACGCCGGCGACGCCGATACCGTTGTTGGCGTTCGCGCCGATCACGCCCATCACGCGTGTGCCGTGCCAGCTGCTGGTGCTCGGTTCGCTTGCGCAGTGATAGTACGGGCCGTTGACATCGTCGAGTTCCTGTTGCGTGACCCAGTCGCCCGGATCGCTCGCATCGGTGCCGCGCGTCTGGCCGTTGTTGCTCGTGTTGATGTTCGAGATGAAGTTGTAGCCGGGCAGCAGGTTGCCGACGAGGTCGGGGTGCGGCCGGTAGCCGGTGTCGAGCACGGCGGTGACGACCGTCGGCGAACCCTTGGTGCGCGTCCAGGCGGGCGGGGTGTTGATGCCGACGCTCGCATCGGACAGATACCACTGCTGGTTGTACGCGGGGTCGCTCGGCGTGTCGCGGATCCGCATCGGGTGATCCGGTTCCGCGTAGTCGACGTCGCCGTCGGCCGCGAATGCCTGCGCGAGCGCCGCCGCGTCGCCGGACGCGATACGCTGGCCGATCGACAGCACGGCCGCGCCATCCGACAGCGTCCGCTCGACCTGCACGTTCAGCGATGCCTGCGACGCCGTCACGGCGGCATACGCACGTGCGGTGCCGCTCGTCGTCGGTGCCGACCAGCGCGTGATCGAGCGCTGGATCACCGCGTCGAGCCGCGTGCCGGTGTCGAGGGCCGCCATCGCGCGCGTCGCCGTCAGTGTCTTCAGCTTCACGATCAGGTGGTCGACCGGCGGCTCGGCCGGTGCGGTGGTCTGGGCGGCCATCTGCGCGGCGGCTTGCTGCGTCGTGCAGGCGTTGCCGCCGCTGGTGGTGGGCGGGGTCGTCGGGGGCGCGGGCGTCGGTGTCGGGGCGGGCGACGGCGCGGGGGCCGGGGCTGTATTGGAGGAAGACGGATTGCTGCCGTCGCCGCCACCGCCGCCGCAGCCGGCGAGGGGAAGCAGGGCCGCGGCGGAGAGCATGCCGGCAAGCATGCGCGCGTGAGCGGAGCGGGCCAGCGCGATATTGAAACGTGTGGCTCTCATGGTGAAGCGATCCTCGTAGATAACCGTCGTGCTGGCGGTCGTGCCTGGTCCGGAGGAACACCGGACAATGTCGTTTTTGTCTGACGTCTGCCGCGAGGTTGCTGCGACGCGCCATGGATTGGGTAACGGCTACTGCGGACGCTTCTTGAGTCGTTGTAGGAGAAAAAATCGGATTACCGCAAACGATTGCGATGTTGCGGCGCAGCACAATTGCGGGTCGGATGGCCATAAGCCGGCAGGCAGGACGCGACCGAATGCTGCCGGCCGGGCGCGAGACAGCATCCGCGCCCGTTTGCGCGCCACGGAAAATGGGGCTGCCGCGTGGGCAAGCTCCTTACGCTTTCCCTGATGCGACGCGAATTTTGTCGGGCGTACGATCGCGATTCGATCAACGTTTCGTCAGGAGAAAAGCATGGATCGCCGCTTCCGTTGGCTGGCCGTCGCGCTGACCTGCGCACTGGCAGGCACAGCACACGCGCAGGCGCTTACCGGCACGCTGAAGAAGATCAAGGACACGGGCATCGTGTCGCTGGGTATCCGCGAATCGTCGGTGCCGTTCTCGTATTCGGACAACCAGCAGAAGAACATCGGCTACTCGCGCGACATCGCGGCGCGCATCATCGACGCGCTCAAGGTTGAGTTGAAGGCGCCGAACCTGACGGTGAAGGAAATCCCGATCACGTCGCAGAACCGGATTCCGCTGCTGCAGAACGGCACGATCGACTTCGAGTGCGGGTCGACGACCAACACGCTGGAGCGGCAGAAGCAGGCCGCGTTCTCCAACAGCATCTTCTTGTACGGGATCCGCTTCAGCACGCGCAAGGATTCGGGCGTGAAGGACTTCGCGGACCTGGCCGGCAAGACGGTCGCGACGACGGCCGGCACGTCGGACGAGCGCCTGCTGCGCAAGCTCAACGAGGAGAAGGGGATGAACATGACGATCATCAGCGCGAAGGACCACGCCGAAGCGTTCATGAACGTCACGACGGGGCGCGCGGTCGCGTTCGTGATGGACGAGCCGCTGCTGTACGGCGAGATCGCGAAGGACCGCAACCCGGGCGCGTACACGGTGGCAGGCACGCCGCTCGTCCATGAAAACTATGCATGCATGATGCGCAAGGACGATCCTGCGTTCAAGCACGTGGTCGACGGCGTGATCGCGAAGCTGCAGACTTCCGGCGCGGCCGAGAAGCTCTACGACCAGTGGTTCATGCAGCCGATTCCGCCGAAGGGCGTGAGCCTCAACTATCCGCTGTCGCCGGAGATGAAGCAGCTGTTCAGGAATCCGACGGATCAGGCGCAGTACTGAGCAGGGCGTCGAGTCAGCGTGCGGGCCGACATGTAGCGTGATCGGCCCTGCACGATCGAATCTGTCCGGCCTGCGGGCCGGCGTCGCGGTGCGCATCCTGCGGCCGTAGTGGGGTCCGTGCGCATCGCGCCGGATGCTGAAAACCCGTTCTCTGATCCCTCGCCGCACGCGTCGCGCGTGCCGTGCCGCACTTCGAAAGGCCTCGATCCGGGGCCCGTCTCCACCGGTCTTTTCCCTCCTTACCGCAACGCATGCTCGTGCCGGCGCGTGGTGCGCGTGTTCGTGCCGGCTCGCGCCCGGTGATGTCGTCTGCCGCGTAAACCCGAATTCAGATTTCAATTTGAACTGGTCAGAATCGGCCGAAATTGTTCAACAATTTTCGGCGGAAAATCCCGGAAAGCCGCATACGGCGGCCCGCGGGAGGCGTTGCGACGTTTCAGCGCGGGAGCCGAACAACCCAGGAGCTTCGCCATGTCCGCTCGTTTCCCGCTTCGACATTTCCTCCGCGGCGCGCTCGTGCCGCTCGCGTTCGCGTGCTCGCTCGCGGCCGCGGCTCCGCTGCAGACGGTGCGGCCCGGCACCTTGCTGGTGGGCTCCGACCTCACGTATCCGCCATACGCGTACCTGGAAGCCGGCAAGCCCGCCGGCTTCGACGCCGAGTTCGCGCGGCTGCTCGCACGTCACCTGAAGCTGGAGCCGGTGTTCCTCGATACGCGGTTTCCGGACCTGATTCTCGGAATGAAGGCGCGGCGTTTCGACGTCGTCGCATCGGCGCTGTACGTGACGCCCGATCGCGTGAAGCAGGTCGATTTCGTGCCGTACCTGAAGACGGGCGCATCGCTGCTAGTCGCGAAGGGCAGCGCGTTCCTGCCGAAGACGCCGCAGGACCTCTGCGGCAAGCGGGTCGGCTCGATCAAGGGTGCGTCGTGGACGCCGAAGCTGCGTGCGGTGTCGCAGGACACGTGCAAGGCGGCCGGGCGCGGCGAGATCGCGATCCTCGAGTTCCCGACGTCGCCGGAAGCGACGTCGGCGCTGATGTCGAAGGCGGTCGATGTCCAGATCGAGGACGCGGCTGTCGCGCAGGGGATTCCGAAACAGACGAACGGGCGTGTCGACATCAGTTCGACGACGCTGTTGTATCCGATCGTCATCGGCCTCGGCATGACGAAGGGCGATAGCGGCCTGCAGGGTGCGCTACAGGGCGCATTGAACGATGCGAAGCGCAGCGGCGAGTACGGCAGCCTCGTGAAGAAATACGGATTGCAGGAGCCGACGCCCGCCGACGTCGCCAATGCGCTCGGCACCGCGAAGTAGACACGCAGCAAGCATGTAGCAAGCACGACCCGACCACCGCGCGCCGCGCGGCCGCATCTCCATCCGCGGTTGAGGAGTCATCGATGCAGTTCGATTGGCACTATGCGTTTCAGCTCTTGTGGGACAAGGATTTCTGGCGCGCCTGCGTCGTGGTCGTCGAACTCAGCGTCGTCGCATGGCTGCTCGGCGTGTTGCTCGGGTTTCCGGTGGCGCTCGCGAGACAGTCGCACCGGCCGCTGCTGAAGCGCGCGGCGGCCGTCTACATCTGGTTCTTCCGCAGCCTGCCGCTGCTCGTGCTGCTGGTCTTCATCTACAACCTGCCGCAGGTCTTTCCCGCAACCAGCGCGGTGCTGTCCGATCCGTTCACGGCCGGCCTGATCGCGATGGTGCTGAGCGAGACCGCGTATTTCGCGGAAATCCATCGCGGCGGGATCCTGTCGGTGCCGCGCGGGCAGCTCGAGGCCGGCCGCGCTCTGGGTATCCGCTTCGCCGGCATCCAGCGGTTGATCGTGATGCCGCAGGCGATCCGCATCGCGCTGCCCGCGCTCGCGAACGAGTTCATCACGATCGTGAAGCTCACGTCGCTGGTGTCGGTGATTTCGCTGGCCGAGATTCTGCTCGTCGGACAGCGGCTGTACACGCAGAACTTCCTCGTGTTCGAAACGATGCTGGCCGTGGCGTTCTACTACGTGTTGATCGTGACCGTGTTCAGCCGGCTGCTCGGCTATCTCGAGCGGCACCTCGACGTCAGTCGGCGCACGCCCGTCCAGGCCGACGAGATCGATCTCGCGCTGCCGCCGTCGGCGCCGGCCGTCGCGCCGAGGCAGCGGGCGAATGCCGAATTCGCGCTTCGCCTGAAAGGCGTGCAGCAGCGCTACGGCCGCCACGAAGTGTTGAAGGACATTCATCTCGACGTCGTGCCGGGGCAGGTCGTGTCGATCATCGGCCCGTCCGGCTCGGGCAAGACGTCGCTGATCCGCACCATCAACGGGCTCGCGCCGGTGAACGCGGGCGAGATCGACCTGTACGGCGAGCCGTTCATCCGCGCGTCGGGTTCGCATCCGCCGCGCGTGTCGCACGAGCGCATCCTCGATATCGGCATGGTGTTCCAGAGCTTCAACCTGTTCCCGCACCGCACCGCGCTGCAGAACGTGATGATGGCGCCGTGCTATCACCGGCAGGCCGATGCAGTCGCGATCCGGCTGCAGGCGCTGTCGCTGCTCTCGAAGGTCGGCATGCTCGAGCATGCGAACAAGTATCCGCACCAGCTTTCCGGCGGCCAGCAGCAGCGTGTCGCGATCGCGCGCGCACTCGCGACGCGGCCGTCGATCATGCTGTTCGACGAGCCGACCTCCGCGCTCGATCCCGAACTCGTCGGCGAAGTGCTGAAGGTTGTCGAGACGCTGGCGAAGGAAGGGATGACGATGATCATCGTGACCCATGAAATGAACTTCGCGTTCAAGGTATCCGACCGGATCGTGTTCATGGAGAGCGGGCGCATCCTGTACGACGTGCCGCCGGAGCGGATTCGCGCCAGCGGCGACGCGCGCGTGAAGGATTTTCTGAAACACGTTCACATCGCATGACGAACGACTGGACGGGAGCACGAATGGACCCGACGGGCTTTCGGCTGGGCGACATGAACGCACGCTCGTGTGCGCAGCGGCTGAGCGCGTGTCTCGCACGTGCCGATGCGTATCCCGGCGACATCGGAACCGCGTGGCTCGCACGGCGCGACGCCGCCGCGCTTGCCGACGCGCGTGCATGGGATGCGTCGTTGCGCGGCGGTGCGGCCGATGCGCCGCTGGCCGGCGCCGTGCTGACGGTGAAAGCCTGTTTCGATTGCGAAGGCTGGGTCACGCATGCCGGCTCGCGTGTGCTGGCCGACGAGCCGCCGGCACGCACCGACGCCGCGATGGTGTCGATGCTGCGCCGGGCCGGCGCGGTGCTGGTCGCGCAGACGGCGATGACCGAGTTCGCGTATGGCGCGCTCGGCGTGAATCGTGCGTACGGTACGCCGACGACACCGCTCGATGCGCGGCGCGAGCGGGTGGCCGGCGGCTCGAGTTCGGGCGCGGCGGTGTCGGTGGCGCTCGGTGCGGCCGACTTGTCGCTGGGTTCCGATACGAGCGGGTCGGCGCGCATTCCGGCCGCATTCTGCGGGGTGACCGGATTCAAGCCGTCGCGTGGGCGCTATGCAAGCGACGGCATGCAGTACCTGTCGACGAGCTTCGACGTGCCGGGCCTGCTGGCCGCGACGGTCGAGCTTTGCCGGCAGGCCGACGTTGCGTTGCACGGCCGCGATGCGCGGCGGCGGCGACCGGCGACGATCCGCGATCTGCAGTTCGTCGTGCCCGAACCATTCGCCACCGACGACGTGGATCCGGTCGTGGCACACGCATTCGACGCGTGGCTGTCCCGACTGTCCGCGCACGGCGCGCGCATCCGGCGCAAGCGGCTCGATTGCGTGGCCGAGGCCGGCGCGGTCGCCCGTGCCGGCGGCATCATCGCGGCCGAGGCGTTCATGCTGCATCGTGCGCGGCTGGCGACGGCGGCTGACCGTTACGATCCGCTGGTCGGCGCGCGCATCGCCGCGGGCGAGCAGGTGCGCGCGCACGATTACGCGGCGGCGCTGCTGCGTCTGGCTGCACTGGCCGACACGTACCACGCCGAACTTGGCGACGCGGACGCGGTATTGACGCCGACGGCGCCGATGCTGCCGCCGCGCGTGGCCGATCTGGCCGACGAAGCCGCGTACCTCGAGCAGAACGCGCGTGCGTTCCGGCTGACCGAGTTCGCGAACCGGCTCGACCTGCCGAGCATCAGCGTGCCGGGCGACCTGCGCAACCGGCAACCCGTCGGGTTGCTGATCACCGGGCGTCGACACGAAGACGCGCGGCTGCTCGATGTCGCGACGATGGTCGAGCGCGCGCTGACCGATTCCACATGACAGGTTTCCCGCGGCAGGGCTCGCCTTGCCATTTTCGCCATTACTCGTTACTAATAAGAGGTGCTTATGATCGTCGTGAAATCGGCCGATATCGCCAATACCGAACGCCACGCGCGAGGCCAGGGCTGGGAGAGCAAGCGCATGATCGTGAAGCAGGACGGCGTTGGCTATTCCGTCCACGAGACGCGTGTGCATGAAGGCGCGGAACTGCATCTGCATTACAAGAATCACTTCGAGACCAATTACTGCGTGGCGGGGGAAGGGGAAGTCGTCGATACGGCCACCGGCGACGTGCACCGGATCGCGCCCGGGACGATCTATGCGCTGAACCTGAACGATCCGCATATCCTGCGCGCGACGCGCGGCGACCTGCATCTGGTGTGCGTGTTCAATCCGCCGTTGACGGGGCTCGAGACACATCGGGAAGACGGCAGTTACGCGTTGCCGACGGAACAGCAAGCGTGACGGGCCGTTGCGCGCCGCTTCGGGCGGCGCAATGGCCACACGGTGTTCGGGTTCAGGCCGCCTCGCGGTGGCTGCGCTTGATCGCGTCGACGAGCATCCGCTCGGAATCGTCGAGATAGCGCGTGAGCGCGGTAACGGCTTCGCTGCGACGGTTCTGCGTGAGCAGGTCGTAGATCTGGTATTCGCGCTGGATCCAGTCGGGCGTTTGCACGCGCTTCTCGTCGGGATCGGCGGCGAAGACGAGGCGCAGCTGTGCCGAGATGGTCCGGAAGAATTCGTCGAGCAGCGCCGACTTCTGCAGCGCGACGATGTGCTGGTGGAATCGCAGGCTGTGCGTGCCGACGGCCTGCCAGTTTTCCTTGGCGAGCTCGCGTTCGGCCGCGCGAATCGCGCTCTGCATTTTCTCGAGCAGGGCCGGCTGCGCGAGTTCCGCCGTGTTCAACGCATGCAGTTCGAGCGTGCGGCGCGCGACGTAGAGATCGCGCACGTCCTGGCGATTCAGCGTGCGCACGACCACGCCCTTGTGCCGCACGAACGTGACGAGCCCTTCGCGGCCGAGCTGATGCAGGACTTCGCGAAGCGAGTTGCGCGACGTGTCGTATTCGGCCGCGAGGTCCATCTCGATCAGCGCGGTGCCGGGCGGCAGCTTGCCGCTGATGATGTGTTCGCGCAGTTGATGGCTGATCCGGTCGGCGACCGACTGTCCTCGCGCTTTTTCGCTTGCCATTCCTTTCGTTCGCTCCTCTCCTGATCATGCGCCGCCGGCGTGGCCGGCCGGCGGCGTTTCGCCATTCTACGGGCTATGGACGTCGTTACGCCGTCTTGTCGTGCTGCCAATCGGCGTGCGGCGGCTGCATCCCGTGCAGGCCGCGGTACGGCGCGACGGGCGGCGACGTCCAGCCTTCGAGCAGGATCGGGTCGAGCCGGTACACCTCGACGCCGAGCGGCCGGCATACGTCGATCGGATCGCGTGCGTCGGGCCCCCACATCGGGACGGACAGGTCGCCGCCCGGACACGTCGACATCGCGCACAGCACGTCGATTTCCGCGAAGAACTCGAGGTAGTCGCCCGGCTGCGCGGGGCAGGCCTTCATGAAGTACTTGTCGTCGTCGTTCAGGCCCGTGCACTGGAATACGTTGAGCACGTCGTGCACGTCGAATTCGGTCAGCCCGTACGGCGCGACCGCGCGCACGAGGTTCGAATGACAGTGGAAATGAAAATCCTCGCCGGTCAGCAGCTTGTTCACGTACGGGTCGCAGCGCGTGCCGAGCAGGTCGTGCACGCGGCCGCCGTCGCCGTCGACGCCGTAGCCGGCGAGCGTGTCGTCGGTGATCGTGACCATCGGACGGAGGTACGGCAAGGTCGACCAGAGCCGGTCGAACGTCGTCACGTGCGCGGCCTGCAACTGGCGCGTGCGCGATGCCCACATGCGTTCGCGCGGATTGTGCAGGTTCCACATGTTGAAGTCGGCGACTTGCGGGCCTTCGAGCGTGACGATCCGGAACACGTGACCGGCCGGCACCGTCCACGCGAAGCCGCTGCGGATCGGCACGACGTGCGACGCGATCCGTTCGCGCGCGTCATGACGCCGGGCGATCGCGGAATAGAAGGCTTTGTCGACATTCAGGACGGAACCCTTGGTGACCTGGTAGGCGGCGGGATAGTTCGACATGACGCGGTACTCTCGGGGAAGGTTGTCAGGTGCGGCGATCCAGCTGTAGCCCTTTGTGGTGGCCGCTCACGCGTCAATTTTCATGCTGGATTGTTCAACAATATATTGGCGCTTCGCGGAGTATAGGGTGAAGGCGGGGAGGTGTGTCAATCGGTGGAAAGCACCGAGTGTCGGGGGAGGCGGCGCGATCGCGGCGGCGCGGGCGAACGTCCGGCGCCGCCAATGAAAAACCGCCGGCACATGCCGGCGGTTTCGGTTTTCGGCCCGGTCGCTCGTGCGACGGAACCGGGCGTCAGGCCTTGATTTCCGGCCCGCCTGCGGCCGGCCGGGCCGGAGCCGACGGTGCCGGCGCCAGCGCCCGCGTGGGCGGTAGCGCCGGCACGATCACGACGACCGGTTGCGGCATGGCCCACATCGGCATCGCGAACCCGACCGGTTGCGGCATCGGCATCGCGAACGCGTTGGCGAGCGCGACGTGCTGCAGCGCCATCATCTGCTGCTGCATGGCGACCATTTGCGCCTGGGCCGCCTGCATCTGATACTGCGCGGCCTGCATCTGCCGCAACGCGGCCGCGGGCGGCATGGTGCCCGACGACGACGCCTGCATCTCGAAGCTCGCACCGCCATGCGGGCTGTGCCAGCTCCACGTGCGGACCTGCATCGGGCCGACGGCGGTCTGGACGACGCGCGTATCGGCTTTCACGGGCACGGCCTGCCCATTGACATTGACGAACATCGGTTGGGCTGCCGGAGCGGCGTCGGCCTGCCCGGCCAGGGCGAGCACGGGCATCAGCGCCAACGTGCCCGCCGCCATATACGAACGGAATCGCATGTTCGGATCTCCATCAAACGAGACTGATCGAATCAACAATGCACGAATCGTGCGGCTCACGGACTGAGCCACAAGGGACTATGCGAGCGCCGGCTTAAATCTGGCTTAAAACCGGGGCGGGACCGCGGAGCGAGGCTGGGTGGGGTGCTCGGGCGATTCGCTGACGCCCGTGAACAGCCCGTTTTGCGCGTTTCGAGATATGCCGCAATCGGCATTTCAACCTCGCGCCCGCCATGGTATTGCCGTCGCGCCGCGCCACAACAGGCACAATACGCGCTTCGCTTCGCCGCGCACCGCTGTTCGAGATTCGAACAAGCGGGCGCGTGTCCCCGCTGTCGGAATCCTTCCCGGTTGTCATGAACGTCTCGCTCACTCCCGCGCGCGAATCGAACTCGCCGCGCTTCCTGTTGTTTCTGATTTGCCTGTTCTCGTCCGCCGGCCAGCTCGCGATCGACATCTACGTCCCCGCGCTGCCCGACATGGCGCGCTCGTTCGCGACCACGCCGCAGGCGATCCAGTCGAGCGTGTCCGGCTACATGGCCGCCTATGCGCTCGGCCAGCTGATCTTCGGCCCGGTCGCCGATGCGTACGGACGCAAGCGCGTGCTCGCGTTCGGGCTCGTCATCTACACGATCGGCTGCCTGCTGTCGCTCGGCGCGCCGAACCTGGAGACGTTCATACTGGCGCGCTGCCTGCAAGGCTTCGGGATCGCGACCACGAACCTGCTCGCGAAGGCGATCATCACCGATTCGTTCTCGGGTCAGGCGCTGATGCATGCGTTCACCTACATGTCGATCGCGTGGGGGCTCGCGCCGATCATCGCGCCGGTGATCGGCGCGCACCTGCAGGAATGGTTCGGCTGGCGCGCGTGCCTCGTGTTCCTGCTGGTGTATTCGCTGGTGATGTGGGCGCTGTGGTGGCATTACCGGGAAACCTTGCCGAAACCGGTGCATCTCGAGCCGCGCACGCTGATCGCGAACGCGGGCAAGGTGCTCGCGAGCCCGGTGTTCCAGAGCTGCTTCCTCGCGCAGGGGCTGTGCTACAGCATCCTGCTGGTGTTCAACATCGTCGGGCCGTTCATGGTGCAGACCACGCTGCACAAGCCGCCGACCTTCTTCGGCTATCTTGCGCTCGGCATCGGGCTGATGTATTTCCTCGGCGGGCTGTCGAACCGGATCCACGGACGCGGGCTGCCGAGCGCGGAGCAGCGGCTGCGCATCGGCGCGCGCGTGATGGCGGTCGCGGCGGTCGTGATGCTCGCGCTGGCGCTGACCGTCGGCCTGCGCGTGTGGACCCTCGCGACGCCGGTGCTCGTGATGGGCCTCTGCGCGGGTGCGATGTATCCGACGCTGATGGCGAAGGGCAATTCGCTGTTTCCGCATATCGCGGGGCTGACGAGCGCGATCCTCGGGTGCGCGCTGCTGCTCGTATCGTCCGCGATGATGGGGCTGGCCGGTTTCGTGTCGGTGCAGGTGCTGACGCCGCTCGCGGTGTTCTTCGTCGCGCTGTCGTTCATCGTCGTATGGATGGTGACGAAGCTGCTGCGCTACCTGAGCCAGCAGCAGGCCGCGAGCGTCGCTTGCGGGAGCGGGGAGGCGGCGTAAGCCGAATCAACCGGTACCGCGTGGGAGCCTTGCGTTTATAGCGGATGCGCGGCGCCGGCCTGCGTCAGCAGCGAAACGGCAACCGGATCCGGCATCCCGTTCGAATCGATCGCGCCGGCCTTGGCCAGCATCCCAAGGTCTGCGTCGACGCCGGGTTGCCCGACCACGAACGGCGTGGTCAGAAACGCCGGCGTCGCGAGCGTGACCGCGTAGCGCTGCTGGAGATTCGTCACGACGGCCGACTGCGCGGCCTGCACGATGCCCGGATCGCCCATCGCCTGCTGGAAGCGACGACTTCCCTGGAAATTGCCGGTCAGCCCGGCCGCGTTCGTACCGAGCTGCGCGGCGAGATAGACGAGCATCAGCTCGGTTTCGGGCGTCGTGTTGAAGATGCCGGCCGCGTACGCGAGCGAATGCAGGCTCGTGCCGCCCGACGCGACGCTGATCACGCACGGCAGCACGGCGTTGACGGTCACGTGGTAGTTGCCGCCGCCGTCGGTCAGCGTCGTCGCCGACCCCTGCGCGCAACTCACCGTCACCGATGCGCTCGCGAGCGCGCCGCCCGTGGCGGCCGTGCCGGATAGCGCGACGGTCTGCGTGTTGTTGTCGTTGAAGCACGCATCGACGCCGAAGCAGGCCTCGCCGTTGCAGCCCGCCAGTGTCGCGAGCGCGGCGGCGCAAAGTGCGCCCAGCGCGGGGCGGGTGAAGTGCGGCGGGCAAATGTTCATGGTCGCGGGCGATCGGGGAAGAAGACAACCGGTGAGCGCAGGGCATACGGCCCTGCTCACATTCTAGGTGCCGAATTGGCGCGTTGCTTGCCCGTTTGACGCAGGCGCGCGAATTTTCCGGGTGCACCGGCAATCGGTTTTCCGCCCGGCCACCCGGCCGCCTGCCGAACGCGAACGCGGCCGGCGCACCCGCTCAGGGCTTGCGCGCGGCCGGCTTCGCGAACGCGCCGCGCACCTCGAAGCCGATCGCATCCGCGACGTTGCCGCGCGCGTCGACGAGTTCCAGCCGGTGCCGCCCCGGCCACGGCATCCATGCGATGCGATCGGCGTGCCCGATCACCTTGTCGTCGAGCCGCCATGCGAAGCGCGCGGCATGCCCGGACGACCGCTCGAACCAGATCCGCTGGTTCTTCGGCGGAATGTCCGGATCGATCGCGAAGATCGTGCCGTCGGTCGGCGCGCCGATCGCCAGCGGCGCGCGCGCGCCGTCCTTGCCTGGCGTGACGGGCGCCGCGAGCCGGATCGTGTCGAGCGCCGTGCCGGCGACGAACCACTCGTTGCGCGACGGCTCGACGTCGCGCTCGAACGCGATGCGGCGCGTTTCGACGCCGGCCGGCGCTTTCGGCGCACGGCTCGGCACGTCGCGATGCAGATAGCCGACGACGGCCGACCACACCGGCGACGCCCCGGTCACCCCCGACACGTCCCACATCGGCGAGCCGTCCGCATTGCCGACCCACACGCCGACCGTATAGCGCGACGTGAAGCCGACGGTCCAGTTGTCGCGCATGTCCTTGCTCGTGCCGGTCTTGACCGCCGAGAAGAAGCGCGTCGCGAGCGGGTTGTCGAAGCCGAACGTGCGCACGCGCGCGTTGTTGTCGGAGAGGATGTCGGTGACGACGAAGCTGGCCGCTTCGCTGAATACGCGCGTGCCGTTGTCCGCATGGCCGGGTGCCGACGCGCCGGAAGCGGGCGCCGGCGCCGGCAGGTCGACGACCTTGCGCGCGACGCCGCCGTTCGCGAGCGCGCGATACGCATTGGTCAGCGACAGCAGCGTGACGTCCGCGCTGCCGAGCGCGAGGCTGAAGCCGTAGTAATCGCCTTCCTGCGCGAGCGGCAGGCCGAGCGCGGTCAGCGTGCGCGCGAAGCGGTGCGGCGTGACGAGCACGAGCGTGCGCACGGCCGGCACGTTCAGCGAGCCGCCGAGCGCGGTGCGCACGCTCACCCAGCCCTTGAAATCCTTGTCGTAGTTCTGCGGAATGTAGAGGCCGCCGCCGGCGGCGAGGTTGATCGGCGCGTCATCGAGCAGCGATGCGGCCGTCAGCCGCTTCTCGTCGATCGCCTGCGCATAGAGGAACGGCTTGAGCGTCGAGCCGGCCTGGCGCGGCGCGAGCACGGCGTCGACGTCACGTGCGCTCGACAACGCCCCCGACGAACCGACCCACGCGCGAATCTCGCCGGTCGCGTTGTCGATCACGACGACCGCGCCGTCCTGCACGTTGCGCCGGTGCGCGGGCGCGTTGAGCTCGGTCAGTGCGCGCGTCAGCGCGTCGCGCGCGAAGCGCTGCAGCGGCGCGTCGAGCGTCGTGCGCACCTGCGTGCCGGCCGCGGGGCGGACCTCGGCCGCGATGCGGCGCGCGAAGTGCGGGGCGAGGGCGGCGCCGTCGTCCCGCACGGCGTTGGCCGGGCGCGCGATCACGAGCTGCACGTAGCCGTCGAGCGACGCGCAGGCCTGTTCCGCATGCATGTCGCGCAGGATCCGGCAGGCCCGCTCGGCGACCTTCGCGGGCGCCGCGTTCGGCGCGCGCACCAGCGCCGCGGCGATCGCGGCTTCGCGTGCGTCGAGGCCGGACGGCGCTTTGCCGAACAGCACCTGCGACAGCGCGGCGAGCCCGACCGTCTCGCCGCGAAACGGCACGAGATTCAGGTAGGCCTCGAGGATCTGGTCCTTGCGCCAGCCGCGCTCGAGCAGCAGCGCATTCATCGCCTGGGTGGCCTTCTGCGGCAGCGAGCGCTGGCCCGAGCGGCGCGGCGAATCGCTGAGCAGCCCGGCGAGCTGCATCGTCACGGTCGACGCGCCGCGCGTGCGCTCGTTCCACAGATTGCCCCACGCCGCGCCGGCGATGCCGCGCCAGTCGACGCCGCTATGTTCGTAGAAACGCTTGTCCTCGGACACGACGATCGCCTCGCGGAACGCGGGCGACACGTCGGCGAGCGACACCCAGTCGCCGCGCCGTTCGGTGAGATCGACGCGCGTGCGCTGCAGCGGCGTGCCGTCGCGCGCGAGCAGCACCCAGTCGGAACTGCGCCAGCCGCGGCGCACGTCGTCGTAGCCGGGCAGCGCGTGCGCGACGAGCGGCGCGGCCAGCACGACGGCGACGAATACGCGGCCGGCGAAACGCGCCGGCCGCGGCAAAACCAGATCGATCATCGCGTACTCACGACTTGCCCGCGTCGGCCGGCTTCACCGTCATCGGCGGGTTCGGCCACAGGCCGTACACGGACGGTGCGTACAGTGCCTCGACGCGCGTCGGCGGCAGCCCGAAGGTGCCGACGTTGTTCAGCCGCACCGTGTATTCGACCGAGAGCTTGCCCTTCGGCAGATAGTCGTAATACGCGCGGTAGCCGTCGAAATCGCGCTCGATGAACGCCGGCCATGCGCCGTCCGGGGATTTCTCGCCCTGCGTCGCGGCTTCGGAGTCGCGGCCGAGGCCCGAGCCGAGAATCGTCGCGCCTGACGGAATCGGATCGTTGACGACGACCCACGTCATGTCGCTCTGCGCGTCGATGTCGAGATGCACGCGCACGACGTCGCCGCGCGTCAGCACGCCCTTGACGGCGGGCGACACGGGCGTGACGGTCTTCGTGATCCGGTAGCCTGCCGCGAACGGCGCGCGCAGCGGCACGGCCGCGAGGCTTTCGACCGTTGCCCACGGGCGGCCCGTGCCATCCTGCGTGACGGACAGCGTGGCCGGCGCCTGCGACGCACGCGGCCACGGCATCAGCACGCTGCGCGCGGCGGCGGCGCGGGTCGCGGGCGTGGCCGACGCGGGCGTATCGGCGGGCGCGGCCGAGCCTGCCTGCGACCACGCGATCGCACGCTCGTTGCCGCCGAGGGCGACCTTCGTCGTGCCGGCGACCGGCACGCTCTCGTACGTGCGCGAGAACCGCTCCACCGCGAGCTGGCCGAGTGCGTTCGACGTCGTCGTCTGCCATGCGCCCTGGCGTTGCAGCGCGAGCAGGCCGGCCGTCACGCGCGGCATCTCGTCCTTCCACGCCGGGTCGCCCGCGAATTCCAGCGCGAGGCGCGCGGCATTGGTCTCGTTGCTCGTCATCAGCCACCACAGGTCGTCGTCGCGCGCGGTCGAGAACACGAGCTGCGTGCCCTGGTACGTGAGGCGCGCGCGCAGGATCTGCTCGACCTGCGCGCGTTTCTCGTCGCGCTGCGGGATGTCCTTCACGCGCGTGAGGATCGCGTGATAGTCGATCACCGCCGACGTCGGCCACTGGTTCGGCGCGATCTCGATCGAGCCGAGCATGCGGCCTTGCGCGGCACCGTGACGCGACAGCGCCTCGATCGCGGCCAGCTTGCGCAGGTCGCGATCCTGGCGCGGCGCCCATGCGTTGCGCTCGATGCGGCCATCGATGAAGCGCGCGAGCCCGGCTTCGAGCTGGGTGCGCAGGTCTTCCGGCAGCGCGAAGCGCGGGTCGAGGCGGCCGGCTTCGTCGGCGACCACGAGCAGGTACGACGACAGCGTCGGGCTGCCGTAGTGCGCATCGTCGGACGACGGCGGGAAATAGCTCGCGAGCCCGTCGCTGTCGAGGTAGACGGGCATCCGCGCGACCAGCGCCTGCCATTGCGCGGCGTCGTGCAGGCCGATCGCGCGCGACGTCTGCTGTTCGAGGCAGCGGTACGGATAGCGCTCGAACCAGCGCCGCACGCCGGGCAGGCCGTCCGCGAGCTTCGACTGCAGCGACACGGCAATGCCGCCGCGCGGCGCGCCTTGCGCGTTGTTGACAGCGCCGGCCGGGGCCGACACGGGCACCGTCAGCGTGCCGTCGACCTGCGTGAGCGTGGCCTGCTGCACGGTCACCGGCAGTGCGGGCACGACCTTCTGCGCGACGGCCAGCGCATCGGACGCGCGCTTGCCGCCTTGCTCGGCCGCCTCGATGCGCCAGTTCAGCGCGCCGGCCGCGTCGAGCGCCTGCTCGGGCACGGTGATCGTCCACGCGACCTCGGTCGCCGCGTTGGCCGCGAGCGACACGGTTTGCGGCGCGACGTCGAGCCCCGTCACGCGCGGCGTCACGACCACCTGCATCGCGCGGTCGGTCGTGTTGCGCAGCGTGACCTGCGCGCGGAACGCATCGCCCTCGCGCACGAGCGGCGGCAGGCCGGAGATCAGTTGCAGGTCCTGCGTGCTGCGGATCGACGTGCTGCCGGTGCCGAAGCGGTCCGGGCCGACCGCCGCGACGGCGACGATCCGGAAGCGCGTGAGCGCGTCGTTCAGCGGCACCTCGACGTTTGCGCTGCCGTTCGCGTCGAGCGTCACGCGCGGATTCCACAGCAACAGCGTGTCGAACAGCTCGCGCGTCGGCGCGCTGCCGCCGCCGCCGCCCGCCGGCACGGCCTTGCGGCCGAAGTGGCGGCGGCCGACGATTTCCATCTGCGCGGTGGCCGTCTCGACGCCGTACGCGCGTCGCTGCAGCATCGCGTCGAGCAGGTCCCAGCTGTTGTTCGGCATCAGTTCGAGCAGCGCCTCGTCGACGGCCGCGACCGCGATCTGCGTGCCGGCAGGCGCGGGCTGGCCGTTCGGCAGCGTGACCTTCACATGCGCCTGCGCCTTGCCGCGCACCGTGTAACGCGTCGCGTCGGTCGTCACGGTCACGCCGAGACGATGCACGCCGGTGCCGACCTTGATCTCGCCGAGGCCGTAGCGGAACGCGGGTTTCGACAGGTCGACGAACGCGGTCGGCGCTTCATGGTGACGGCCTTCGCGCCAGAACGCGCGCGCCCATTCGACCGGCGCTTTCCAGCCCCACGTGAAGAACGAGTACCACGGCACCTCGCGAATCCGGCCGCGCAGCGCGAGCACCGACACGTAGACGTTCGGCCCCCACGATTCGCCGACCTTCAGGTCGACGGTCGGATTCTTGCCGGTCAGTTCGACGATGTGCGTTTCCATCACGCCGCCGCGCTCGACCGCGACCAGCGCCGTGGCATAGCGGAACGGCATGCGCACCTGGAAGCGGGCCGTTTCGCCCGGTTCGTAGGACGTCTTCTCCGGAATCACGTCGATCCGGTCGGTGTTGTCGCCGCCGAACCACAGTTCGTCCTCGCGCGTGACCCACACGGACGTCGACGCGTTCGACGTGCGGCCGTCGCCGTCCTTCGCGACCGCGATCAGCTGGACGTTGCCGGCCTGTTCGAGCGTCGCGTCGCAGGCCATGCGGCCCTTGTCGTCGGTCTTGCCCGAGCACAGCACGCCGAGGTCGCGCGTGTCGCTCTTGTTGTCGTACGCGTAGAAGCCGCCGACCATCCGCTTGCGCGACGACGTCGTGACGTGCGCGACGCCCTTGATCTCGATCGACACCGACGCACGCGGCTTGCCTTGCAGATCCACCGCGAGCGCCTGCACCGGCACGCGCTGGCCGACCGACACCCAGCGGCCGGCCTTGATGCCGGCCACCACCGCGGCCGGCCACAGGATCGTGTCGCCGCGGATCGTCTGCACTTCGCCGTTCGGGTCCGCGAACGTCGCTTCGAGCGCGATGCGCTTCGGCGCGTCGACGTCGGGCAGGCCCTTGAGCGTGACCGAGCCCGCACCGTTGCGGTCGAGCGTCAGCGGCAGCTTGTCCGCGATCAGCTTGGTCGCATCGGGGTCGTTGTTCGCGGCCGATGCGTTGTCGCCGTCCTGCGCATCCTCGTCGGCGTTGCCATCGCTGCGCTCCGGACGATACGGCGTGAAGCTGAAGTCCTCGAAGCGATCCGCGAACGGCGGCGACGCCCACTTCATCAGCGCCGACACCTGCACGGGCAGGTTCGATGCGCCGCCGCCCGACACGTAGTCGATCTGCACCGCGAGCGGCGCTTCCTTGACCGCGACGAGCGGGCTTTTCTGCGCGTCGCGCGCGCCGATCGACCCTTTGAGCACCGGCAGGCGGAACGCCTCGACGCGGAAGCTGCCGCTGTAGTAGCTGGTGGTCGGCGCATCGTCCGGGCCGCCTTCGAGCGTGACGCTGTATTCGCCGAGCTTGGCCGCGGGCGGCAGCGGGAACTGCGTGTCCGCGCTGTGGTCGGCCGACCACGTGAGCGGCAGCTTGTAGGTCTGGTCGGAGCCGAGATGGCGGATCTTCACGCGCGTCGGGTACTGCGCCGGGAACGCGAGGGTCTGCAGCGTCTCGGTGCGCAGGAAGTGCTTCATCGACACCGTTTCGCCGGCACGCAGCAGCGTGCGGTCGAACACGGTATGCGCACGCACGGTCGGTTCGCTGCTGGTGTCGGTCGGCACATTGAAGCGCCACGATTCGATCCCGCGGTTCCAGTTCGAGCTGACGAACGCCATGTCGGGGCCCGTCTTCGGATCGTCGACGCGCGCCGACACGAAGTAGTCGCCGAAGGTTTCCGACGAGTTGCATTCCTGCTTCGGCTCGAATTGACCGTCGATCTTCAGCAGGCCTTGCGCGTCGGTCTTGCCGGTCGCGATCTCGTCGCCGTTGCAGTCCGACACGCGGATCCGCGCGTTCGGCACGGGCTTGCCCTTGTCGAGCGTCGTGACCCACACGAGGTTGTTCTCGCGGCCCTGTTTCAGGTGCACGCCGAGGTTCGTGACGAGCACGGTGGTGCGCACGTACATGCTCGACGGCTTCGCGAGCAGCGAGCGGCCGAGCGCGGGCGACGCGAGTTCGAGCACGTAGAAACCGGGCTTGTCGATCGGCACGCCGACGACCTCGAACGGACGCAGCGCCTTCGGATCGGCCTTCGGCAGCGTGAGCGCCTGCGCCCCCGGCTCGCCGGTGAGCAGCGACAGCGAGCGCACGTCGATGCGGCGATTCTGCGGTGCGGGCATCTTTTCACCGGCCTCGAGCGGCACGTAGACGGGGTGCTGGCCCGTGCGCCGGAGCAGGCCCGGCATGCGCGCGTCGATCGTGCCGGCTGTCATCGCCCAGTTGTCGAACTGCTCGACGGTGCGCATCCATTGGCGGATCGCGGTGTCGTCGTCCACCTTCAGGTTCGCGAATTGTGCGCCGCGGGTGTTGAGGCCCGCGATATGCAGGTCGGCCTCCACGTTGCGCAGCGTGACGGGCACGAGCGCCGGCGTATCGGGTTCGGCGAAACGCTCGACGATTCCGAAGGTGCCCGACGAGAATTTCGCGAGCGGTGGCATCGGCGCGGTGCGCGTCGCGAGCGGGAACAAGTCGGCGTTCGCGAGCGCGCGGTCGGTCACGTCGCGCAGCCCGGACGGCAGCTCGATCGTCAGGTTCGCCTGCGCGGGCAGCGGCGGGTTGAACGTGACGGTGGTCACTTCGTCGCTGTGGTCGTCGGCTCCGAAGGTCGGCGAAAGCGAACCGTCAGGACCGCGCAGCTTGATCGCCTCGGCGTTCTTGCGCGAGATCGGCGCATTGAACGACAGCGTCAGCGGGCGCAGCGGCGTGCAGGGCGCCTTCGCGTTCTCGCGTTCGCACGAGAAGCTCGCGGTGAAAGGGGCGCGCACCGTGAAGTCGAAGCGGCGCTCGGTGTCGTTCGCGATGCCGCTCGGGCTCGCGACGCCCTTGCCGTAGACGAGCTGCATCTTCGCGCTCGCGGGCAGCGCCTGCGCACACGACAGCGTCAGCACGCGCGCGGCGTCCTTCTTCAGCCCGAAGTGATCGAGCAGCGCGTTGCGGGTAGCGTCGTCGGTGGCCGTGACGGGAATGCGGTTGCCGATGCCGGCCGCCTCGCACCAGATGTTCGCGAGCGCGGAACGCGGCTCGGCCGGGCCGTTCAGCTTCAGCACGAAGACCTGGTGCTCCTCGATCTCGCGCGAGCCGGGGCGTACCGTCACCGGGAACGGGCCGCCGGTCTGGAACGTGAAGCGGCGCGGGCCGCTCACCGCATTGCCGGCGACCGAGCGCAGCGTGTCGTTGAGCGCGACCGAGCAGCGCACGCCCGGCGGCAGGTCGTTCTCGAAATCGTAGACCCACGTCTTGTCGTCGAGCCAGTGACCCTGGCCGCGCGCGGCGGTGGAATCGTTGCAGGTCATGCGGGCGGGGTTCGGCGCGGATGCCGAGCCGAACGCGACCATCGGCTCGTCGAACTTGACGACGCTTTGCCGGACTTCGGTGACCGTGCCTTGCGGCGACACGCTCACCGTGCGCGCCGCGAGCGCATGCAGCGACAGTGCCGCGGCGGCGCCGAGCGCCGCGATCGCGCCGATGCGCCAGAGCAGCCGTGTGGTGTGATTGGATTGATGCGTGTTGTTGTGTTTATCGTGCTGCTTCATCGCTCGATGCCCTCGGAGGGAAGCTTTCTGTTTGATTGCACGGGATTCTAACCGACGCGCATGCGAGCGGATGACGGGACGGGGCGGCGCGTGTCGTCGGCTTGCGACACACTTCGCCGCGATGCGGAATTGTCGCGTCGACGACACAAAGATGCCGCGAAATGTCGATTATCTCGGCTTGCGGAACATTTAATCGACTATAAAAGCATTGTCCGATTCGAATTGTGCGCGTACATTTCAGGGCCGCGCGAAAGTTTGAGAAATATCAAGCGTGGTTTTCCCGAATCCGGTGTTCGAGAGAAGGAAACATGCACAACGACAACACCCCCCACTCGCGTCGCGCAAGCGACGCATCCGTATCCGGCATCACGCGGCGTCAATGGCTGCAGGGCGCACTGGCGCTGACGGCGGCCGGCCTCACCGGCTCGCTGGCGTTGCGGGCCCTGGCCGATAATCCCGGCACCGCGCCGCTCGATACGTTCATGACGCTCTCCGAAGCACTGACAGGCAAGAAAGGGCTGAGCCGCGTGCTCGGCGAACGCTTCCTGCACGCGCTGCAGAAGGGTTCGTTCAAGACGGCCGACGGTCTGTCGCAACTCGCCGGCGCGCTCGCGTCCGGCTCATTGGATGCCGATCAGGAAAACGCCGCGCTGTCGATTCTCGGTGCGTGGTATCTCGGCATCGTCGACAACGTCGTGATTACTTACGAAGAAGCATTAATGTTCAGCGTCGTGTCCGATACGCTCGTGATTCCTTCGTATTGCCCCAACAAACCCGGCTTCTGGGCCGAAAAACCGATCGAGAGGCAAGCCTGATGGCGGATACCGATACGCAAAAGGCCGACGTCGTGGTCGTCGGGTCCGGTGTCGCGGGCGCGATCGTCGCGCACCAGCTCGCGATGGCGGGCAAGTCGGTGATCCTGCTCGAAGCAGGCCCGCGCATGCCGCGCGGCGAGATCGTCGAGCGCTTCCGCAATCAGCCGGACAAGACGGACTTCATGGCGCCGTACCCGTCGAGCGCGTGGGCGCCGCATCCGGAATACGGCCCGCCGAACGACTACCTGATCCTGAAGGGCGAGCACAAGTTCAACTCGCAGTACATCCGTGCGGTGGGCGGCACGACGTGGCACTGGGCCGCGTCGGCGTGGCGCTTCATCCCGAACGACTTCAAGATGAAGACGGTGTACGGCGTCGGCCGCGACTGGCCGATCCAGTACGACGATCTCGAGCATTACTACCAGCGCGCCGAGGAAGAGCTCGGCGTGTGGGGCCCCGGTCCCGAGGAAGACCTGTACTCGCCGCGCAAGCAGGCGTACCCGATGCCGCCGCTGCCGTTGTCGTTCAACGAGCAGACGATCAAGAGCGCGCTCAACGGCTATGACCCGAAGTTCCACGTCGTGACCGAGCCGGTCGCGCGCAACAGCCGCCCGTACGACGGCCGGCCGACTTGTTGCGGGAACAACAATTGCATGCCGATCTGCCCGATCGGCGCGATGTACAACGGCATCGTGCACGTCGAGAAGGCCGAGCAGGCGGGCGCGAAGCTGATCGACAGCGCGGTCGTCTACAAGCTCGAGACCGGTCCGGACAAGCGCATCGTCGCGGCGATCTACAAGGACAAGACGGGCGCCGACCATCGCGTCGAAGGCAAGTACTTCGTGGTGGCCGCCAACGGCATCGAGACGCCGAAGATCCTGCTGATGTCGGCGAACCGCGATTTCCCGAACGGCGTCGCGAACAGCTCCGACATGGTCGGGCGCAACCTGATGGACCACCCGGGCACGGGCGTGTCGTTCTACGCGAGCGACAAGCTGTGGCCGGGCCGCGGCCCGCAGGAGATGACGTCGCTGATCGGTTTCCGCGACGGCCCGTTCCGCGCGACCGAAGCCGCGAAGAAGATCCACCTGTCGAACATGTCGCGCATCAACCAGGAGACGCAGAAGATCTTCAAGGCCGGCAAGCTGATGAAGTCCGGCGAGCTCGACGCGCAGATCCGCGATCGTTCCGCGCGCTACGTGCAGTTCGACTGCTTCCACGAAATCCTGCCGCAGCCCGAGAACCGCATCGTGCCGAGCAAGACGGCCACCGACGCGATCGGCATTCCGCGCCCGGAAATCACGTATGCGATCGACGACTACGTGAAGCGCGGCGCGGTGCATACGCGCGAGGTCTACGCGACCGCCGCGAAGGTGCTGGGCGGTACCGATGTCGTGTTCAACGACGAGTTCGCGCCGAACAACCACATCACGGGCTCGACGATCATGGGCGCGGATGCGCGCGACTCGGTCGTCGACAAGGACTGCCGCACGTTCGACCATCCGAACCTGTTCATCTCGAGCAGCTCGACGATGCCGACCGTCGGTACGGTGAACGTGACGCTGACGATCGCGGCGCTGGCGCTGCGGATGTCGGACACGCTGAAGAAGGAAGTCTGACCGTGCGGAAATCTACTCTCACCTTCCTCCTCGCCGGCAGCCTCGCGCTGCCGGGGCTCGTGCGCGCGGCCGATTCGGCCGATCCCGCGCAGATCAAGCGCGGCGAATATCTCGCGGTCGCGGGCGACTGCATGGCCTGTCACACCGCGAAGGGCGGCAAGCCGTTCGCCGGCGGCCTCCCGATGCCGGTGCCGATGCTCGGCAAGATCTATACGAGCAACATCACGCCGGACCCCGACACGGGCATCGGCAGCTGGACGTTCGAAGACTTCGAGCGCGCGGTGCGTCACGGCGTGTCGAAGAACGGCGCGAACCTGTACCCGGCGATGCCGTACGTGTCGTATGCGAAGATCAACGACGACGACGTGCAGGCGTTGTACGCGTACTTCATGCACGGCGTCGAGCCGGTCAAGCAGGTACCGCCGAAGAACGAGATTCCGCCGCTGCTGAGCATGCGCTGGCCGCTGAAGATCTGGAACTGGCTGTTCCTGAAGGACGGTGCGTACCAGCCGAAGCCGTCGCAGAGCGCCGAGTGGAACCGCGGTGCGTACCTGGTGCAGGGTCTCGCGCACTGCAGCACGTGCCACACGCCGCGCGGCATCGCGATGCAGGAGAAGTCGCTCGACGAGACGGGCGGCAGCTTCCTGTCGGGCTCGGTGCTGGCGGGCTGGGACGGCTACAACATCACGTCGGACCCGAACGCGGGGATTGGCGGCTGGACGCAGCAGCAGCTCGTCCAGTACTTGCGTACCGGCAGCGTGGCGGGCGTCGCGCAGGCGGCCGGTCCGATGGCCGAGGCGGTCGAGCACAGCTTCTCGAAGATGACCGACGCCGACATCGGTGCGATCGCAACCTACATCCGTACGGTGCCGGCAGTGGCCAGCGGCGACGCGAAGCAGTCGCGTTCGTCGTGGGGCAAGCCGGCGGAAGACGGGCTGAAGCTGCGCGGCGTGCCGCTCGCATCGTCGGGCATCGATCCGGCGCGGCTGTATCTCGGCAACTGCGCGAGCTGTCACCAGATGCAGGGCAAGGGCACGCCGGACGGCTATTACCCGTCGCTGTTCCACAACTCGACGGTGGGCGCGTCGAATCCGACGAACCTCGTGCAGGTGATCCTGAACGGCGTGCAGCGCAAGGCCGGCAGCGAGGACGTCGGGATGCCCGCGTTCCGCCACGAGCTGTCTGATGCGCAGATTGCCGCGCTGGCGAACTACCTGACCGGGCAGTTCGGCAATCCGGCCGCAAAGGTGACCGAGCAGGACGTCGCGAAGGCGCGTTGAGGCCGGGCACGAAGCGGCAGGAAGTCGTACCAGGCAGCGCAACAGTGAAAGAGGAGGAGCACAGCACATCGGGCGGGCCCCGATGCCGGTTGTTGCAGAGCGGGGCGGGCGGCACTGGCCGCCGCCTGTCCTGGTTCGTTGGCAATCCGGTGCGTGCGGTTTGCGCATCGCTTTCGTTGATCACACCATGACACCGAATCAACCGTTTCTCGCGTCCCAGCGCGATGTGCTGCTGCTGCTGTCCCGAATCCTGCTCGTGATCCTGTTCGTGATGTTCGGCTGGAAGAAGATTGTCGACTTCTCCGGTACGATCGCGTTCATGGGAAGCGAGGGCGCGCCCGCGCCGATCATCTCGGCGGCGATCGCCGTCGTGATGGAGCTGTTCGTCGGCATCGCGCTCCTCATCGGCTTCCAGACGCGGCCGCTTGCGCTGCTGCTTGCGCTGTATACCATCGGCACCGCGCTCATCGGCCACCACTACTGGACGATGACGGGCGGCGAGCAGATGAACAACATGATTCATTTCTACAAGAACATCGCGATCTCCGGCGGCTTGCTTGCGCTGTGCGCGGCGGGCCCCGGACGTTTTTCGATCGATCGCGGGTGAACGGATCGCCGGCGCGCGCATGGGGCGCGTGTCGGACGGTCCAGACTGCGAGGGGGCATGACTTTGCGACTCAAACATCTAGGATGGCTGATCGCGGCCGCCGCACCGGTGGCCGCATTCGCACAAACCAGCGTGACGCTGTACGGCCGTATCGACGGCGGCGTCGAATACCTGAACCACATCGCGACGCCGAACGGCAGCTCGACGCGCTGGAGCGCGGAAGGCGGCGACTGGGGCACCAGCATGTTCGGGCTGAAGGGTTTCGAGGATCTCGGCGGCGGGATGTCGACGGTCTTCAACCTGGAAACCGCGTTCCAGGTGATGAACGGCACGACGGGCGGTGGACGCCTGTGGTCGCGCCGCGCGTATGTCGGGCTGAAGAGCGACACGTGGGGTCAGCTGCAGGCCGGCCGCAACCTGTTCATCGACAGCGACGGCGTGTGGGAATTCGACCCGTTCGTGCAGCAGGCGTTTTCGTCCGCGTCGCTCGTGCGCGGGCGCAACTGGCAGCAGAGCAGCAACAACATCGAATATCACAGCCCGGTGATCGGCGGCTTCGACGTGCAGGCGCAGTATGCGTTCGGCAACCAGTCGCGCGGCTTCAACTACGGCGCGGCCGACGACTTCGGCCGCTCGGACGGGATCATGATCTCGTACCATTCGCCGGTGCTCGACGTGCGCGGCATCTACGACGAGCTGCGCGACAACAACGGCAAGTTCAGCAATATCTTCACCGCGTCGCGCGAGTATTTCGTCGGCGCGAACGTGAAGGTGTCGAAGTTCAAGATCCAGGGTGCGTATACGCATTACCAGGCGCCGGACAGCCCGGCGGGTGTCGCCGATCGCGCCGATCATTACTGGCTCGGCGCGACTTATACGGCCACTCCGCAATGGGCCGTGACGGGCGGCGGGTATTACGTGAAGGTGGGCGATGGCGGCGGCGACGCGTCGCACGATCCGTCAGGCCACGCGATCATGTATGTGCTCGGCACCACGTATAACTTGTCGAAGCGGACGTTCCTGTATGGGACGGTTGCTTATGTGCGTAATGGCGGGAATTCGAACTTCTCGCTGATTGCGTCGCCGCGCGATGCGATGTCGGGGACGAGTCCGATGACGGGCGAGTCGCAGACGGGGGCGTATGTGGGGATGATGCATACGTTCTGAGGGGGAAGGGTTGTGTAGGGGAAAGGCACGGGCGGTGAAAGGCTCGTGCCTTTTTGCGTTTACGGGGCTTGCTGGGGTATTGAGGTGCGTGTGCAGTGTGTCGATGCATGATTACTGGGAGCGGGCGTCTCTGGGAAATCGATTCTGTATGGAACGGCACGTTGCCCGCCCTCCGTTTTGTAGCCGATCTGGTGGCCGGATGACCGGCTGTCGGGTATCGCACTACCGATATATCGATAAAGCGTGCTTGGTAGATTCACATTCGTTGACGTTTTTTTAGGCTGGAAATTCAGGTATCTGCACTCCACGATTGATTTAGCAATGGGCTGCGCTGAGAAGGTGATGAAGTGCAAGCGGCTACTGGGTTGTCGTGGAACGGCCAAAAGCAGCCGATCAAAGCTTATCCTTGGTTGGTTGCTTCAGGCTGAAACTAGTCATTCAGTTCGCGAACGTTGAACGATCTCTTGTTATAAAGTTTCCTACACGGAAGTCGCAAGAATAGACTCAACGCACGCAAAAAAAGCGGTCTCAATCAAGGTGAGAAGGGAACATGCGGATAGAAAAAATCTCAATCGAGAATTTCAGGCTCTTACAGAGCGCTGAAACGTCGCTTGAACGGACGACGACATTGATCGTCGGTCGCAATAACAGTGGCAAGACTTCCATCACAGAGTTCTTCGCGCACGTCCTGGGAGATGAGCCGAAGAAGCTGCGGCTTGAAGACTTTTCGGCAGCGAGAAGAGACGCCTTTCTCACCGCCAAGCAACTGCGTCGTGAGGGCAAGGAGGACAATGTTGTTCTCGCGGCATTGCCGGTCATCGAGGCTACCGTCTTTGTGTCTTATGACCCAGCTTGCGAACTTGGCGCACTCTCCCCGTTTGTGATCGACCTGGACCCCGGGTGCAAGACCGCCAAAATTCGTATTGAATACCGGCCGGTACAGACAGCCTTGGCTTTGCTGCTTGATCCACCTGTCCCAGCGGGAGGAGCAGATGACTCGGCGCATCTCTTCAAGAACCTCAAAGAAGTTGTTCCGAAGGCCTACGAATATCACGTAACTGCAGTTGATCCAAACGATTCGTCCAACGTGCGCGCTATCGAACTAAAGCAGCTCGGTAAGCTTTTTCAGTGCGGACTTGTGGGCGCACAAAGGTCCCTTGATCAACACAAGCGCGGTGAGCCAAACGTCCTAGGAAAGCTCTTAGAGGCATTGTTCACCACGGCGACAAGTGCCACGGCAACCACGGCGGACCAAGCGATCGCCGCCGACCTGAAGGCAGCCGTCTCGAGCATAGAGCAAAGCATCCATGAGGGCTTCAACGAGAAACTCACCGCGTTGCTGCCAAAGATTAAGAGCTTTGGGTATCCAGGCCTCAACGACCCAGACTTGCGGACGGAGACAGCACTGAATGTCGTCAGTCTCCTCAGTGAGCACACGAAGGTCTTCTACACGGGGGCACATGGCGTCCACCTCCCCGA
>Ga0207678_10000595_pt1 | contig 33105 bp, 36 predicted proteins | sample KBSC63metaG_FD_184319 | JGI IMG/M metagenome (GOLD analysis project Ga0207678, IMG submission 184319) | Corn rhizosphere microbial communities from Kellogg Biological Station, Michigan, USA - KBS C6-3 metaG (SPAdes) (version 2) | ecosystem: Host-associated > Plants > Roots > Rhizosphere > Soil ... | reverse complement strand
TCCCCGTTTTGATGTCGCATTAACCGCAACAAGACGACCGTTCGATGCAACGGCCGCAAAGACGTTCACGGGGTCGTTTGATCAACGTCAAGGCGACAATGTTCCGTCGCACAGATTGCTAAAAAATATTTCTAATTCCAGTTGGACAGCTCCGCGAGCCGGACATTAGCGCTTTTCCCTGGTTCGATGAATTAATCGGCTTCATCCGGTTTTGCGGTGTGAGACGGGATCGCTATGCCAACGTCAAGGATGTTCGTAACCCGCGCCACGACATCGTCGAGGTCGTCGCCCACGGGAACCCTTCTCCAGTCGATTGTTCCAAGTTGGCGCGCAGCTTGTGTCCTGACGATCTCTATTGTGGCGTCGGACGGGTCGCCTTTACGCGTGGCGACCCGCTCGAATAGGAGATTCATCGGTGCCTCAAGCCACAGGGCTTTAAACGGAACCCCCGCATCCATCGCGCACTTCTCTATCTTTTCGCGGTCTGCAGCCCGGTCAAAAACGGCATCAGCGATCACCGAGTGGCCGTGACCTAGTATCGTCCGCGCCTCCCCGAATAGATGGGAGTAGACGCGCTCCGAAGCTTCTGGACTGTACGCCTCTTGCTCTAGGTGGGTCTCGGCCGGAACCCCCCAAAGCTTTTTGCGAATTCGGTCGCTTGAAAGCACTCTTGCACCAGGAGGCGGCCCGAGATGATCTGCAATCGCAGTAGCAAGTGTCGATTTTCCTGTTCCGCTCAAGCCGCCGATGACAATCAGTCGTGCCGGAACTGGAACGGGAAGTTGCATCGATAAATCGAAATATGTTTGCGCCTCCAGACTAAGCTGATCGTGAACGCTTGCCTGCACCTGCTCGCTTTGCGTCGCGATGACATGAGCCCGAACAAGCGCCCGAACAGCCATAAAGAAGGGTAGGACTGGCAACCCATCGGTTTCGTCTCGTTCATCGAGATACCGATTCATCACCAAATTTGCGCTCGACCTCAGGCCGCGATGCCATAGGTCCATAATGAGAAACGCGAGATCGTAGAGAATGTCGATCGTCGCCAACGTCTCGTCGAACTCAATGCAGTCGAAGAGCGTCGGCGCGCCATCCACAAGACAAATATTTCTCAAGTGAAGATCGCCATGACAGCGGCGCACCTTGCCAGTTCTCTCGCGCGCTTCAAGAAGCGCCGCGTTGCGCGCAAGCAAGGTGCGAAAGGTGGCACTTGCGGCGGAAGAGCGGGAGGCAAAAAGACTTGTCTGCGCCAGCGCCTGCTTATTGGTCGCGATTACCCACGCCATATTGGCTGAGCCTTTACGGCTGTGATCGATGGCGGCATCGGCGTGAAAACGTGCGATCGTCCGTGCAGTTTCGGTCAAAAGGGATTGGGTCAGTGCACCCCGTGCTGCCATCCTATCAAAGAGTGTTTCCTCATCGAACCGGGCCATTTCCACAACAGCGTCGACAAGAGGGCCGCGTCCGTCGAAGGCTAGGCAGCCATTCGCCTCACGAGTAATCCGGCGCACCGCGAGATAGAGAGCCGGCGCGGTGCGCCGATTGAGTTCAAGTTCCCGCTGACAGAAAAGGAGCCGTTTAGAGGCCGTCGAGAAATCAACATAGGGCAGCCGAACTGCGCGTTTAAGCTTGAAGGCGCGGCAACCAACCAGCACGACAAATGAAATATGCGTTTCAACCGTGGCAATATCCGATGCCGGCTTCCCATGGGTTTTCGGATCTTTGAGGAAATTGAGAGTGGGCGTCTGATCTTCGATGAGCATGCTCTTTGAACTTAGATACAGCCAAAGCCATCCTGAAAGCCGAGCGGTCTAGGCAACTGCAATCGAACTATTCGTCAGCCGAACAGTCGATCGCCGAGGTCATTCATTTGGTCTGCCTCAACTCCAAGAGGCCGAGAAGCACGACGGCCACACCCGTAACGAGATTCCAAATGCGAAGTGACCCGCTGCCACCATAGCCAAAAATGAGCGGGGAGGCTGCGACCCAAGCCCCGCACAGCAACTGACTTGCTCCAATCCAACGGCGAAAATTCACGAGATCCGCTTCTGCGAGTATCATCACGAAGAGGCCGGCCACGGCAGCATTAATTACTGCCGACGAATTTGCCGTCTCTTCGGCGATCCAAGGCGCCAGCACAATCACGATGCCGAGAAAGATGCCGAGCCAATCTTCCCAATTGCGATGAGAGCTTCTCAATTTCCAGCTTGTCACCGGTCGCCTCCCGTGATTTCAACTCCAGACGACTAACAGGACATCAGCCGATACGATATGCCACGATAAGCGATATGATTTCGATCTTGCTCCTTAACTTGTTCGCTCGCGAAACGTTTGCGCCGTTTTTGGCCACAGCTCCTTTAGCTCGCTCGGGAGCTGTCCAATGACGTCAGATATCTCTCCTGGGTCGCAATGGTGGGCCAAGAGAGCGAATACGTCCCGAATGGCGCGCTCCGACGGAACTGCATTGGGAAAGTTCTTTGCGGCTACTTCATTGACGAACTTCTGCCTTGAGCGAATCCGCGTCGTTGGCTTGCGCGGCTGCCAACCTTCATAGTAGACGCCGCGAAGTAGCGTAGGGAGTTGGGTCCCCAGGTCGACAGCCTCTTCTAGGGTTAGACGGTCGCGCAAATGGTGGAGCACAGATCGCAGTACTGCGAGTGATTCTTGCGTATCGGAAAGCTCGCCGTTATCGCTCAATTCTTTCAGCCATTCCTGCGTCTTTTGAACTGTTTGCGCCAATAAAGGGGGAATCGCCACGGCTGAACTCTCGCTTTGCTGAGCACGAATGGAGGCTTCTATTATCGGGCATGATGCGCGGAAACCGCCGCCATCACTTCTCCCGACATTTCGCGCGATGCGGCATGAGAAATATCTCCCAGGCTTAGCATCCCTACCATCCGCTTCTTTTCGTTAATGACGGGAAGTCGCCGGATTTTCTTGCTTTCCATGAGATGTATTGCATCGTCGAGGTCTTCGGTATCCGTGCAATACACGATGCCTTTCGACATGACGTCTCGCGCAGTTAGTTTTGCGATGTCTCGGCCGTCGGCCACCGCACGACATGTGATATCGCGGTCCGTCACCATTCCAATAAGACGGTCATTCTCGCCGACCGGAAGCGAACCGATGTCGTGCTCCTTCATCTTCTTCGCTACCTCGGCGAGTGGGGTCTCGGGAGGAACCCATTCTGCGTTTTTGTGCATTGCGCCGCTGACTTTCACGATGGCCTCCTTCGGTTGATGGCTCACGAACAATAAGAATTGCGATCCAGCTTCAGCGTTGACCGTGGTCAACGGAGGCACTCCCGCGAAGTGTCGCCGCGACCGATGCCCTGCGTGGCATGATAAGCCTTTCGGCTGACGAGAGTTCCAACGTTCGGCCAAGTCCGCGAAGATTTAATCTTTTTAGTCCGCGGAAAATCTGAGTCTGCGGTCGGGCGCAGTTCGTGTATCCAAGCTGCGTTTGAGCTTGCGAAGCTGCCTTGTCATTGCCGCGCTGGCCTTTTCAAGCTCATGATATGAGCAATGACGTTATCGCGATCTTCAACGGGAACGACAAAATTTGGCATCGAAGGATGCGACGTCTGCAGCCAAACGGCAAGCGCACGTCCTGTCATTCCCTGGGAATTAGCGACGCTCGTGAAGCTGGGAGCGTTAGAATTTGGAGATGTATTTTGACCCTCTCGTACGGCATGGCATTCCGCACAATTGGCAAGCGCGAAGGTCAGCCCCAACCGCTGGTCCCCTGGCTCGCCGGCGTGGGAGTATATTGGAAGTAGAAAGGCCGTTGCCGCGGCGGCACCGCGCAATGTTTGTGCGCTTTTATCCCATTTCCTTGCCATGATGTAGCCTCCTCCGACTCATCCGAACCGGACACTTCGGACGACGCGGTTGAACTTTTTGCCTACAGTAAGAGCCACGCATTGATGTGGCGCAAATCGGTCGATATGCGAAGCAGAGAGCGCTTTAGTCGCCCGATCAAGCGCCTGGCGACGAGTAAATGAGGCGTCAAGTTGAGCCGGATCAATGCTGTGACGGCGACGGTAATGTAACGAATTCGATAGCGATCCGAATTTTGGAACTATCGGGTATGATTACGCTTGAAGACTGCATTGCCCTTTGTGGACTCGAAGAGTCGGAGTTGCTCGCGATCGCCGAGCACGAACATGTGCCGGAAATATTGGCGGCAGGTATCGCGGAATCGCTACTGAAAAGGTCACATGGCGTCGACGTCGTGCGCCACATGATTATCGAAGACATCCGTGCGGCCCATCAGCGTGGCGACTCTCAGCACGCGCACGCCCTCCTGATTTGCCTGAAAAAATTCTTGGATGAGCATCCCGAAGCGATACCCGCCTCAGTTCATGGAACTTAAGCGCAGGAGCTTAGTGGGACATAAAAATAGGGATCGACATATGCTTTAGTACGTCACGTGAGGCCCCACCCAGAAAAAATTCTCTAAATCTGGAGTGGCCGTAGAGACCCATCACGAGCAGATCTTGATGTCGCATCTGGGCGTATTTGAGGAGGCTACCTCCAACAGAAATATCGCCTTTGGCCGCCACTTCTATTTCAACATTAATGCCATGACGCAGAAGCAAAGCGGCGATGTCGGCGGAAGTTCGGTTGGAACGGTCGGCGCACTCATCATCCTCGATTAATGTGACCAGCCTCACATGTCGCGCATTTTGTAGAAGTGGTAATGCATCAAAAACTGCGCGCGTGGCCTCTTTCGATTTCTTCCATGCAATCGTGACGTCTAAGCCAAATTCTTGGAATTCGCCTTCGCTGGGTACAACAAGAACAGGACGGCCGCTTTCTATAACAGCGCGTTCCGGAACATCGTTGAGCCATCCATTCTTGGACTCTCGACCAACGATGATCAAGTCGGACGCATGGCCGTGGTCGATTACCGAATCCGCGACGGACTTGTCGAAGCTCGACTCATCAAAGCGCCATTCGTGCGTAAACGAGGAATCATTGACGAGATCTTCGAATTTTAACTTTATGCGTCTCGCCTGCTCTTGGAAGAAACGCGTCTGCGCTTCCAGCCATGTGTTGGTAGCATCGCCGATGAATTCCGGCGGTGGCAGCACAGATGGCATAACGTAAAGACCAATGACGTGAGCATCGGATGCCGTCGCCAGCGATGCGGCGGTCTTAACAAGCTTAGGCACCCACCGTTCATCGTTGAGATTGAGCAAGATCGTTCGGTACTGCATGGGTTTCGGTTCAAATTTGTTGAACTAACGGATCAAAAAGTTATCGGATTGCGAGCAGCTGGATTTGAGACAAATCAAGTTTCGGCGGCCATTCACCGAGTACGTTAGAAATTCGCGTAAACGGCCATTGCGCGGGGTTCTATACTGCCTCAGAGCGACTGAGAAATTTCACCATGTCAATTCCTCGAACCTTCGCAGATGATCTAAGTCAACGTTTAGAAGACTTTGAAGTATAAGTATAATGAGAAAAGAGCGATCGGGTTGTCGAAGAAGAAGGATCGCCTTCTATCAGGACTTCCTCCTATGAACAGATCGACACTCAAGCGATTAGAGGCCTATGCGGTGGTCGCGGCTTTGGTCTCAATATTAGGTCCCATGCCAGTGAACGGGGACCCCCTCGCAAAACTTGAGGTGCCCACCGGTCAGGCGCTGTTTCATGAGTACTGCTCGCAATGCCACGGTGCCGACGGAATCGGCGACGGCCCAATGGCCAAAGTCCTGAAAACTCCTCCAGCGGACCTTACTACGATTAAGCAACGGGCTCAGGGCGCGTTTCCTGCTACTCGCATTGTTGAGATCATTCGGTACGGAGGAAGCCTACCTGGGCACGGGGCAGAAGGAATGCCGGTGTGGGGAAAAGTGTTCAGTGAGGAGCGTGGCGGCGGTAAGTTCGCAGCAGCGTATTCTCGCAAAGCTGTAATTGAGCTTAAGCGATATCTTGAATCGATTCAGAAGCCTTAGAGTTTCTTAAGCTATGCCATATGCCTCACGGAGAACTGCGCAGCGAAAGTATGTATCCTGCAAGATCGCGAATTTCTGCGCGCGTCAAATGTATGTTCGGCATTGGCGCATGAGGCTCAATCAGCCAATTGGATAGCCGTTCCACTGATTGGTTTGGCCGATCGGCGATACTGGAAAAGCTCGGAACGTCGGTCGGCATCGGCGAATTTGCCGGCTCGCCAATGAGGTGACACGTCGAACACAAGGCGCGTGCGACTGTCAGGCCGTTTTCTACATCGGGGATTTTAGATTCGACTTTGCCGGGCTCATCACGAATGATCGGCTGGTCGTCCGGCTCTTGGGCGATTGCAGATGCGAAGCCGACGGCAACCCCCACCAGCGTCAGAACGGGCAACCTTTTCGCGTAGTTGGCGACCTTGTCACTTTCGAAACGCATTGAACTATTCTCTCTCAATATAATGGCATAATGGCGCCCCTGTTTGTCCAAAATCAAACCTCGTCTAACACGGGGAACATAGGTTGGAATTGACAAGGCTCAACCGCATGCGTCTCGATCCCAACGAGGGGAAAATGAAATTTCCGCTATGCGCAAGTTTGCGACGGCTCAGTCAGGCGTCTTATGTCGTCACATTTTGGTTTGTCGGCTCCGCAGTCGCAGCGGATAGCGACGCCATCGCCAAAGGGCGGGCGATCTTGGCGCAGAATTGTGCGAGATGCCATGCGATCGGAATGACCGACATAAGCCCGCATCCGCAAGCCCCACCTTTTCGTTCCGTCGTTCTGCGCTACCCAGTTGAAGATCTCGCAGAATCGTTGGCTGAAGGCATCGTCTCTGGACATCCGGATATGCCAGTGTTCACCTTCGAGCCCGACCAAATCGATGCGATCCTGGCATACCTCAACAGTCTCAAAGGGGCGAAGGAGAGCAAGTAGTGCCTTACGGAGACGCTCCCAATCGCTTCAAACCGGCTGATGCCAAGTAAAGCGTTGCATCAAGAGTCAAAGCTGCGCGAAAATCAGAAATACTCGCGTCTCGATCCCCCAATTTTTCATTCACCAATGCTCGATTCAAAAATGCCGGTGCCATGTCCGGAGCGAGTTCAATAGCGTTGGAATAGTCGGTTGCCGCTTGCTTAAGCTTATGCAAATCGAAGTAAACGTTTCCGCGATTATAGTAGGCGATAGCGTTTGCTTTGTTGGCATCTATGGCTGCGCTGAGATCGGCGAGCGCTTTGGCCGGCTTGTGCTGCTCCGCATAGGCGATGCCGCGATTCATGTAAGCAATGGATAACGGCTCGCTCATCATCGTCTTTGCAATGACCTGAGTGCATCCACGGATCTGCCGCGCAGGATTGGACATATCGTTGCAGTCCGCTATGGAATCCGCATGAACTGCCACTGGAGAAAGGGCCAGAGCTATAGTCAGAACAAGTTTCACGCGATCGCAACCCTATCCGCTGCCAACAATTTTCTAAAATCGTCTGCAGGGCGCGGTCTAGCCGCTCACAATGCTAGGAGGCGTCGTCTGAATAAGAATCAACTGCTCAGGCTCAGCCTACCTAACAAACGCAATATGGTGACTCAGCCAGCCGCTGCCAACCATTCACGTCGAACTCGTCCGCCATTTGATCTCCGAAGCCGCATTTACAATCTTGCATAACTTCCAACGATTCAAACGAGCCTCGCATGCTCGAATCCTGCATGCGATCATTAAATCTGAGGGCAACGGTTTGTATGGACGTCTCACGCCTTGCGCGCCGCCGGTTGCGGAAAACGCTTCCGCATCAGCCAATCCCACATCCGATCACTGCACAAGGATCGCACCGCTAAGAGGATGTGCGCCGAAGGCGTAACCGCATACCTGGCCTTTGGTTTGTCTGCTTCGAGCGCACGTTCGACTGCTGCAGCGACAGCATCGGCTTCGCCACCAAGCTTTGCGATAATACTTGGGCTATAGGCGGCCCGCGTCGTTGCAGCAACAGCTTGATTGAACGCAGCGTAAGCATCATTGCTATCGGACATTTTTATTCTATTGATTGCAGCGTCAGAAAAGCCACTTCTGATAAAGCCCGGCTCAATCAGCACAACGTTAATGCCAAATCCACTTACTTCAAATCTCAGCGCATCGCTCAAAGCTTCAACAGCATATTTGCTGGCATGATATGCGCCTTCGCCCGGAAAGGTCAGTCTTCCGCCCATGGATGAAATATTGATGATGCGGCCTCGCCCTTGTCTGCGCATACCCGGCAGCACGAGTTGCGTCAGTCTAAGAAGCCCAAAAACGTTTGTTTCAAACTGCTGTCGGACGGCATCAATACTTAATGTCTCCAGCGCACCGGGCTGACTGAAGCCAGCGTTGTTGACGAGTGCGCCAATCGATCCTTCGCGCGCCTCGATGTCGGCAACGGCCATGCACATCGAGGTCTCGCTGGCTACATCCAAGCTCAAAATCTCGCAGCCAGCACGCTTCGCTGCAGCGAGGGCTTCAACTCTCCGCGCTGTGGCGTAGACCTTGTATCCCTTTTTCGCTAATCGCATCGCAGTGGCCGCGCCGATTCCCGACGATGCGCCGGTGATAAGGATAGCTCCAGAAGTCATCGACATCTCGTCTCCGCGACAGATCGAGAGCAAAGCCCCTACGCTGAGGCACGGGTAAAGTCGGGCCACCATCAGGTCTACGCAGTCGACGGCAAGGCCTTCTCGAGAATTGCGCGAAGTGCCGCGAGGCCCGGATCCTCGGCCCGGTTCATGATGCCGACGAGCTGCACCCAATCGTCATCGGAAGCGCTGTCGAGGAAGCCCCTCACAGTCGACGCCACGACATCGGCGGGTGGCCGGCATGCGGTATCGGCAGCAACGGCGAGACGCGCGTGCAGCGATGGCTCGTTGACCGCCGCGACGAGGCCCAATGCAACCTTGGGGTCGTCCAGGGAGTCGATTAGTTTTCCGAGCATTGCCGACCTCACTGCACCAGCGGCGAGGCAGCACCTTCGAGTGCAATGCCTTGAATATCCGCCGCTCCAATCAGCAGCCCTATATATTGCGCGGTACTTTGGCGCCGGACGTGCTCGTTGAGATAAGCCTCGATTCGTCCTCGCACGGCCTCAAATGGCAGTGGCCGGCTGTCGATCCGCCGAACGAGGCGGATGAGATGGACGCCGTAGCGTGTTTCCACGGGTGGGGAAATTTCTCCCGGCGTGAGAGCGGCGAGAGCAGCCTCGAACTCCGCCGTTGTATCGCCGAGGCCGATTTGGCCGAGGTTGCCGCCGAGAGCGCCGGACGGACAGTCGGAAAAGTCTCGCGCCAACGTTTCGAAACGATCGGGCTCTGTGACCAGAAGAGCGGCAATAGACGCGGCTTTTTCGCGAGCAGCGCCAAAGGCGTTGCTGTCATCGCGGCGCGCCGCGATGAGAATGTGGTCAGCCTCATACAGCGGCGGCGTGACGAACCGGCGGCGGTTATTCTCGTAGAAGCGTCGCAGCGTCTCCTCGTCAGCTACCGGTGTCGGGGCCTCGCGCTCGATGAGGGCACGCACCAACGCGTCGTCCGATGTTTCGACCCGCCCATCCTCGTCGGTTTGCGGCTCGAGCGGAACGTCCAGACGGTTGGCTTCTTGCAGGAGCAGTTCGCGGATGACGAGGGCGCGGGCTGCCGTCCGCCAACCATCGCCAGGGTTGCGGGCGGGGAAGTTTTGTACCTCAGCGGCGATCGCCTTGCGCGAGATCGCCACGCCGTTGACCGTCACCGGCAGAATGGCGACGTCTTTGCTTGGCGTTGTGTCGTGCGCCGCGGGACGATGTTCGTGTTTGCAGCTCACTGAAACCGCGTTTTTGGCGGCATGATCAATCACGATTGTTGCCATGGCTTACTCCGCCGGTTGGTGTGTAGGACGAGTGGGTAGCGGCCGCGCCGTCGGCCGAAGAAGCGGCGCAGAGACATGCGGGTGCTGTCGACTGGCGAAGCGCGTTCGCACGACTTGGTAGCCTGGCCGGCCGAGATACCAGATCGGTGCGCTCCAGACGTGCACGAGCCGCGTGAACGGGAAGACGAGAAAGATCGTCATGCCGAGGAGGAGATGCGCCTTGAAGAGCGGGTGCACATCCGCGACGAAATCTGCTGCTGAGGGCTGCAGCGTCAGGATGCCCTGCGCCCAGTTCATGAACTTGACCATCTCGTGGCCGTCCATATGACCGAGCGAAACGAAAATAGTGGCGAGGCCGAGCGTCAGCTGCAACCATAGCAGTGCCAGGATGGCGATGTCGCCGAAACTCGACGTCTCCCTGATGCGCGCATCGAAAATGCGACGATGGGCAAGCAGCGCGATGCCGATGAAGCAAAAAATCCCGGCAATGCCGCCGATCGCAATGGCGAGGCCCTGCTTGAAGCCGTGGCTGATGCCGAGTGCATCGAAGATCCAGATCGGTGTAAGTAGGCCGACGAAATGCCCGACGAAGATCACCAGGATGCCGACGTGGAAGAGGTTCGAGCCCCAGCGGAGCTGGCGCCTGCGAAGGAGTTGCGAGGAACCCGTCTTCCAGGTGTACTGCTCGCGCTCGAAACGCAGCAGGCTTCCGAGCAGGAAGACCGTCAGACAGAAATAGGGGTACCAGCCAAAAAGGGCAGAGTTGATGTATTCCGACATTTGCTGCTCCTCCCTCAGCTATTGGCTTCGCACATCGCGGCGGCCGGCACGGATCTGGATTCTCAGTCGATCAACGGAGCAGCCGTCGGCGGCGTCACCCGGACCGAAGCTGACGGCGGTTTCCTCCCAGGCAGCATCGAGCGCCGCAAGCTCATCGGGTTCGACAGTGGCATCTAACGGTTCGGAGGCGACGGCCACGTCGCCGCTGATAGAACGAAGGGCTTTGAAAACTGCCGCATAAGTTGAACTTCGCTTCTCGAGCCGCTCTTCCAGAAGTGCGAGGATGTGGCCCGTCTCGGAGAGGAGGCCGCGCGTCTCGTCGATTGGCCGGGTGGACAGGAACTCGAGGAAGAGCGGTAGGTAGTCCGGCAGTTCATTCGCCGTCACGTCGAGTCCGCCACGTTCGTAGTGCGCAACAAGGTCGACCATGGCTTGGCCCCGGTCGCGGCTCTCTCCGTGGATGTGCTCGAATAGATGCAGCGATTGTCGCCGCGTTTTGTCGAACAGGTCAGTGTAGCGTTCCTGCAGATCATAGAGATCGAGTGTTTGAAGCTCGGCAATTAAGGGACGCAGAGCTCGCCGCACGTTGTGTTTCAGCAAACCCTCCGCCGCCATCGCCGCTTCGATACCAGGCAAGGCTGCGATGAGTTCGGCGGTCGGATACATGAGAAGTGCCGACAGCGCCTTGAAGGTTCGAGACGGAACCGAATTTGTCATCAGACGATCTCCATCGGGTTCGAGGCCTTTTTCTTCGGCTTTGTGGAGAAGAGATTCGTTTCTGAGCTGCCACCCGAGCAGCCATTGCCAAAAGAGAAGCCGCAAGAGCCGTGCAGGTCCTGGGCATCCTCGCTCCATTCGCGATGGGCTGTCGGAATGACGAAACGATCCTCGTAGTTGGCGATCGCCATCACCTGATACATCTCGTCGATGGCGCGACCCGTAAGGCCGACATTAGTCGCGATGCGCTCATCGAGCCGACCATCCACCGTCTTCGCTCGCATATAGCCGCGCATGGCGAGCATACGCTCGAGCGCCAGTGCTACCGGTTCCTCATTACCGGCGGTAAGGAGATTGGCGAGATATTGAAGTGGTATGCGCAGCGAGCGGACGTCGGGCATGTCACCATTGACGCCCATCTTGCCGGCCGCTGCAGCCGACTGGATTGGCGAGAGCGGTGGTACGTACCAAACCATGGGCAGAGTCCGATATTCCGGATGCAGCGGGAAAGCGATTTTCCACTCCATGGCCATTTTCCAAACGGGCGAGTGCTTCGCCGCGTCGAGCCAAGCATCGGGCACGCCATCGGAGCGAGCCTGGGCAATCACGGCCGGATCATTCGGATCGAGGAAAAGGTCGAGCTGGGCCTGATAGAGATCCTTCTCGTTTGGAACGCTCGCTGCCGCCTCGATACCATCGGCGTCGTAGAGCAAAACGCCGAGATAGCGGATGCGGCCGACGCAGGTTTCCGAACAAACCGTCGGCTGGCCGGCCTCGATTCGAGGATAGCAGAAGATGCATTTCTCCGATTTTCCCGAGGACCAGTTGTAGTATATCTTTTTGTAAGGGCAGCCTGAGACGCACATGCGCCAGCCCCGGCACTTGTCCTGGTCGATGAGGACAATGCCGTCCTCTTCGCGCTTGTAGATGGCGCCGGAAGGGCAGACCGCGACGCAAGCCGGGTTAAGGCAGTGCTCGCACAAGCGCGGTAGGTACATCATGAAGGTGTTCTCGAACTGGCCGTAGATGTCTTTCTCGACCCCTTCGAAATTCACATCTTTGGACCGCTTCTCGAATTCGCCGCCGAGAATCTCCTCCCAGTTTGGGCCCCACTCGATCTTCTCCATGCGCTCGCCGGTGATGGCCGAGCGCGGCCGGGCGGTCGGAAAGGCCTTCGATTCCTTTGCGGTATGGAGATGCTCGTAGTCGAAGGTGAAAGGCTCGTAGTAGTCGTCGATTTCCGGCAGATCCGGATTGGCGAAGATGTTGGCGAGGATGCGCCATTTGGCGCCCATCTTCGGCTCGATGCGGCCATTCTTCTTGCGCCGCCATCCGCCGTTCCACTTTTTCTGGTTTTCCCACTCGCGTGGGTAACCGACACCAGGTTTCGTCTCGACATTGTTGAACCAAGCGTATTCGACGCCTTCCCGGTTGGTCCATACGTTCTTGCATGTGACGGAACAGGTATGACACCCGATGCACTTGTCGAGGTTCAACACCATCGCAATCTGAGCGCGTATCTTCATTCTGCGGCCTCCCTCGGTGCATCGACGGTCAACGGCCCTTCGAGCCAGTCGACGTTCGCCATCTTGCGGACGACGATGAATTCGTCTCGATTGGAACCGACCGGCCCGTAGTAGTTGAAGCCATACGACTGCTGGGCATAACCGCCGATCATATGGGTAGGCTTCAGCACTGTTCGGGTGACTGAGTTGTGAATGCCGCCACGATTGCCGGTCATTTCCGATCCCGGCGTATTCACGATTTTTTCCTGGGCGTGATACATCAACATCATTCCTGGCTTGACGCGCTGAGAGACGACGGCGCGGGCGGTCAACGCGCCGTTGATGTTGAAGACCTCGACCCAGTCATTGTCGACGAGGCCGGCTGTCTTCGCGTCGGTCTCCGATATCCACACCACCGGACCGCCGCGATTGAGCGTCAGCATCAAGAGGTTGTCGGTATACGTGGAATGGATGCCCCATTTCTGGTGTGGCGTGATGAAGTTGAGGACGATCTCCTTGTGGCCGTTCGGGCGGACATCCTTGATGCCGGGGATCGTCTTCATGTCGACCGGAGGTTTCCAGGTGACGAGCCCCTCGCCGAAGGCGCGCATCCAAAGGTGATCCTGATAAAGCTGTTGGCGGCCCGTCAATGTCCTCCAAGGGATCAACTCGTGGACGTTGGTGTAGCCGGCGTTGTAGCAGACCTTCTCACTCTCGATGCCAGACCAGGTCGGCGAAGAAATGATCTTGCGCGGCTGGGCCTGGATATCGCGGAAGCGGATCTTCTCGTCCTCTTTCGGCAACGCCAAGTGGGCGTGCTCGCGGCCGGTAATTTTAGACAATGCTTCCCAGGCCTTGATCGCCACTTCGCCGTTGGTTTCCGGCGCAAGCATGAGGATGACTTCCGCAGCATCGATATCGGTTTCGATTTTCGGTAGACCCTTAGCCACGCCGTCGAGTTGTGTGCCGTTTAGGGCGCCGAGTGCCGTGACTTCGTGCTCAGTATTCCAGGCGATGCCCTTGCCGCCGTTGCCGGCGTTGGTCATCAGCGGGCCAACGGCCGTGAACTGCGCATAGAGATTGGGATAATCGCGGGCGACCACCGTCACCGACGGCATGGTCTTGCCGGGGATTGGCTCGACTTCGCCGAGCTTCCAGTCTTTTACATCGAGGGCCTGAGCAACCTCTGCCGGGCTGTCATGCTGTATCGGAGTGAGGACGACATCCTCCTCGACACCCAAAACTTCGGGCGAAACCTCCGAGAAGGCCTTAGCGAGACCTTTGTAAATCTCCCAGTCTGAACGCGCCTCCCAGACGGGATCCACCGCCGCCGAGAGCGGATGGATAAACGGATGCATGTCGGACGTGTTGAGGTCGTTCTTCTCGTACCAAGTGGCGGTCGGCAGCACGATGTCGGAATAGACGCACGTCGTCGACATGCGGAAGTCGAGCGTAACCAGCAGGTCGAGCTTTCCTTCCGGCGCCGTCTCGTGCCAGGCAACTTCCGTATTGCGGACGGCGCCTTCCGGGCCGAGGTCCTTGCCCATCACGCCATGGGTGGTGCCGAGCAAGTGCTTGAGAAAATATTCATGCCCCTTGCCTGACGACCCGAGTAGGTTCGACCGCCAGACGAACATGTTCCGCGGCCAGTTCGCGGGATCGTCGGGATCGTTGCAGGCAAGTTCGAGTTCGCCTGTTTTGAGTGCTTTCGCAACGTAGTCCTTCGGCGCGAGTCCCGCCGTCTTCGCTTGCTTGGTAATGTCCAGCGGATTTTGCTTGAGCTGGGGCGCGGAGGGCAGCCAACCCATACGCTCGGCGCGGACATTGTAGTCGATGAAACTCTTGTTCCAGTCACCATCGGGCGCAGTTGGTGAGAGGATTTCGGCTGCCGTCAAAGTCTCGTAACGCCACTGGTCGGTGTGCGCGTAAAAGAACGACGTCGAATTCATTTGCCGGGGCGGGCGGTTCCAATCGAGTGCAAATGCGAGCGGCGTCCAGCCGGTCTGCGGCCGCAGTTTTTCCTGCCCGACGTAATGCGACCAGCCGCCACCCGACTGACCGATCGAACCGCAGAACACCAGGAGATTGATGATCCCCCGGTAGGTCATGTCCATATGGTACCAGTGATTGACGCCCGCGCCGAGGATCACCATGGATCGACCTTTGGTCTTCTCGGCATTCGTGGCGAACTCGCGAGCAACGGTGATGATCGCGTCGCGTTTCACCCCGGTGATGTGTTCCGCCCATGCCGGCGTGAAGGGCACGTCCTCGTCATAGGAAGAAGTAACGTTGCCACCACCGAAGCCGCGATCGAGGCCATAGTTGGCCAACATCAGATCGTGGACGGTGGCAACGGTAACCTCCGTGCCGTCGCTCAGCTTGATCCGACGAATTGGCAGATTGCGGGTGAGAATTTCACCATGCGCGGTCGAGACGAAATGCTCGGTGGCGCGGCCGCCGAAGTAGGGAAAATCAACGGAGGCGATTTCTGCGTCTTCGCCGGCGAGCGTCAGCTTGAGACGAACGTCACGGCCTTCGCCGTTCTTCTGCTCCAGGTTCCATTTGGCGCTCTCGCCCCAACGGTAGCCGATCGAGCCGCGCGGTGCGACGAGCGCATCACTGGTCTCGTCGATCGCAACCGTTTTCCATTCCGGATTGTTGGTCTCGCCGAGAGCGCCCGCAATCTCAGAGGCCCGCAGCAGTCGCTCCGGGACAAGCCGGTTGCCTCGCTCGGTCAGGCGCACCAGGAACGGCAGGTCGGTGTACTTGCGGGCATAGTCGTCGAAATAGGGAACAGTGCGATCGAGGTAATATTCGCGCAGAATGACGTGACCCATCGCAAGAGCCAGCGCTGCGTCCGTGCCCTGTTTCGGATTGAGCCAGATGTCCGCAAACTTCGTCGCCTCGGCATAGTCCGGGCTGACGACGGCGCTCTTTGTCCCCTTGTAACGAACCTCCGTATAAAAGTGCGCGTCGGGTGTCCGCGTCTGCGGCACGTTCGAACCCCAGACGATGATGAAGCCGGCATTGTACCAGTCGGCGCTCTCCGGGACGTCGGTTTGCTCGCCCCAGGTTTGCGGGCTAGCCGGCGGCAGGTCGCAATACCAGTCGTAGAAGGACAGGCAGACGCCGCCCATGAGCGACAGGTAGCGTGAGCCCGCCGCGTAGGAGACCATCGACATGGCGGGTATTGGTGAGAACCCGATGACGCGGTCCGGGCCGTGAGTTTTCACTGTGTAGGCATTGGCCGCAGCGATGATCTCGTTGACCTCGTCCCAGGTTGCGCGGACGAAGCCGCCATGACCACGGATCGAAACGTAGGATTTTCGCTTGTCCGCGTCCTTGACGATCGAAGCCCAAGCCGCAACGGGGGGCAGAGCTGCGCGCGCGGCGCGCCACAGCTTCAATAGCCGACCGCGGATCATGGGGTATTTCACGCGGGCGCCCGAATAGAGATACCAGCTGTAGGAGGCGCCGCGAGCGCAGCCGCGCGGCTCGTGATTGGGCAAGTCCGGCCGCGTGCGCGGATAGTCGGTCTGCTGCGTCTCCCACGTGACGATCCCGCCCTTCACGTGGATTTTCCAGGAGCAAGAGCCGGTGCAATTCACGCCATGAGTGGACCGCACGATCTTGTCGTGCTGCCAACGCTTCCGATAGCCGTCCTCCCAGGAACGATCCTCGTTCGTTACGATCCCATGGCCATCGGAAAAATCATCAATGGTCTTGCGAAAGAAGGTTAGCCGGTCGAGAAAATGCGACATTTGCTCTTTGCCTCTGATTAGTCGGCTACGGACGTGCTGATTGACGGTTTGGTTCTCCTCGCCCGCTCGACTGCGTTAAGCAGGCCGCCCTTTCGTGTGTAGACGGCCCAGGTGACGGCGAGGCAGCTCACGTAAAAGAGAAGGAAGCCCCACAGTGCAGCCTGCGGACCGCCCGTCAGGGCGATCGATGTGCCGTAGCTCTTCGGGATGAAGAAGGCGCCGAATGCTGCAACCGCGGAGGTAAAACCGGTGATCGCCGCAGCTTCTTTTTCCGCCTGACGGCGACGCGTGTCGGCGTCGGCGCCGGGCATCAGACGGACCATCTCCGTAGCCATGATGACCGGGATCATTTGGAAGGTCGAAGCATTGCCGATGCCGGTGGCGAAGAACAACAGAAGGAACGAAGTGAAGAAGCCCCAGAACGCGCCGCTTTGATCCTTGATGCCGATGAACCACAAGACACCGACCACGCCCGCGATCATCAGGACGAAAGCCCAAAGTGTAACGCGTGCTCCGCCGTGCTTGTCCGCGAGCCAACCGCTCCCGGAACGCGACAGGGCTCCGACGAGCGGTCCAATAAAGGCAAAATGAAGCGCGTTGACGTCCGGAAACAGCATCTTGGAGAGCAACGGGAAGCCCGCCGAATAGCCGATGAAGGAACCGAAGGTGCCGGTGTAAAGCCAGCACATAATCCAATTGTGCTTGCGCCGAAAAATCACTGCCTGCTCTGCGAATGACGCCTTGGCCGAAGCGATGTCATTCATGCCGAACCACGAAGCAAATGCCGATAGTATGATGAAGGGGACGAAGAAGAAGCCGGCATTCTGCAGCCATAACGGCGCCTCGCCGGCCGGTCCCTTGACCATGACGGGATCTCCGCCGAGCCAGCCGAAAATACCTGCAGTTATGGCCAGCGGCACGACAAACTGCACCACGCTGACACCGAGATTGCCAAGCCCGGCGTTGAGCGCGAGCGCGTTACCCTTCTCCGTCTTCGGGAAGAAGAAGGAGATGTTGGCCATCGATGATGCGAAGTTGCCACCGCCCAGGCCACAGAGCAGCGCCAAAATTAGCAACACGACATACGGTGTGTCCGGATTCTGCACCGCATAGCCGATGCCGACTGCCGGGACGATGAGAGACCATGTCGTGACGGTCGTCCACAATCTGCCGCCGAATATCGGCACCATGAAAGAATAAAAGATGCGGAGCGTCGCACCCGAAAGCCCCGGGAGGGCTGCAAGCCAGAAGAGCTGGTCGGTGGTGAAGTTGAAGCCGACGAGCGGGAGCTTGGCGACCACGACCGACCACACTTGCCACACGGCAAAGGAGAGTAGGAGAGCCGGGATCGAGATCCAAAGGTTACGCCGCGCTATGAGATGTCCTGTGCTTTCCCAAAACGCTGGGTCGTCCGGGCGCCACTCTTTGAGAGTATGTCCGATTTGCGGGGCAACTACCGGCTTGGGCAAGCCCAACATTTCTGGAAACGGCGGGAGCTTCGCCAGAACATCGCCGGCGGTCCCGCGTTCCATGTGCCGAATGCTAATGTGCGTCCACAGGAGTGCGACCGCGACGAGAACGAATAATGCCATGAAGCAACTCGTCCACAGGCCGGTGAGGTCGAAAAGAACGCCAAACAGGATTGTGAGAAGGAAGCCGCCGAGCCCGCCCATCATGCCGACGAGGCCGCCGACCGAGCCGAGATGATCAGGATAGTGGGCTGGAATGTGCTTGTAGACGGCGGCCTTGCCGAGCGCGATGAAGAAACCGAGCACGGACAGGGTGACGGCGAAGCCAAAAAGACCCATTTCCAAATGGAAGGAGGTCGTCCCCTTAGCGCCGTGGACCACGAAATCGGTTGGTGGATAGGAGAGGATGAACGTCGCCGCCGCCGATACCAGCAAGGTCCAATAGAGCACGCGGCGTGCGCCGTAACTTTCGGAAAGATGTCCGCCATAAGCGCGGAAAATGCTCGCCGGCACTGAGAAGAAGGCCGCGATCACACCGGCCGTTTTGATGTCGAGGTCGTAGACGTTGATGAGATATGCCGGCAGCCATAGGGCAAGAGCGAGGAAAGCTCCGAAGACGGCGAAGTAATAAAGCCCGAAGCGCCAGATATGAATGTTCTTTAGCGGTTCGAGCTCTAGCCAGAAGCTCTTTGCCATGACGCCGGCACGCCGACGCTCAACGAGAGCCGGATCATCCTCGGTAAAGAACCAGAAGATGACTGCCATGACGGCTAAGGCCGCCGCCCAAACCTGCACGACCGTCTGCCAGCCGTGGGCGACGAGCACGAAGGGAGCGAGAACGCTCGTGATTGCAGCCCCTACATTTCCGGCACCGAAGATGCCGAGTGCCCTCGCCTGTCGTTCCGCAGGATACCAGTGAGAGACGTAGGTTACGCCGGCGGCGAAGGAGCCGCCCGTGATGCCGACGCCGAGCCCCGCCAGAAGCATTTCGGGATAAGTGTCAGCGTACGATAGCAGAAATATCGCGACGGCGCCTGCGAGCATCGTAACCGTTAGGACGATGCGGCCCCCATAGAGATCTGCCCAGATGCCTAGCGCGACACGGATAAGCGACCCAGTGAGAATCGGTGTGCCGACAAGCAGGGCGAATTGGGTCTGACGTAGACCGAGGTCCTGACTGATGCGTATGCCAATGATGGAGAAGATCGTCCAGGCAGCGAAACAGACCGTGAATGCGACTGTAGTCACGCTCAAGACCTGACCGGACTTCGGGTTCACGGTCGCTCGCATCGTCGCTGCCCCTTCGACATACATGCCCCAAGAAAAACGGGTCGGTTGCCAGAGTGGCAGATCAGCTGCCAGGGGCGTTGATCGAGATCAATGATGCGCGTGACAATTGTCACAACTTCTTCGGCGACGGCTGAGCGTCGAGCCGGAGGAGATGCGCCTTGCACGCAAGGATTGATGGAGAAATAGAGCCGGCCGCTCTGCCTTTTTTTCGCGCGCTTTCTGACGCTAGCCGAGCAGACTTACTGCGGAACGCTATCGTCCATGGAGTAAAACCCGGCACGGCTTTGTTTGAGCAGGGCGACGTGCCGAATTTCCAGCTCGTCGTCTTGTCTGGCTCGGCGCTACTATTTGCAAAATCCAGCGAGGGACGCGAAGTATTGATCGAGGTCGTTCGGCCCCCGGATTTTATTATCCCTGCTGCTGTTATGACCGGTGCGACATATCTCATGCAGGCTCGAGTGTCACAGCCGTCACGCTTTTTGCTGATCCATGCTTCGGCGTTTCGTGCGGCGGTTGCTGCAGAGCCGGCTTTGGCGAGTGCGGTGATCGAAAGCTTGGCACAACAATTCCGTCGCATGGTCCGGCAGATCAAGAATCTCAAGCTGAGATCCTCGACGCAGCGCGTGGGATGCTACATCCTGGCGCTGTCGAAACGCCAAGGCACGCCGCACCACGCCGTGCTTCCATACGAAAAAAATCTGATCGCGTCAGAGCTCGGTATAACGCGGGAATCCTTTTCACGTGCACTGTCGACTTTAGAGAAGTCCGCCATCAAGGTGCAGGGCCAGACAATATCCATTCGCGACAACGCGCAACTTGCGGCGGTCTGCAAACCAGACCCGCTCATCGACGGAATGGACTGACCCGGCCGGCAATCTCTATTTTGGTAGCGCTGTTCCCCGGTCAAAAAACCTGGCGTCAAGGAACAGGTCGACACGGCGTCACTCTATTTAGAAGGTTTCGAGTTTCGACCAGACGTACAATTCAAATGTGAACTGGCCACAGACCCGGTTGACTCTGTTGCGGCTGATCGTTCCGAATTGATCTGTGTCAACGCACGCTCATCGGCGGCGTTTAATGGATAGCCATGTCATAAACCGTTGCCCACGGAGACTACAATGGATTGGGACTGGCCGATGTTTCGCCGCGTCGAACGTCAGGCAAAACGCCTGACCGAGATGATACAAAGACGGGATGTCGACACCGGCAAGCTCGTGAAAATTGGCAATGGGTTTGCCTACGCTGAGGCCCGTGAAAAATGCCTGAATTGTCGTAGCACGCGCGAGTGTCTGGCGTGGCTCGACGCTGAGCCCCCTAGCTCAGAAGCACCCTTGTTCTGTCCAAACTTCAGTCTTTTCGAGGCGTGCAAGAGGCACCCCGGATCGGATCGGAAAAGTGATTCCGGGGTAAGTTGACGAGGTCCCCCCTAGGTCACGTATCCCAGATAGGCATCAAAACCGCGGCCCACGGCGAGTCTAGCCTCGCAGCCGTCGTTTAGAACCTCACAATTCCCGCGGTGCGTCTCTGCCCACAACAGTTCCCTACACCTGGATCGACAGCTTCACACGTCGAACGCGAGTTTCGCTTCGCGATCGAGACGAATGTACTTGCGGGCATCATTTAATTTGCCGAGGCTGAAGCACTACGACAGAAGTGTATCGGCTTACGTAATCGCGCTGCGAAAGGAAGGTTGGCCCTGATGATCAGCCAGCTCACAAAAAATGAACGCCACCTCGCTCTGATCATTCTCCTGGCTCTGACGGTATGCGGCCTGTGGTTTGCTATCGCGGGGCGCAACGATCCGATCGGCCCACACGGCGTGCTTGTGACGCTCGCGGGGATTCTCGGAATTTTTAGCGTATTTTCCGGATATTATTCACCCGAACCCAGTGATGACCGCCTCGACCGGTACTACGACGACCCAAGTAAGGCCGGCATCATTCTCGCGATGGTCTGGGTCGTGTTCGGCCTCTTCATCGGCGACTGGGTGGCGTGGCTTCTCGTCAATCCGGATCTGACATTCGATGCCGGATGGTCGAGCTTCGGGCGCCTCCGGCCCGTGCATACGACCTCGGTGATCTTCGGCTTCGGTGGCAACGCGCTGATCGCGACCTCACTCTACGTTTTGCAGCGGACGTCGCGGGCGCGGCTTCCCGATCAACTCAGTCCGTGGTTCGTGCTGCTTGGATACAATCTCTTCTGCGTGCTCGCTGTCACCGGCTACACGATGGGCATCACGCAGTCGAAGGAGTACGCCGAACCGGAATGGTATGCCGACTTCTGGCTCGTGGTCGTGTGGGTGGTGTATTTCATTATTTACCTGCGCACGCTGGCACGGCGGAAGGAGCCGCATATCTACGTTGCCAACTGGTACTATATGGCCTTCATCCTGGTCGTGGCGGTTTTGCATATCGTCAACAATCTTGCCGTGCCAGTTTCTTTCGCCGGCGCCAAAAGTTACTCGCTGTTTTCGGGCGTCCAAGATGCAATGACGGAGTGGTGGTATGGCCATAACGCCGTCGCCTTCTTCCTCACCGCCGGTTTCCTCGGCATGCTCTACTATTATCTGCCGATGCGGGCTGGCCGCCCGATCTATTCCTACCGGCTGTCCATCATCAGCTTCTGGGGGATCACTTTCTTCTATATGTGGGCGGGGTCGCATCATCTTCATTACACGGCGTTGCCGCAGTGGGTGCAGACGCTGGGCATGACGTTCTCGTTGATGCTGCTCGTTCCGTCGTGGGCCTCCGCCGGCAACGCGCTGCTGACCCTGAACGGCGCCTGGCACAAAGTGCGCGATGATGCGACGCTTCGTTTCATGATGGTGGCTGTCGTCTTCTACGGGCTGACGACCTTCGAGGGATCGTTCATGGCCATCCGCCCCGTCAATTCGTTATCGCACTATACAGACTGGACCATCGGTCACGTTCACGCCGGCGCTCTCGGCTGGGTCGCGATGATCACGTTCGGCTCTATCTATGCCTCGGTGCCGTGGCTTTGGAAACGGCCGGCGATGTACTCGGCTAAGCTCGTCGAAGCCCATTTCTGGCTCGCCGTCGCTGGGACCGTTGTCTACGTCTTTGCGATGTGGAATTCCGGTATTATCCAGGGCCTGATGTGGCGCACCTATAACGAAAGCGGCACGCTGGCCTTTTCCTTCGTCGACTCGTTGGTTGCGATGCATCCCTACTACATCGCTCGCGCGGTCGGCGGATTGCTGTTCCTGATCGGCGCGATTGTCGGCAGCTACAATATCTGGATGACGATCCGGACGGCGCCGTACGCCGCCGAAGAAAAGACACCCGACCGCCCCGAGCCATTCCTCGTGAGGCCGCCCGCCCTTCAGGCAGGGGAGTAGTGTCGATGTTCCGATTTCACTATCGGCTGGAACGTAAGGCGATCGGCTTAGTCCTCGCGATCATCGGCGTAGCCAGTATCGGCGGGATCGTCGAAATTGCTCCGCTATTCACAATCCATCAGACGGTCGAAGATGCGCCTGATATGCGCCTCTATACGCCCCTCGAGCTTGCCGGACGCAATATCTATATTCGCGAAGGCTGCTATGCCTGTCACTCGCAGATGATCCGCACGCTGCGCGACGAGGTTGAACGCTACGGTCCCTATTCGCTCGCGGTTGAATCCAAATACGATCATCCGATGCTATGGGGATCAAAGCGGACCGGCCCGGATCTGGCGCGCATCGGCGGCAAGTATTCCGATGAATGGCACGTCGCGCATCTCAACAACCCGCGTGACGTGGTACCGGAATCGATCATGCCGGCCTACGGCTGGCTCAAGCGTAATAGGCTCAAAATCGACGATCTGGGCCCGCATTTGAAGGCGCAGCACGCCGTCGGCGTTCCTTATACCGATGACATGATCGCCAACGCGGCCGCGGATGCTTCCGGTCAGGCAACGCCCGATACCCCGGCTGCTGAAGGTGTGGTGAAGCGTTACGGCAAGGATACCCATGTCGGAACGTTCGGCGGAACGTCAGGCAAATTGACCGAGATGGACGCTCTCGTCGCTTATCTGCAAATCCTTGGCCGCTTGACGGACGCGGCGCACAAGCCAATCGCGGCGGCAGGAGACTAGGACAATGGATTTCGCGCACGAAACGACAGTCTGGTTCTCGAAATCGTTTGGGCTTTTCTACCTGCTCGGGCTGTCGATCGCCGTCCTCATATATGTCTACTGGCCGTCAAACAAAAAGCGGTTCGACGACGCCGCGAAGTCGATCCTGGATGACGAGGACAAGCCAAGTCAGGACGACGCTGCGAAGTCTATCCGTCGCGACGAGGACAAGCCATGGGAGTAGGCGAACGCGATCCGCACACCGGCCACATGACCACCGGCCATGAATGGAACGGCATCAAGGAACTGAACACGCCGGTGCCTCGCCCGGTTTATTTTTTTCTCGCGGCGACGGCGCTTTTCGGTATCGTCTATTGGATTTTGATGCCGGCATGGCCAATCGGAGTGACCTATACGAAGGGACTGCTTGGTGTCGATCAGCGCGCTACCGTCGTGCAAAGCCTGAAGCAGGCGCAGCTCGATCGTAGCGTCTGGACAAAGCGCATTGAGTCCGAAACCTTCAATGCCGTTCAGTCCGATCCGCAGTTGATGACAATCGTGCGCCAGACCGGCCACGCGCTATTTGGCGACAATTGCGCGGCCTGTCACGGCGCCAATGCAAGAGGTGGTAAAGGCTTTCCCAATCTTACGACGCAGTCGTGGCTGTGGGGCGGGACTCCCGAAGCGATTGCAGAAACGATACGGGTCGGGATCAATTCGCCCCACGCCGATAGCCGGGCATCGCAGATGCCCGCATTCGGGCACGATCAGATATTGCCGCGCGCCGACATCGAGAATGTCGTCAGTTATGTGCGAAGCCTCTCCGACGGTGCAGCATCGAACGCAGCACAAGCCGACAAGATAAAGGCCGGCAAGGCGATCTTTGCGGCGAATTGCGCCTCCTGCCACGGCGATGACGCCCGCGGCAGCATGGAGACCGGCGCAGCGAACCTTACTGATAAGTTCTGGATTTACGGCGGTGACGCTGAGACGATCTACGCGACGGTTTGGGGCGGCCGGCTGGGGCACATGCCGACCTGGGAAAGCCGCCTTTCACCACTCGAACGCAAAATTCTCACCCTTTATGTCGTCGATCTGAGGCAGGTAAGCCAATGAGCGAGAACGCCGTTGCAGGTTCGATCGCGCGCACGAAGGTGGCGGTTTCACTTTTCGTAGGCTTCGCGCTTTTACTTTTGCTTATTGCGAATGGACATCTCATCTATGTAGCAACGACCTCGCAACCCGCGTGCGTCGCACACGTTCAGCAAGGAGAAGGGATTGCGCAGCCGGGCCGATACAGCGCTGCACAATCCGCATGCTCGCCGTGATGAAATGGTAAAGGTCACGAAACGACAGCGAGGCCTACGATGATAATCCTTCCGGCCGTTGTTCCCGCGCTTCCGCACGAAGATGTGTGGAACCGCCATTTGTCGCCAACCGCCGCCTTTGCGTGGCTGCTGGCTGGCTGGCGGGATTTTACCGTGCAACCTGCAACGAGCATTATCTATGGCCTCCTCGTTTTCCTGATTTCGATCGCAATCGTGGTCGGTCTTTTCATGTTCGAGTTGGATTACATCCTATTCCCCGCTCTTGCAGGATTCATGGTGGTCGGCCCGGTTCTCGCCATCGGCCTCTATGAGAAAAGCCGCCGCATCGCCGCTGGCGAACGCGTTGGATTGGCGCAGATGATCTTCGTCAAGCCGAATTCAGGCGGGCAGGTTCTTTTTACCGGCGTGCTTCTGTGCCTGCTGATGCTGTTGTGGCTGCGTGCGGCTGTAATTATTTACGCACTTTTTTTCGGCCTGCGACCGTTTCCGGGTCTCGATCATATCGCAGCGATGTTGTTCACCACGCCGACCGGGTGGGCGATGCTGCTGGTCGGGTCCGCCGTCGGCGCCTTGTTTGCCGGCTTCTCGTTCGCGATTAGCGTCTTTTCGATACCGATGCTGCTGGACAAGAACGTCGATGCTTTGACTGCGATGGGAACGAGCTTGGCGCTGTTCTGGAATAATAGGCCGGTAATGCTGACGTGGGGCGCCATCGTACTGGCGTTGTTCTTGTTGAGCTTGGCGACAGGCCTTCTGGGTTTGATCGTCATTTTTCCGGTTTTGGGACACGGGACTTGGCATGCCTATCGCGCCGTATCGCGATAGAGTTTGACCGGCCGTTGCAGGGCGACGGATAAGAAGAGGAAACGCCCGATGGATTGCTGTGCGCCAGATGCTGATGCGGCGCCATTGGACCGGCGGACGAACGATGATGAATTGCGTCTGGCCAGCCGCGACATCGGCGGTGGTTTGCGCCAGACCGAGCTCGCCATTCCCGGCATTCATTGCGGCGGTTGCGTCCAACGTATCGAAAAGACTCTTGATAAGCTGCCGGGAGTCATGCGGGCGCGGGTCAATCTCTCGACCAAGCGTGCGACGATCCACTGGCGCGCGGATGAGAAGTCGCCGCCGTTTATCTCGACACTGAGCGCCATCGGCTTTGAGGCGCATCTCTACGACGTGGGGGCCGACGATAAGGATGGCACCCTCGCCGAACTGCTGCGGGCGCTTGCGGTCGCCGGTTTCGCGGCGAGCAACATCATGCTGCTGTCGGTCGCGATTTGGTCGGGGGCGGAACCCGCGACGCGCGATCTGTTCCATTGGATTTCGGCACTGATCGCACTTCCAGCGCTCGCCTATTCGGGCCGCATCTTCTTCCGGTCGGCATGGCGCAGCTTACGGCACGGTCAGACCAACATGGACGTGCCGATTTCGATCGGTGTGTTGCTCGCCTTCGGGCTCAGTCTTTATGAAACGCTCCATCACGGCCCGCACGCTTATTTCGATGCTTCGATCTCGTTGCTGTTCTTCCTATTGATCGGTCGAACGCTCGATCACATGATGCGGGAGCGGGCGCGGACTGCCGTCAAGAGCCTTGCCTGCTTGGCGCCGCGCGGTGCGCTGATCCTGCAGACGGACGGCACGAACGCCTACGTACCAGTGAACGAGATCACGCCAGGCATGACGATCCTATTGGCGGCGGGAGAGCGCGTGCCGGTCGACGCCCGCGTCGTCAAAGGGCAGTCCGAGCTCGATTGTTCCCTGGTCTCAGGCGAAAGCGCACCGCAACACGCGTCGGCGGGCTTTCTGTTGCAGGCCGGCACCCTCAATCTGACCGGCCCTCTGACGATCGTCGCCACCGCTGCTGCGAAGGATTCGTTCCTGGCCGAAATGGTTCGAATGATGGAGGCTGCCGAGTCAGGTCGCTCCATCTATCGCCGCCTCGCCGATCGCGCGTCGCGGCTATACGCGCCCGTGGTCCACCTCACGGCGTTGCTGACGTTCGTCGGCTGGATGATCGAAACCGGAAACGTCCATCAGTCGCTGACGGTAGCAATTGCGGTCCTGATCATCACCTGTCCGTGCGCACTCGGCCTCGCCGTGCCGATGGTGCACGTCGTGGCGGCACGGCGTTTGTTTGAAGACGGCATCATGGTCAAGGACGGCGGCGCGCTGGAGCGCCTTGCCGAGGTCGATACCGTCGTCTTCGACAAGACCGGCACGATGACACTCGGCGATCCTCAGCTTGCTGGTGGCGATACAGTAGACTGCGAAGCGTTGGCGCTGGCCGCAGCTATCGCGTCACATTCCCGTCATCCATATTCGCGTGCGCTTGCTGCGGAAGGATCTCGTCGGCTTTGCCCGCCGATAGCGCTGAGCGGCGCATCGGAACATCCTGGATCGGGTTTGGAAGCCCATGCCGGAGCCACGGTGTATCGTTTGGGGCGCCCCGAATGGGCGTTGGCAAACGGCGAGCCGAAATTTCCAGACTTGCAGCTCGCGAGCGTCGTCCTATCGAAGGACGGTCGCGCCGTCGCGACGTTCAGTTTTGAAGATCGTCTTCGTCCGGATGCCCGCGAGGCCGTTGCAGCCCTTGCGGCCGATGACTTGGCATTGGAAATCTTATCCGGCGATCGAGAAGAGCCGGTGCGCCTGCTCGCATCGAGGCTCGGCATCCTTCATATTTCCAGCGTATCTCCGGGTGGCAAGGCGCGCCACGTAGCATCGATGGCGGCAGCAGGCCGCAAGGTTCTGATGGTCGGCGACGGCCTCAACGACACTCCGGCTCTCGTCGCCGCGCACGCTTCGATGGCGCCCGCCTCCGCTGTCGACGTCGGCCGCAATGCTGCCGATTTGGTGTTCCTGCGTGAAAGCCTGTTGGCGGTACCGCAAGCCATCGAAATTGCCCGCAACGCCGCGTGGCTGGTCCGGCAAAATCTGGTGCTCGCCGTCGGTTACAACCTCATCGCGGTTCCGATCGCAGTCCTGGGCTATGTCACGCCACTTATTGCCGCGTTGGCTATGTCCGGGTCGTCGCTGCTCGTCGTGGCTAATGCTCTTCGCCTACGCGGCTGGCGCAGGACAAGAGACCGGTTAGCACCCTTGCGGCGGCTTTCCGCCGTGCCGCAGACCCCGTTGGGAAGCACCAGATGATTGATTATTTCTATCTCATACCCATCGCACTACTGCTCGGAGTGATTGGGCTCGGCGCCTTTTTGTGGTCGCTGCGCAGCGGGCAATACGAGGATCTGGATGGCGCAGCAGAACGCATCTTATTTGAGCGTGAAGATGCACCGGTACGGCAGCAGCGATTATCCGGCCCGGAGTAGGACTTACTTCGCACCAAACAATCGGGCTTCGGACTCCATATTAGCATTTGTGGCTGCAAGCAATTCAGCAAAGAATTGTTCACGCTCGCTACCGGATTGCGTTCGTACCCGCCTCGCTGAAAAAATTTGATGTAGAAATTCTCCCGCGTAAGTCGTCGGACCGGTCTTCGTCGGCAATGGGCTCATCGCCTCTCGCGTGTGCTTGGGCGTGGACCCTTATCTCATCGTTTGTCGATCCAGCGATTAAGGTCACTGCACACTTACCTTCGCTAGTGCCTTAGTTTGGATCTGATGATGCGGACCAACGCCACCACAGCGAAAGCGATAAACAGCGAAGTGGCAATCAGCACGCCCGCTGAGAGCAACCCTTCGTTCAAACCAATTGAAAACAGCAAACTTGATACTAACGCGGCACCTAGTGCCCCGCCGATCGCGCCAAGCAGCGCGTTGGCAAATCCGCGCTGTGAAAGACCGTACAACAACCCAACGATCAACCCGGGGTATACAGCAGGCCAGAAGTGCTCTCCCATTCAACCCCCCCCGACATGTTATTTTGCGTTCGATCTTCGTCGCAAGCGGCCTGCGATTAATCTGAGATGACCGCTGACCTCATTAGAGGTCATTCGATCGGTTCGGCGCCGATAGGCTATTGCTCTGCTTGGGAGCCCACCGTCAACGCAGGCCGTCTCGAAGCTCTGTAGGTTACCATTTCGCGCGAGACCGCACCCATGCCTTTGGCTATCGTCGTCGCGGCTTGGATTGCGACAGTGGCGTGCTCACTGTCATCGACGGCACAGAGTATTTTCGTGGCCATGGGCGTTCTCCTGAATTTCGTGACTATTGAATGCGACCGAACGCCGGAGTGTATTTTGGTACGGTTCCTTCAACCGGAGTGGTTGTCGTTCTAGACGAAGCACGAAGTTTCCACGCCTCCGCCTCGTCTAAAGTCAAAAATCAGACCGGCAACGTGATGCGCAAAAAGGAATGTCCATCACACACGCGCATTGACGTGCATCAATCGACTCCTTTCACAACGTTTCAAGCTGTGAGCACTAATGTGCAAACGCCGTCAGAATGCATCGTTGATGTGCGTCAATGTCCGCCAAGCTGAGCCAAATAACGTCTTAAACTTGGGCATTGCAGGAGTTGTACCTGGTGAGACGTCGCCCGTGCAGAAGTCTTGACGGTGAGCACGCCGGACCTGGCGAGCAAACACGAAGGCTGCATAAAGGCCCTCAAAGGAGCAGTGGTTATCTGTTGATCAACTGAAGATCAATCTCGGAGAGCAAAGTTACACAATGCGTAAGATCGAGATCGGAGACGCGTGCGTCGAAGTCAAGATTCGCGGCAAAGGCGGCAAGAACGCCAATATTTATCTCGATCCTGCCACAGGTGCCATCGCCACCAAGGGTGATTGAGAGCACGACGAAGATTTGAAATCCGCTACCGAAAACCACGGCGAGCGCCGAACTAGCTCAAGGACAAAGGAGATTGATCAATGAACAAGACTGTACTCACGTTCGCGGCATTTGCCGCGTTCACCGCGAACTCCGCATTTGCGGCCAGCTATTCTGGAACATGCACGACAGCCGCCAGAGACAAGTGGATGACCGAGGCTGCTGCTCAGGCCAAAATCACTGAGGCGGGCTACACCGTGGCCAGCATCAAGACGACTCGCGCTGGCAACTGCTACGAGGCCTACGTCACGGACAAGAGTGGAGCAAAAATGGAGCTGTTTCTTGATCCGACTACAGCAAAGATCGTCCATCAACAGTGACAGGCAACATGTCTACTGAGGCAGGTCATGCGCTTGAAACCGGCCGCATTGCGCGGCCAGACTCGGTCAAGGTATGGGATCTCTTCGTGCGCGTGTGTCATTGGTTGCTCGTCATCTTGTTCGCAGTGGCGTGGTATTCAGGCGGGATCTGGGACAATCCCCACCTTGCTGCCGGGTACTTCATTTTTGGGCTCGTTGTTGCACGCATCGTCTGGGGATTCGTCGGCTCCCCGCACGCACGGTTTTCCGACTTCATTTACGGCCCGCGAACCATTTTGCTGCATATCGCAGACATGCTCCGTATGCGCGCTCCGCGCTACCTGGGTCACAATCCGGCTGGTGGCGCTATGGTGATCATGCTGCTCGCAACATTGATAGTTATCTGCATAAGCGGAGTGATGATGACCACTGATGCGTTCTGGGGCGTGAAGTGGGTCGACAGGCTTCATGAGACGGCCAGCACTATTGCTTTGGTGTTGGTCGCGCTGCATGTAGGCGGCGTGATTTTCGCCAGCATCGAGCATGGCGAGAACCTTGTGCGGGCCATGATTACCGGTCGGAAGCGCACGCCATGACGGCGCCACTGACGTTCAATCGGGATTATCGCCGCAACGTCCGAGGATAAGCTTGCGGGAGTGCAGTTTGCCGAACACTTGGCGGCACACGCGCAAACCGAGGAGCAAGTCACGTATCCAACCGCGCTGCTAATCGGAGTATATGTAAAAAGCAGGGCAACGCAGTGTGCCCGATGAGACGAGATAGCTTCCGTGCTGTTTCCACATCTCCAGTTTGCCTTGGGGCCATTTGCAGGCATTCGGTATTGTTGGGAAACGTAACTGTAGAGTTGGGTTGCTCGGTGACTAGCTGTTTTTCGGGTTCTCGTTACCGCGTTTCCCGTCTGGCGTCACATCGCTCGCGCTCGACACAAAGTGAACCAGCGGCGTACGCAATCCTGCGTTGAGCAGCGTCCGGCGGACAGACACGTGAGCGCCGGCGAAGTACACCTCCGTGCCGCCATGGTGCAGCTTGTGCACGAAGCCCTTAAGCGCTTTGGCGGCCGAGCTATCGACCAACGGGACATCCGTGAAATCGAGCACAAAGTGTTTAGGATGCGCGCCAATCCGGTCAAGCACTGCGCTGATCGCTGCCGTAGCGCCAAAAAAGAACGCGCCACTGATACGATACACCATGAGATCCCCGTTGGCCGCGTACGGCAGATAGGCCGTGCGTTGGCCGCCGGTAGCATCGGCTTGGTCATCAGCAATCATCGGGACGCCACCCTCGATCTCGACTGTCTCCGCCATACGATGCAGGAACAGAAACGCGCCGAGAGTGACGCCAACCGCGATTGCAACGGTCAAATCCTCAAAGATCGTGAGCAGAAACGTCGCCATGAGGACAGCGGCATCGCCCCAAGATGCCCGAAACAGACTCACGAACTCCTCTTTCTCAGCCATGTTCCAAGCGACCACCGCTAGTACAGCCCCAAGACTGGCAAGAGGGATGTAGGCGGCGAGCGGCGCCGCCACCAGCATGAACAGCAAGATGTAAACCGCATGCAGCATTCCGGCGACCGGTCCGCGCGCGCCAGCACGGACGGCGGTTGCGGTGCGCGCGATTGTGCCTGTCGCGCACATGCCGCCAAATATCACCGAGCCAATATTGGCCGCACCTTGCGCGACCAGTTCACAGTTGGAGCGGTGTTTGCGGCCGGTCATGCCATCCGCGACCACGGCCGAGAGCAGGCTTTCGATTGCACCGAGCAGGGCGATTGCCAACGCATCCGGAAACAGAGCCCGCATCTTTGCCAACTCAAAGTTCGGCAGCGATGGCAATGGCAGCGTACGAGGAACTTCGCCAAACTTCGAGCCAATGGTCACGACATCGAGGTGCAACATTGCTGCTAACAATGCTGTCAAACCGACGGCGATGAGCATGCCGGGCGACTTGGGGCGAACTCGGCGCAGGCCGACGATGATGGCAATGGCGAACAGCGATAGCGCGACAGTGGCTGGTTTGACGGTGGCGGCGTTCGCCCAGAGGGCTTCGAGCTTGGGCAGGAACGCGGCCGGCTCGTGGTCGACACTAAGGCCGAACAGCTCCTTGAGCTGACTGGCGAAGATGATGACCGCAATGCCGGCCGTGAATCCAACGGTAACGGGAAACGGGATGTACTTGATGTACGTGCCGAGGCGCAGGAAGCCGCCAGCTATCAGGATGAGGCCCGCCATCAGGGTGGCAAGCACTAAGCCATCATATCCTTGCCGCTCGACAATACCTGCAATCAAGACAATAAAAGCACCGGCCGGCCCGCCGATCTGAAAACGGCTGCCGCCAAGAGCGGAAATCAGGAAGCCGCCGACAATTGCGGTGAACAGGCCTTTGTCGGGTGAAAGCCCTGAACCGATGGCAATCGCCATCGACAGCGGCAACGCAACGATCGCCACAGTCAAGCCTGCCAGCGCGTCCGCCCGCAAATCCGCCGCTGAATAGCCCTCGCGCAGCAAAGTCAGCAGTTTCGGGGTAAAAAGCTCGGAAAACGATGGTTGATGCCGGCTAATCGCTGTCGGCCGTGCCTTTTGCATAATGCCCTCTCCCGTGAAATGAGCGGCGGGATCGTCGGCAGTGGGTCAGCGGGTGCCGTCGCAGTTGGCGGAGTTAGAGCCGCGCTACACGGCTCCTCTTGTGCGCTGAAGTTTTCTCAGAGCCCTTGCTGGTGGCCGTTACCTTTAAGCGCACGCCGCGGCCAGAACCCTGACTAACTGTGTTCTCACCAATAAGCTCGACGCCGGCCCGGTCGAACGCCTCGACAACCTTGGTCAGAGTCTCAATTACGCCGCGCACGTTCCCTTCGCTCGCTTCCATGCGCTGGATCGTCGGTAATGACACTCTGGCGGCATCGGCCAGCGTCTGCTGGTCGATACCGAGTAGGGCTCTGGCAGCTCGCATCTGTGCGGCGGTGATCATGGGAGCGCCTATCAAATTCTCATATATGGAAGATGCATTATGATGTGTGACACATCATAAATTATATATCATACGTATGCTTGGTCAAGTTTGGGACCGGGGTGACTCGGGTTGTCTGCTATGGGTCAGAAGCGGCGCAAGTATCGGCAAGCTTCCGCTTTCCCCTCGATATCGGACAAGATCGACAGTACCGCGGTCGGAACACTTCGCACGGCGCTCATGTACCGTTGGCTTGAATCCTTGCGAGCGTCGTAGTCGATCCAAAGACGCTCGGTTTGTTTCGG
>Ga0207678_10000594_pt1 | contig 33147 bp, 24 predicted proteins | sample KBSC63metaG_FD_184319 | JGI IMG/M metagenome (GOLD analysis project Ga0207678, IMG submission 184319) | Corn rhizosphere microbial communities from Kellogg Biological Station, Michigan, USA - KBS C6-3 metaG (SPAdes) (version 2) | ecosystem: Host-associated > Plants > Roots > Rhizosphere > Soil ... | reverse complement strand
CTTGCGGGCCGTCGTTGCTTCGAGTTCCGCGATGCGTTCCTCGAGATCTGCGCAGCAGTTGCCCCCGAGGTCAGCTGCAAATGCGCTGGTGCTGCTGCTGATCGACATGCCGCCTGCCAGCAGGCCTGCCGCCACCAGGGCACTCAGACTATACTTTCTCATAGACCTACTCCCGTCTGAACTTGAGGAATGACGGACGGAACGGAACTGTTCTGCCCAACACTCTTCTTCTATGCGATGTTGTTAACCCGTCCTCAAACCCGTCTTCCGCGGTTACGGGCTCCCCCCGAATCACCGCTCAGGGCGCTGTTTAAAGCAGATAAGATTCGCGGGTGAAATAGGTTTGGCGAAACTGCCTGTGGAATCGCATAGATTTGTGACACAAAAGCCACGAGCGCCGAAGCCGCCACAGCATCGTCATAAGGCCGCCGAAGTTGAAGCGCAGGCGGACCGGTAAATCACTAAACACTAATCAGTTTCGGTGGTTAGTCGTCACGGATGACGTATCGAGCGTCACAGTCGCGGCGGCAAGGTTCGCGTTTGAATGAACCGACGTGAGGCAAAGGCCAGCAGCACGACGAGAAGGGCAGAGGAGTGCGTTAGCAGCACCGTCGCCGGTCGCGTTGCGTAGCTGGCGAGCACAAACTGCTCGTAAAATGCCGGATGAAAGCGGTCGGCTTGCCCATAATTCCAGCGGAACTGATCCTGCATCGCGTCGAGAAGCAAATAGGTGTGGGCCAGCGCATTGCCGTTGATCCACTCGAAGGCTGCGACGCCAAGTACGGCGAAGAATTTCGCTATCGCATTGAGGTTTTCCACTGCGTGGTCGTAGATAAAGAGGAGTGCGAAGAGGGCGATGTGGACCGTGACGAAGAACTGCCAGAGGAAATCGATCTGGCCGCGCACGGCCATGATGGCTTCAACGAGCGTGCCCTCCTGCAATGGCGCCATTTAACCCTCGAGAAAGATCTGCCTGCACCCCCGGAGCGCCGGTTCTATAAACGAACGAATTGTCAGAGTAAAATTTGTTTGGATCGACATTCGGGCGCCGCGCGTTTTGATTTCGGGGGCCGCCACAATGCGGGCGAACTAGAAAGTCACACGTTTGAACCGCGAGCGAGGAAAATCTGCCACAATCGTTCTCTAGCACCGTCAAATCCGTGTTCGGGGAAGCGCTCGCTGTGGGCGTGCATGGGCTCAATCGCTCAATCCAGGGGTTGGCGGCATACCGGAAATGACAGGTAAATTGTTGGACCGCCGATCGGTGCTTGGACAGGCCGCGGCGGCGACTTACGCACTTGCGGCAGCGAAATGGGCGCTGGCGGTGTCCGCCGCGCAGGCCGAGGGGGAAAGTCCCCGACCGGCGGGCCCGGCAGGTATCGTGTTCAGTCCGAACACCGTCAAAACCGAAGCCAAGCGACTCTCGGACCAGCCGTTTTCGAAGCCGGCGATGGAGTTGCCGAAGCCTTTCGACAAGCTGTCCTACGACCAATATCGCGACATCCGGTTTCGGCCGGAGAAGGCGATCTGGAAGGACGACCACCTCGATTTCCAGGTCCAGCCGTTCGCGATGGGCTGGCTTTACGATATGCCGGTCGATCTGTGGACCGTTGAAAACGGCACAGCGACCCGCCTCATCGCGGATAGCAGACTCTTTTCCTTCGGGCCGCTGATCGGTCCCGGCCCCGATGCGGCTCCCTACGGCTTTTCGGGCTTTCGCATTCATGGTCCGATCAATCGCGCCGATTATTTCGACGAGTATGCCGTATTTCAGGGTGCGAGCTATTTGCGCGCTGTCGGTCGCGATGAGGGCTACGGAGCATCGGCGCGGGGTCTTGCCCTCAATACGGCACGTCCGGGCGGCGAAGAATTTCCGTTCTTCCGATCATTTTGGCTCGAAAAGCCGAAGCCCGGTGCAACCGAAATTGTCGTCCATGCGTTGCTGGACAGCCAGTCGACCACGGGGGCCTATCGCTTTGTGATCGCGCCCGGTGAAATCACCACAATGGATGTTGAGGCAATTTTGTATCCGCGTACCGCTCTTCAACATGTCGGCATCGCGCCACTGACAAGCATGTTTCTGCACGGTCAGGGAAGCCAACGTTCATCAAACGACTTCCGTCCCGCCGTCCATGACAGCGAGGGCTTGGCGATGGTAAACGGCAGCGGAGAGCGTATCTGGCGGCCACTCAATAACCCCAAGACGCTGCAAGTCAGCGCTTTCATGGACAAAAGTCCGATGGGTTTCGGGTTCTGGCAGCGCGACCGATCTTTCAGCAATTTCGAAGATCTCGAGGCGCACTACGAGCGGCGTCCGAGTGTCTGGGTCGAACCCAAAGGATCGTGGGGCGACGGGTTCGTCGAGCTCATCGAGATTCCGGCGGACGACGAGATTCATGACAACGTCGTCGCTTATTGGAAACCTGCGGGGGATCTCGCCGCCGGTGGTCCGCACCTTTTTGCCTACAAGTTGTCGTGGGGCGAAGACGTTCCGCCGGCGTGGTCCGGCGCGCGCGTTCTCAAGACCCGGATCGGCGCATCCAAAAAACCGCATACCGTTTTATTCGTCATCGATCTGACAGGTCCGTCGGTCAAAGATGCTCGTGATTTGCCCGTGGCCGATGTCTCGGGCAGCGCGGGGAAAATCAAAAACGTCGTCGTGCAGCGCAATCCCGAGATTTCGGGTGTGCGGGTGTTGTTCGAGTTGGTACCCGGCGAAGCCGATCTCGTCGAGTTGCGTTTCGTTTTGAAGGCTGGTGCACAAGCGGTTTCGGAGACTTGGCTTTACAGATGGACGAAGCCGTAAACGAAAACTTCAAGGACGGAACGCTGCAGGCGTCTTTGCATCCGTTGCCTCCGCTTGACGCTGGTCCCTGGTCGTCGTTGCCGCCCGGGGCGCCGCTCGACATGCCGGAGCAGAACTTCGCGGCTCGCATCGAGCGCGTCCGCGAGCCGAGGCGGCGCGGATACTGGGTGCCGCGCGCAGCGATATTCACCGGCGCTGCCGTGCTGACGGCGGCATTTGCGCACGAGCTTTTCAGCATCCTGGCATTCGTCGTCATCACGCCGGTGCAGTTCCTCTTTCTCATTCTCTCAACGATTGCGTTCGGCTGGATTGCGGTCGGCAGCCTTAGCGCAGCGCTGGGCTTTCTGCCGCTTTTCGCCGGCGAGCATCCCGACACGATCGAGCCGCCGTTGCCGAGCTTGCCGCTCGAGCCGCGAACGGCGCTGCTGTTTCCCGTCTATCACGAGGAGCCGGCGCGGATCGCGGGAGCCATCGAAGCTATGGCTCGCGAGCTACAAACACTCGGCAAGAACAAAAACTTCGACGTCTTCGTGCTCTCCGACACGCGCGGCGAAGCTCAGGGGGCACGTGAGGCCGACGTCTATCATGCCTTGGGCGAAAATCTCGCCGAAGTGCTGCCGGTCTATTACCGTCGCCGCCGCGAAAATACGGCGCGTAAATCCGGCAACATCGCCGATTGGATCGAACGCTTCGGTGCAGGCTACCAGTCCTTCGTTATTCTTGACGGCGACAGCGTCATGTCCGGCGCGACGCTGGTGTCCTTGGCGATTGCCATAGATGCCGATCCAAAGGCGGGACTGATCCAGACGGTGCCGCGGCTCGTCGGCGGCGAAACGCTGCTGCAGCGGCTGCAACAATTTGCCTGCAACACATACGGCCCGGCAGTCGCCGCGGGCTTGGCCTTCTGGCATCGCGACCAGGGCAATTACTGGGGCCATAACGCCATCATCCGCACGGCGGCCTTCGCAGCCGCGGCGGGCCTGCCCGATCTTCCGGGCCGTAAGCCTTTCGGCGGCCACATCATGAGCCACGACTTCGTCGAGGCGGTGCTGTTGCAGCGAGCCGGTTACGGCGTGCACATGATGCCGTCGCTCGAGGGGTCTTACGAAGGCATGCCGCCGAACATCGTCGATGTCGTGGCGCGCGACCGGCGCTGGGCGCAAGGCAATCTGCAGCATTTGGCGATCGTCACGCAGCCGGGTCTGACGCCGATGGGGCGGTTGCACCTCGGCATGGGCGCGACGTCTTATCTGATCTCGGCGGTTTGGGCGTTGTCGCTGATCGTCGGCGTTATCCTGGCCTTGCAGGGTCAGCAGTTGATCCCGAGCTATTTCCGCGATGCGAAGACGCTCTTTCCAATCTGGCCGATCATCGATCCCGGTGCGGCGCTCAGGCTGTTTCTTGCGACGCTGGTCGTCGTGCTGCTTCCCAAGGGCTTAGGCCTCGTCCTGGCGTGGAAGCAGGCGAGGAGCGAGCACGATCTGATCGGGGCCTTTCGCGTCACGATCGGGGTTGGCATCGAGACGATCTTTTCCATGCTGATCGCACCGATCTTGATGGTGACGCAAACAATCGGAGCGACCGAAATCCTGGCAGGGCGCGATGCAGGCTGGCAGCCGCAACAGCGCAACGACGGCGCTTTGACGTTCGCCGATGCCATGTGGTTTGCGCGCTGGCACACCATGGTCGGCACGATCGTCGCTATTATCGTCTGGTTCGTGTCGCCGGGTCTTCTGGCGTGGATGGCCCCGGTCGTGCTGGGTCTCGTGCTCGCAGGACCCGTCAGTTGGTTGACCTCACTCAAAGCCGGCCCGATCGAGCGTTGGGCACTTGCAACCAAGGAAGATCGGACCCCGCCCCCCGTCTTCATCGATGCCGGTCAACGGACGCGCGATTGGACTCGCAGGATCGCCACGCCCGGTGCCTTGAGCCCGCGCCCGGATACCGTTGCCGCCTGAAACTGCTGGCGAAGCCGTCAATCGTCGCCGGTCTTTGCGGTTTTCGAAGTCCGGAGCGAGCGCACCAGTTCGCCGAAAATCTCACGCATGCGAATCGGCTCGGTGTCGAGATAAGGTAGGGGACGGGTTACCTCGACCGCGACCACGCCGAGGCGGGCGGTCAGTGCGCCGTTGAAGGCGCCTTCGCCCAGCCGCCGCGACAGCCGTCGCAAGACGTCCTGGCCGACGAACTGGCCGAGCAGATCGTCGGTCATCGCAATGCCGCCGGTCGCAATGACGTGCCCCACGACAAGTCTCGCAAGGCGGAGAGCACCGAGGACGCCCGGCCGGCCACCGTAGAGCCCGGCGATCGCGCGGAACATTCTTACATTCTCCACGAGCACGAAGCCGACGGCGATCCACATGATCGGCGACAGGGCCGTGACGGTCGAGACGCGCTTGGCTGACTTGAGAATGACGCGGCGCGCCTCGCCGTCGATCGGGCGCAACAGTTCGCGGTCGGCGAGGCGCAGCAAATCGCCCTGTTGCAGCACGTCGCCTGTGTGGTCTCTGACGCGCGCCAAACCCCAGGCCAAGTCGCCCCGGCCGCGATAATGCGCGACGAGCGCCGCCACGGCCTTCTTCTCATTGGCTGCATCGGGCTTCGCGATCGTCGCTTTGACGAGGGCGCGTAGATTGGCGAGACGCGCGAGGCGACGGAAGCCGATGAGTTCGCGGAGCACGATACCGGCAAGCGCCACCGCGATGATCATCATTAGGCCGAAGGCGAGCCAGCCGACCCAATCCTGACGTTCGAGCGCAATCGAGACAAAGCGGGCAAACCACAGACCGAGGGCGATCGAAGCCAGCGCGGCCATTGCTGAAAAGAGAATGCTGCCGAAGCGGAAGCCACGGTTGATATCGCTCGCCGTCAATCGTCGCGGCGGAACGGGAGTGTGCAAGCGCCGCGGCGCCGCGGCGCCGGCAGTTGTAATGGCTTCGTCGGCGTCGGGTTCGGCTACAATGTCGTCCGCCTTGAAGACGCGGGGCTTCCTCGGCGGCGGAGCGTCCTTCTCGGAGGTCATGCGAGGTAATCCGAAACGAGAAAATCGAGGGCGCGGTCCAATCTGATATGCGGAAAGGCCGCCGGTCTGCCATCGGAAATCGTGTTGGAAAGACGGGGCGGCGCGAAGCGAACGAGTTCAAGCGATGACGTTTCGGCGCTGCGCGCCGCGCTCAGTGCCGCAGCTGGATCGGCCGGAAGATCGCCTGGAAAGATGGCAGCCTCCATAACACCGTCGAACGTCACCTTGCCGATGCGCTCGCCCTTGACGGGCGTGCCTCTTAGACAGGGAAGCGTCTCGCCGTCCTGCGTCGCCGTCGTCTCGCGCGTTGCCCGCAATGCCGAGAGCGCCAGCGCCGAAACCCCGGCGCCTTCGGTTTCTGCCCGCGCGATCGCCTCATCGACGACCTGCCTCAGAATCGCATCGAGGCGCTCGTGGCTGGATGCGGGCAGATGATCGGCCTTCGTCGCGGCAAAGAGCACGCGATCGATCTTCCTGCCTAGCACCAGCGCCAGCCAGGAATTTGCGCCGGGACGGAACGCCTTGAGGATCGCCGTCATGGCGCGTTCGAGATCAGCGACGGCGGCGCCGCCGCGATTGATCGCGCCCAAGACATCGACAAGCACGATTTGGCGGTCGAGGCGGGCAAAGTGGTCATTGAAGAAGGGTCTGACGACGAGCGATTTGTAGCTTTCGAAGCGGCGCATCATCATGGCCGCGAGCGAGCCGCGGGGCGGGCGTTCTTCGGACGTCAGCGGCATCGGGAAGAAGGTTAGAAGCGGCGAGCCTTCCAAGTCGCCGGGAAGCAGGAAGCGGCCCGGAGCGAGTGTCGACTGCGCGCCGCTCTCGCGAACCGCGAGCAAATAGTCGGTGAAAAGAGCGGCGCCGGTCAGAGCAATTTGCTCGTCCTCCTGGGCCGCCGGATCAGTGCCGGCGAGAAACGCCAGCAGCGGCTTTGCGAACTCGGCGCGCGACGGCATCGCGGCCAGCGCCAGGGCTTCGCTGGAAAATGCTCGGTAATCCTGTTCCAGCAGCGGCAGGTCGATCAGCCATTCACCCGGATAGTCGACGATGTCGAGATGCAATTTGGAAAGGCCGATGGCGCGCTTCAGCATAGAGGCGGAGCGGTATTCGATCGTCACTCGTAATTCGGAAATGCGCCGCGTGCTTTCGGGCCACGACGGTGGAGAGGCCAGCAAATCGCCGAGATGCGCCTCGTAGTCGAAACGCGGCACGCTGTCGTCGGGCTGTGGCTCGAGATAGGCCCGTACGATGCGCTGTTCCGCCTCGGGCGAAAAAAACGGCAGTCGGCCACCGGAGACGAGATTGCGGACGAGTGCGGTGATGAACACGGTCTTGCCGGCGCGGGAAAGTCCCGTCACGCCGAGACGCACGGCAGGCGTTAGAAAGTCGCCCAATCGCATTTGCGCGTTTTTGAAAAGCTCGGAGTAGGTGGGATCAGCCAAGGTGTGCCGCGCCAAATCCAAAGAGGGGCCGGAAAGTCCCCTTTAAGTGGCGCAAGTCGCGGGTCGCGACAAGGCTGAGAAAACCGGAAGGCGGGCGGTGCCGCCCTCAGCTATAGAAAACGACGACGATGCCTGCGGCGAACACAATCGCCGCCATCATCATGATAGCCCCTGAACGAAAAAATTCGGACATGGCACACTCCTTTGCCTATCCGCGACTCGGATCATTACCGAGACTACGCCCCAGGGCTTGAATGAATCCTGAAGCGCGGGTTCATAAGGCGTTCATGTGGGAGGGTGCGAGGCGCTCCAGGCAGGACTAGGCGTCGTGCGCCTTCCTGACCTCGAAGACTTCCATGATGCGGCAGCCGCGATGCGGGCCATCGACGACGAACGTCCACTTTCCTTCCGTGAACGTGTCGCACATCTTGACGCCCTTCACGAGGATCCAGTGGCCTTCCTTGCCCTTATGAATCGCGAGGATGTAATAGGCCCAGGCATTCCTCGGCTTCTGCATCCATGTCCAGAACGTCGGCCGTTCCTTGCGCGCCCGGCGCAGATGGCTCTCCTTGAGTTCCATCCGGTACCCGAAATAAGCGAGTGCCGCTTCGACTTCGTCGGCATAGGTACCGCGAACGACGGGCTTTCGATTGGGCGGCAGATCGCGACCCTCTCTGATCACGTCCTCGATTTTCGAAATGCCGTAGCCGGTGATCGCAGAGAGCACGTAGGGCCCGCAGAACGCCACACGTCCGGTGTCATTTTTCGCGGCGTCGAGGCTCGACGCCGGACGACCAGTTGAAAGGCGCTCGGTCATATCGGATATGCCCTATGCAAGTTGGGTGGGCCGATGCTCAGCCGGAACGGTTAATGAAAGGTTAACGCCGCTTAATCGGCGACTGCAGAGGATCAGCCCGTGAACGTCTCGTTTCTGCAAGAATTGATGAATTCCGTCGCCGAGCAGGGCCGCGCGCTGTTGCCCAGAGCGCTTTTCGGTTCGGACGACGAACAATCGATCGAGGTGTTGTCGCGAGCCCTCATGTCGGGGCGCGGCGAAGCCTCAGGTGTCGCGATCGCGCGTCAGCTGCTCGTCCGGCTGAAGAAGGCGACGAGCGAGGAGCGCTTTCAGTTCTACCGGTTTCTTGCCGACGAGATGCAACCCGATGCGCTCGCCGTAGCGGAGGCGGCGCACGGCTACCTCGACGATCCTTCAGCAGCATCACTGGCAGCTTTGCAGAAGGCGTCATACAGCCCGCGGCTTGAATTTTTCAGGCGTCTCAACCTGGCGCCGGGAGCGACCGCCGACATCGTTGCGTTGCGCGCCGACCTGATGCGGCACATCAAGTCGGACGAGGCGCTGGCCGCCGTAAATCGCGATCTCGAACGGTTGCTGACGTCGTGGTTCAATCGCGGCTTCCTCGTCTTGCGGCGGATCGACTGGCAGACGCCGGCGGCCATTCTCGAGAAGATCATCGCTTACGAAGCGGTCCACGAAATCCGCGGCTGGGACGACTTGCGTCGCCGTCTCGACCCCAGGGACCGTCGCTGCTTTGCATTCTTTCATCCGGCTCTCGTCGATGAGCCGCTGATCTTCGTCGAGGTGGCGCTGATGCGCGACATCCCCGACGCGATCTCGACGGTCCTGGACGGACGGCGCGACGATGACGGGGCCGCGCCGGCAACGGCCGTCTTCTATTCGATCTCGAACTGCCAGGAAGGCCTCAAGGGCATTTCGTTTGGCAACTTCCTTTTGAAGCAGGTCGCGGAAGATCTCGTCCGCGATACGCCAAGCCTCAAAACGTTCGTGACGCTGTCGCCGGCGCCTAGTTTTGCCCGCTGGCTCGACCGGGCGCTCGCAACGGAGGGCGACGGTCTCGTCAGTGCTGAACAACGTGAGGTCTTGGCCCGGCTTCGCGATCCGCGCTGGGTTGAGGTGGCGGCGAAGGATGGTCACGGAGCGGAGGGGCTGAAATCGACCCTGCTTTCGCTGGCGGCGCATTATTTCCTGGTCGCCAAGTCGGCCGACGACCGTCCGGTCGACCCGGTCGCACGGTTTCATCTCGGCAACGGCGCCAGGCTCGAACGGTTGAACTGGCTCGGCGATACGTCCGAAAGAGGCCTGCGCGAGGGCCACGGGCTGATGGTCAATTACTGCTACGATCTGGGCGAGATCGAGCGCAATCACGAAGCCTACGCGCAGGACGGAACGGTGGCGGCGTCGCGGGCCGTTAGGGCGCTTTTGAAGTCGCAACCGAAACCCAAGGGCCTGTCGAGCGTCCCTGATCTCCTGGCGCTTCCCGGCGTTTCAAAGACGAAAAAGGCGCGCCGGCCAGCTCCCGAATGAAGGTGCGAATGTGCCTTAGACAAGTCTTGTGTTGGTCATTTGCCCGTGCAGTATGAGGTTCGCTTGCGTTGCGGGATGCGCGGTCGTTGCCGGCGCTGTGAACCGTAGCGCTTTCGTCAATTGAAGGGCCGCCATGCGCTACGACCAGAATGACCGCGAGAGCAGCAACGTCGAAGATCGCCGCGGCGAGGGTGGCGGTGGTTTCCGGCTTCCGGGTGGCGGCATCCAAATCCCGATCGGCGGCGGCGGAATGAGCATCACGACGCTCTTGATCATCGGCGCTCTGATGCTGTTCATGGGCATCAACCCGCTCGACGTGCTGTTGGGCACCGGCGGTCAAATCAACATGCCGGACTTGCCTCGGACGGAACGTCCCGTAACGCGGGATCGCTCGCCCGGGAATATTCCGGGTCTTCCAGGGTCGCCGCAGACGCAGGCGGCAGGCGAAGATCAGGAGAAGGCGTTCATCAGCAAAGTGCTGGCCGATACCGAGGACGTTTGGACGGCGGTCTTCAAGAGCTTCGGCAGAACCTACGACGATCCACCGCTAGTCATATATTCAGGCATCACGCGCACCGCCTGCGGCGCCGGTCAGGCGGCGATGGGGCCGTTCTATTGTCCGCTTGATCAAAAAGTCTACGTCGACCTCGCGTTCTATGACGAGCTCAAACGAAAATTCAACGTCAGCGGCGACTTCGCTCAGGCCTACGTCATCGCCCATGAAGTTGGGCATCACGTGCAGCACCAGCTCGGCATACTCGATAAGGTGCAGGAACTGAAGAACCGCGCCGATGACGAAGCCACGGCCAACCAGATTCAGGTGCGTACGGAATTGCAGGCCGACTGTCTGGCGGGCGTTTGGGCAAATCTCAACAATCAAATGAAGAACCGTTTGCAGCCCGGCGATGTCGAGGAGGCACTGAACGCGGCGACGCAGATCGGCGACGACATGATTCAGAGAAAGATGACGGGCCGCATCATTCCTGATGCCTTTACGCATGGCACCGCCGAGCAGCGCGTGCGCTGGTTCAAGGCGGGGCTCGAGGCGGGGCGGATGGACGCTTGCGATACGTTCAACACATCCAATCCGTGAGGGCGGTTCGCGATCCCGTCACGGGATCGTAGGCGCAGCAGGCAACAGTCTGACCCTCGGGCTTGTCCCGAGGGTTCGTTTATCTGCAGCCGCCGTAGTTTGTTGAACGATGGGTTCTCGGCATGAAGCCGGGATGACAACGCTTGCTGCTCCCACCGCGAGACGATTGGATGCAAGGGCAGTCCGCCGATCCTAAAGCGCGTCGCCCTTGAACTCGCCGACCTTGCACGTCTGATAATGTGCTTCGAGTTCCTTGCAGAGCCGTATGGCCTCGGCCTTCGATTTCACCGGACCGGCGATGAGATTGAAGCTCGGATTTGCCGTATCGCCGTTATCCGCATAACGGGCGGTCAGTTTCTTGAGCTTGTTATTCTGCTCGGTGATTTGGCTCCAACTCAGTCGCAGCCCATCGACCGAAGGGCCGGACGCAATCTCTATGCCGATTGGCTTGGTCGCGGGTTTGACGACGGCCGGGCCGAAACTGATGACTTCGGGTTTTGCATTTTTCGCTTTTGACGCGCCCGCGCGGTCTCCGACGCTGCCAGTCACAATCTGCGACGACTCCGCCGGAGCGGCGTTGATGATCTTTGTCTGTTTCAACGGTTTTGCCGTCTGCCCGGAAGCGCTGGCCGCTGCGGCGGTCGCCATCGACGAAAGGGACATCGACGGAGATGCATCCGGTGTCGTCGGCTCGGCAGCGGACGGCGGCGAAGGCACTTCGGCCGAAGCAATCGTCGTCTGCCCGAGCCGGACCTTATCCTCGAGAGCCGATAGTTGCGTTCCGAGCTGTTGCGTCTGGCTGGACTGCGTGGCGACGTCCGCCTTTACGGTCGCGACATCGAGCTGCAGTTTTGCCATTGAAGAGCGCAAGCCGGCGACATCCGTCGACAGGTTCATCATGGCCTCTTCCGTCTCGGCGTTGTGTTGGCCGCTAACCGGTGTCAGATCGCCAAGCCAGGCGGGTTCGAAAATCGCAATGCCGAGATAACCGAGGCCGAGCGCTCCCAGCATCGACCAAATGACCGTGTACGATGTGAGAAGCGCTTTTCCGCGTGTTGGCTTTTCACTGGTAGGTTTCGTCATGAGGTGTGTCGTCCTAAAGGCGCTTGCCGGGCGTTCGATAGCGGGACATCCGCGGGCGATCGACCCGAATCGTTTCCGTTGTATTGGTGAGCTTGTGTTGCCACCGACGCCTTCGCAATGGTGCGGGTAGCCAAGTGACACGGAAGTTGTGGACGGCGGCCGGGTTGCAAGTCGTGGCTTAGGCTGCGGAAATTTATGAACAAAAAAAGACAATGGTTTCGCTGTCCGATCGTTGCGGCGACTCGCGACGTTTCAAACCGGCTGCCACGCTTGCAGCATCCGGATCGCGGACTGTATGGCAGTAACGACGTGCCACAGAGTGTCCGCGTTCGTTGGCACAGATAATCGTGTCACATCCGACGTTTCGCAGAATAAGGTCCCCCATGAGCGCCTCGCCCCCGCTGTTCGTCGTCCTCGCCGCAGGCAAGGGCACGCGCATGAAATCCGCCGAGCCGAAAGTCCTGCACAAAATCGCTGGCCGATCGATGCTGGCTCATGTCCTCGAAACTGCAAAAACCATCGACGGCGCTGGTCTTTCGGTCGTCGTCGGGCCTGAGATGGAGGCCGTCGTGCGCGAGACCCGCGCGGTGGCACCCGGCGCCGAGGTGTTCGTCCAGACTGCGCAGCGCGGCACAGCAGACGCCGTTCTTGCCGCACGTTCCGCACTCGACAGGCACAGCGGCGACGTCATCGTTCTCTACGCCGACACGCCGCTGATACGTCCCGAGACGCTTCAACGCCTGCAGAAAGCATTGGATGCAGGCGCCAACATTGCGGTGCTCGGCTTTCGGCCGAAGAACCCGACCGGCTACGGGCGGTTGGTGACCGATAGCAAGGGCACGCTCCTCGCGATCCGCGAAGAAAAAGACGCCAGCCAAGCCGAGCGCCAGATTGCTATCTGCAACTCGGGTGTCCTGGCGTTCAGGGTCCCGAAAATTACCGACCTGCTGTCGCACATCGGCAATTCCAATGCCAAAGGCGAATTCTATCTGACCGATGCGATCGAGCTTGCGCGCGCCGTCGGCCTCGTTGCCACCGTTGTCGAATGCGATGCCGACGAAGTCTTGGGCGTCAACGCCCGCGATCAGTTGGCCGCCGCCGAAGCGATCTGGCAAACGCGCGCCCGGCTGGCGCTTATGCGGGACGGCGTCACGATGATTGCGCCGGAAACGGTGTGGCTCAGTTTCGATACGAAGATCGCGCCCGATGTCGTGATCGAGCCGAATGTCGTTTTCGGTCTGGGCGTGACGGTGGAGGAGGGCGCGACGATCCTAGGCTTCTGCCATCTCACAGGCGCCATGATTGGAAAGGGTGCGCGGGTCGGACCCTTCTCGCGCTTTAGGCCGGGCGCAAAGCTCGGACCCGACGTGCACATCGGTAATTTCGTCGAGGTTAAGAACGTAAGTCTCGGCGCCGGGGCCAAGGCCAACCATCTTTCGTACCTCGGTGACGGGAGCGTGGGCTCGAAGGCCAACATCGGCGCCGGCACGATCTTCTGTAACTACGACGGCTTCAACAAGCAGAAAACGGAGATCGGCGAAGGCGCCTTCATCGGTTCGAATACATCGCTTGTTGCCCCTGTCAGGATCGGCGCAGGAGCGTATATTGGCTCCGGTAGCGTCATCACGAAGGACGTCAGCCCGGGAGCACTGGCGCTGGAACGCGTTTCTCAGGAGGAGCGCCCGGGCTGGGCCGAGAAATTCCGCACTCTTATGACGCGGCGGAAAGCAGAGAAGTCCTAATCGTTAATGCAGCACGAACCTTGCATTGCGGTATTCACGCGTAAAATGGCCGCCTTAGGCTGAAACACTCTGTGACTTGTGAAGGTCCTTAACCACCGCCATCGTTCGATGGGGTGATCCGGTTCGGGGAAAATCGTCTGATGTGTGGAATTGTCGGAATACTCGGAAAATCAGCCGTTTCGACCAATCTGGTCGATGCACTCCGCAGACTTGAATACCGCGGCTATGATTCAGCCGGGATCGCGACCGTCGAAGCCGGCACGCTCGAACGCCGCCGTGCCGAAGGCAAATTGCGCAATCTCGAAAAGCGCCTGCTCGTCGAGCCGCTTGCCGGACGGACCGGCATCGGACACACGCGCTGGGCAACCCACGGCCGTCCGACCGAGCGCAACGCACATCCGCATATGACGGCGCAGGTCTCCGTCGTCCACAACGGCATCATCGAGAACTTTCGGGACTTGCGCGCCAAGCTCGAGGCCAAGGGACATCGCTTCCAGACCGACACCGATACGGAAGCCGTCGTTCATCTGATTTCCGACGAAATGGATCGCGGCGCGGCACCGATCGCCGCCGTGCGCGAGGCACTGAAGCAGCTGCAAGGCGCCTTCGCTCTCGGCATCATCTTCGCCGGCCATGACGATCTGATGATCGCGGCCCGCAAGGGCTCGCCACTCGCAATCGGTCATGGCACGGGTGAAATGTATCTCGGTTCCGACGCCATCGCGCTGGCGCCGTTCACTGACGCCATCACCTATCTCGAGGAAGGCGACTGGGCCGTACTGCGACGCTCCGGTGCCGAGATTTTCGATTGCGACGGCGCCCGTGTCGATCGTCCGATCATCAAAGCCGTCGCCAGTTCCCTGCTGGTGGACAAGGGCAACTACCGCCACTTCATGGCCAAGGAAATTCACGAGCAGCCTGAGGTCATCTCGCACACGCTCGCCAATTATCTCGACATGGTGTCGGCACGCGTCAATTTCCCCGACCTTGGTATCGATCTGGCGAAAATCAGCCGCGTCACGATCTCGGCCTGCGGCACGGCCTACTACGCCGGCCTCGTTGCGAAGTACTGGATCGAGCGGTTTGCACGCGTAGCGGTCGACATCGATGTCGCCTCCGAGATGCGCTATCGCGAGACGCCGCTCCCTGAAGGCGGCCTGGCTGTTTTCGTTTCGCAGTCGGGCGAGACCGCCGACACGCTGGCGACGCTTCGCTATTGCAAGGCCAACGGCCAACGCATCGCGTCAATCGTCAACGTCCGGACTTCGACGATCGCGCGCGAGTCGCACGCGGCTCTTCCGACGCTCGCCGGACCCGAAATCGGTGTCGCGTCGACCAAGGCATTTACCTGCCAGCTTTCGGTTCTCGCTTGCTTGGCGATCGCCATCGCCCGGGCTCGCGGTCAAATGACCGCCGAGCAGGAGTCGTCGTTCGTCAAAGCGCTGACCGAAATACCGCGCCACGTTGCCTCGATCCTGCGTCGCGACGAACCATTCATCGCCGTCGCTCAGGAGTTGGCCAAGGCAGCCGACGTTCTCTATCTCGGGCGCGGATCGAGTTTCCCCATCGCTCTCGAGGGCGCGTTGAAGCTCAAGGAAATCTCTTACATCCATGCCGAAGGTTATGCTGCCGGTGAGCTCAAGCACGGTCCGATCGCGCTGATAGACGAGCACGTGCCGGTCATTGTCGTCGCGCCAGAGGACGATCTTTTCGAGAAAACGGTTTCAAATCTGCAGGAAGTCGCGGCGCGCGGCGGCCAGATCATCCTGATTTCGGATGCCACACCCGACAAAGTCGGGTGCAAGGTCGCAGCTCACATCCAGATGCCGAAGGTCTCGCCGTTCGTGGCGCCGCTGCTTTATGCCGTGCCGACACAGCTCATTGCCTACCACACGGCAGTGCTGATGGGGACGGACGTCGACCAGCCGCGTAATCTGGCGAAATCCGTGACTGTCGAATAATGGGGGAAACGGGCCGGGAACAGGGCCCTGAAATTGCCTCGTTCAGCTGATTGCAATAGGGTCCAGGAGGGCACGGCGCGCTAAAACGGGCCATGGGGGAAATACGCACATGACGCAATTTCACAGGCTAGCGCGCGACCCGGCGCTGGCCGCAGCATTAGCATTTATATGTGTTTTGACTTGCTGGCCCTCCACCGGCGAAGCTCGCAAAGCGAAAGCCGCCCCACAGCAAGCGCCGCAGTCCGCCCAAGCATCGGAAGAATCGCAGGAGGCCGATCAGAAGAAGCAGGCCGCCGCCGCGGCACGGCAAGCCTATGATGCCGGCCTCAAGGCCTTCGCCAACGGCAAATATCAACCGGCCATTGATCAGCTCTCGGCTGCGGTGAAAGCCGGCGGCCTTTCCAGCACCGAGATGGCCAAAGCCCTCTACACGCGCGGTGCCGCTTACAAAAAGCAAGACAAGCCCGGGCTTGCCATTTCGGATTTGACGAGCGCCCTCTGGTTGAAAAACGGCTTGACCGGCAATGATCGGCAGGCGGCCACGGCCGAGCGAGCCGAAGCCTACAAGATGGCCGGTCTTGAACAGACTGGAGACGCTTCCGAAAGAGTGGTTGTCGACAACCCCAATTCCGCGCCAGGCCCCAGTTCGAGTTCGGCTGGGCTTTCTGCTGCAGCCGTGGCGCAGGCCGCAGCTTCCCATGGCCAGCCTGCCAACGCCGACGGTTCGAGCGCTTCCGGAACTGCCGCATCCGCCCCGATTACGCGCCAGGACGCTGAAAGCGATGCGGCCAAGGACGCGGCCCGGGCTCGCGCCGCATATGGTTCGGTCGAGGCGGGTGGATTGCAAGCCGCGGCGGCAGCCACGGTTGTTCGGTCTTCGGAACAATCAACGCCGCCAGCACAGCCTGCAAGTTCGAACACATTCGCGATGGCTCCGCCAGCCGAGGCTTCGCCCGGCCCGTCGGCGCTGTCGGCGGCTCCCGCAGAGCCGGCTCCGGCATCGAGTTCGATGTCGTCATCTGTTTCAGGCTTCTTCTCGAACATTTTTGGCGGTGGTTCGTCTGCGCCGGCTGCCGCTCCGCAACCGGCTGCCGTCACGACGGCATCGACAGCGCACGTCGTGCCTGAGACATCGAGTTGGAGCAATTCGACGGTCGTGAACGAGGGCAAGGCGCGGCCGGATACGGCTCAGAAAGCTGTCAAACGGCATACCCAAACTGCTGCGATTGCCCCGATTGCACCCCCCGTCCGCGTTGCGAAGACGAGCGGCAAATACAAGGTTCACATAGCGGCGTTGCGATCCCGGGCGGAAGCAGAGGCCCTGGCTCAAAAACTCGTCGCCAATCATGGCGCCGATCTCGGCGATCACGCGCCGACCGTCGATGAAGCCGTCATCGGTAGCATGGGGACGTTCTACCGGGTGCGCGTCGGCGGCTATGCTTCGCAGGATGAACCGCGCGGACTTTGCAACAAGCTCAGGACCAGTGGCCTAGATTGTCTCGTCGTGACAAACTGAGGGTGCCCGATCTCCGTCGGGTTTTTGGCCCGAGTAGGAGAGAATGAACGCGCCCCCGTCCAGTCCCGACCCCGATCCTCGTCGTCCGCTTGGCGCGGAGGCCACGGAGGCGCAGCTGACGGAAGGTCTTAAACGGCTTGCCAGCGACGGTGGAAAGCCCGGCTGGCACCTAGGCTGGCGTATTCGCAACGCCTTTTTCACCGGTCTTGTCATCGTCGGGCCGGTGACGATCACGCTGTGGATCATGTGGGGCGTGATCCATTGGATCGACGCCTGGATCAAGCCGCTTCTGCCGACGTCATTCAATCCCGACACGTACCTGCCGTTTCCGGTGCCGGGGCTCGGGCTCGTCGTCGCGGTCGTCGGGCTGACATTGATCGGGGCGCTGGCGGCAAACCTCTTGGGCCGCACGCTCGTGTCGTCGGGAGAGCTGATGATGTCGCGCACGCCCGTTGTGCGCAACGTCTATGGCGCGATCAAACAGATATTCGAAAGCGTGATCTCGACCGCCGGTCCGAACCAGAGTTTCCAGAAGGTCGGGATGATCGAGTTCCCATCCAAAGGAATCTGGAGCCTCGTGTTCGTTACGGGCGAGACGACGGGTGAGATCCAAGACGCGAGGCCAGGCGGCGAAAGCGACTTGCTGACCGTGTTCATGCCGACCGGGATCGTGCCGCCCGCGGGATTCATCTGCTTCGTGCCGCGGTCGAGCGTCGTGTTCCTGTCGATGTCGGTCGAGGAGGCTGCCAAGATCATCCTGTCCGGCGGCATCGTGATGCCCGATATCGAAAAGTTGAAGCGGCTCGGTGGCGGCGCGACACCGGCATCGTTGTTCGGCGTTAGCCGCGGCAAGCGGAGTTAGGCGGCCCGGAAAAGGCGCACCGCTTCATCGCATTCGAATAGATAGAGAAGCGTTCTGAGGGCTTCGCCCCTAGGCGACACGAGGCCCGGATCGTTCGCGAGCACGAGGGCCGCATCATCGCGTGCCGCCGTCAGCAGCATTTCAAAGCCTGGAACCTCGGCGACGCGAAAGCCCGGTGCTCCGCTCTGTCGCGCTCCGAGGATTTCGCCGCCGCCTCTGAGCTCGAGATCCTTTTCGGCAATCAGGAAGCCGTCTTCGGTCCGTTCCATCATCTCAAGGCGTTTGCCAGCCGTTTCGCCGAGCGGGGACTTGTAAAGCAGCATGCAGAAGGACTCGCGCGTTCCGCGGCCAACCCGGCCACGAAGCTGATGCAGTTGCGCCAGGCCGAAACGTTCGGCGTGCTCGATGACCATGATGTTGGCATTCGGCACATTGACGCCGACTTCGATGACGGTCGTCGCAACGAGGATCTTGAGTCCCCCGGCTGCGAAGGCGGCCATCGTCTCATCTTTTTCCTTGGCTGCGAGCCCGCCATGGAGCAAACCGACGTCATCACCGAAGGTCTGGCGCAGGTACGCGTGGCGTTCCTCGGCCGCCGCGAGATCAGTCAGTTCCGAGGTTTCGATCAGTGGGCAGACCCAATAGACCTGCGCACCCTCGCTTAATTGTACGCGGATGCGATCGATCAACCGCTCGAGCAGCTCGAGCGGCACCATCTTGGTCACGATCGGTTTGCGCCCGGCCGGCTTTTCCTTGAGTTTGGAAACGTCGAGGTCGCCGTAATGCGTCATTAAAAGCGTGCGCGGAATGGGCGTCGCCGTCATCACCAGCACGTTGGTATCGCCGTTGGCGCCCTTCGCCTGCAGCGCCAGCCGCTGATGCACGCCGAAACGATGCTGCTCGTCGATGACAGCGATCGCGATGTCCTTGAATCGAACGTCGGCCTGAAAAAGTGCGTGCGTGCCGATCAAGATGTCGACCTCGCCGTCCTGAAGGCGGGTCAGTATGCTGTCGCGCGCCTTGCCCTTCTCACGGCCGGTCAAAAGCGCAATGCGCAGACCAGCCGCCTCGGCGAACGGAGCGATCGTTTCGAGATGCTGACGGGCGAGAACTTCCGTCGGCGCCATCAATGCGGCCTGCGCGCCAGCTTCGACGGCAACGGCCATCGCCAGCAGCGCGACGACGGTTTTGCCCGATCCGACGTCGCCTTGCAGCAGGCGCAACATCCGGTGTGAAGCAGCGAGATCGGCAACGATCTCTTCTAGCGCCGCCGTTTGCGAGCCGGTCAGGGAGAAAGGCAACGCCGCGATGATTTTTGCGCGGATCCGGCCGTCTCCGGAAAGCCGCCGCCCGCGCTCCACCTTGTGATTTTGGCGCACGAGCGCAAACGCCAACTGGCCCGCGAGCAGTTCATCGTAGGCGAGCCGTTGCCACGGCGCGGCGCCGTTCGAAACGTCCTGGGGTTCGGCCGGTTGATGGATGCGCTTCAGGGCAGCTTTGAAACCGGGCCAGCCGCGTGCCGCCAGCCAGTTGCTTTCCTGCCATTCGGGAAGATCCGGGACACGCTCGATGGCTTGGCGCTCCGCTTTGATCAAGACCTTGCCCGAAAGGCCCGCCGTCAGCGGATAAACAGGCTCCAGCATCGGTAGTTCGTCGCGGGCTTCCGGCGAAACAATGTAGTCGGGATGCGCCATTTGCAACGCTTCGCCGTAACGCTCGATGCGGCCCGAGACGAAGCGCAATTCTCCGACGGGCAGCTGCTTTTCTATGAATTTGCGCTCGGCGTGGAAGAAAACGAGGTCGATGCGCCCGGTATCGTCTTCGCAGGTCACCTTGTAGGGCGCTTTGTTGTTGCCGCGCGGTGGCGGCTTGTGTTTCAAAACCCTGAGACAGAGCGTGACGATCGTGCCCGGAACGGCGGCAGCGAGCTGCGGTTCGGTCCGGCGGTCGATCACACCCGTCGGCATGTGCCAGAGGAGATCGGCGACGCGCGGCTCCGTTACGCCCGGCGGCAAAGCCAGACATTTCTTGAGCAGCAGGACCAAGCGCGGGCCGATGCCCGTTAGGGCTTGTGCAGACGCGAAGAGCGGATTGAGAGAAGCGGGTCGCATCGTCGAATTCGGCTCGCCATAGGGAGGATCCACGTGCTGCGACCAGAGTCGCGGCAATAAGCATCGCCGTCGAACGCTAGGCGTTGCAGGCCGCGAGCGCTATAGGAGCCCTTCGCGCGGACGGCGCACCGTGACGGCTCGCCAATCCTCCGTCAAGCCGCGAAGGCCTCTTTATCCCGTTGACATGCAACCTGATCTCAAGATGACGGACGATCTCGATATGCGGCGGCGCCGCGCCGCCTATCGTGCCCATCATCGGGGAACGAAGGAGATGGACGTGCTCGTCGGCCGTTACGCCGACGCCCGGCTCGCCACATTTTCGTTCGACGATCTGGCCCGATTTGAGCGCCTTTTGACCATCCCCGATCCGGTGTTGCAGCAGTGGATATTGTCCGGCGCTGGATTTGACGGCTCCGAGTTCGAGGATGTGGTGATCGATATGCGGGTTTTTCACGGTCTTTTGGAGAAGGCGGCTAAAAAGCTCTGATGCCGGATCAGCCACAAAATAAGCGCGTCATTTTTTCGGGCGTTCCGGAAGGGTTCGACGGCCGCGTCATCGCGGATATCACGAAGACGGCGCGCACCGACGATCAGCCGGGTCTGCACCTCCACGTCGCGCGCGATGACCGAAGGCTCGAGGAACTCCAAGCGGCGGTCGCGTTTTTCGCACCCGAAATTTCGGTCATGCCGTTTCCGTCGTGGGATACCGTTCCCTACGATCGAACCAGCCCCAATGCCGAAATCGTGTCGCGGCGCATTACGACACTCGGCCGGCTCGCCATCGGCGGACGCAAAAAGCCGACGCTCATCATCACGACAGTCAATGCCATCCTGCAACGCGTGCCGCCCCGCAGCTTCGTTCGCGGCGCCGTCAAGTCGATCGTGCCCGGCCAGCGCCTCGATCCGGCCGATCTAGTGAAGCGCCTCGGCGCCTATGGATATGACCGCTCGAGCACGGTAATGGAGCCGGGAGAATTCGCACAACGCGGCGGCATCCTCGATCTCTTTCCGCCGGGGCGCACTAATCCGCTCCGACTCGATTTTTTCGGCGATACGCTCGAAAGCATCAAGTCGTTCGACGCCGAAACGCAACGCTCGCTGAAAGCCGTAGCGAAATTTGCGCTGATGCCGGTTAGCGAGATTGCCTTTGGCGACGCCGCAACGGCGCTTTTCAGGACGCGCTACGTTGCGCTCTTCGGCGGCAATACGGGGGACGATCCGCTGTATGAAGCCGTCAGCAGCGGGCGCCGCTATCAGGGTCAGGAGCACTGGCTGCCATTTTTCCATCCGACGCTGGAAACTCTGTTCGACTACGTGCAGGGCGCCGGCGTCAGCTTCGATCACATGGCGGATGAAGCGATCGAGCAGCGTTTCGGACAAATCCGCGACCATTACGAGGCGCGCGTCGATTCCCTCGAAGGTCAGCGTTTCGGCGCGCCGCCCTATAAGCCGGTGCCGCCGGATCAGATGTTTCTCGACGGCAAGACGTGGGCCGATGCGCTTGGCGCACGGACCGTCTCGCGGCTGACACCCTTCGACGATCCGGGCGCCGGCGGCTACGCGATGAAAGGCCGGCGAGGCCGGACCTTCGCGGCCGAGCGCGCCGATCCCGATGCCAATGTCTTCGACGCCGTCGTCGGCCATATCCGCCGCGTGCAGGGCGAGCCGCGGCGCGTCATCATCGCGTCGTGGACGCTCGGGGCGCGCGAACGTCTGATCAGCCTTCTTGCCGATCATGGTCTCAAGGATGCGCGAAAGGTCGAAAATTTCGTCGACGTTTTGGCGCTGCCGAAGGATGCCACCGCATTCGCCTGCTTCGGTGTCGAAGAAGGATTTGAGACCCCGGATTTCGCCGTCATCGCGGAACAGGACATCCTCGGTGACAGACTTGTGCGTCAGCGGCGCAAGCCGCGCCGCGCTGCCGACGTTCTGACGGAAGCGACGAGTCTTTCGGTCGGTGACCTTGTCGTTCATAGCGATCACGGTATCGGCCGGTTTGCGGGACTGCAGACCATCACGGCGCTCGGCGCGCCGCACGACTGTCTCGAAATTCACTACGCTGCCGGTGATAAGCTGTTTCTCCCCGTCGAGAACATCGAGCTTCTGTCGCGCTACGGCGGCGAAGGCGGGGATGCTCAACTCGACCGGCTTGGTGGCCTTGCCTGGCAGTCGCGCAAGGCGCGGCTGAAGAAGCGGCTGCGCGACATTGCCAACGAGCTGATCAAGATTGCTGCTTTGAGAGCGCTGCGCGAAGCGCCGGTGCTGGTGCCGCCGGCCGGAACTTACGACGAGTTCGTCGCGCGCTTCCCGTACGAAGAGACGGAGGATCAGGCTGCCAGCATCGACGCGGTGCTGGCCGATCTCGCCTCCGGCAAGCCGATGGACCGGCTGGTTTGCGGCGACGTTGGCTTCGGCAAAACGGAAGTGGCGCTGAGGGCCGCGTTCGTCGCAGCGATGAATGGTCTGCAAGTCGCGGTCGTCGTGCCGACGACGCTGCTGGCGCGGCAGCATTTCAAGACATTCAGCGAGCGCTTCCAGGGTTTGCCGCTGAAAATCGCACAGGCTTCGCGGATGGTCGGGGCCAAAGGGCTCGCCGAAGTCAAGGCGGGTCTCAAGTCGGGAGCAATCGATATCGTCGTCGGCACGCATGCGTTGCTCGGCAAATCGATCGAGTTCGCGCGCCTCGGCCTGCTTGTCATCGATGAAGAGCAACACTTCGGCGTCACGCACAAAGAGCGCCTGAAGAAGATGCGCGACGACGTGCACGTGCTGACGCTTTCGGCGACGCCTATTCCGCGCACGTTGCAGCTGGCTTTGACGGGCGTTCGCGAACTGTCGCTGATTACGACGCCGCCGGTGGACCGCTTGGCGGTCCGGACCTACATCTCGCCATTCGATCCGGTGATTTTGAAGGAAGCACTGCGGCGCGAGCGTTTCCGCGGCGGCCAGACCTATTACGTCGCCCCGCGTATTTCCGATCTCGACGACATTGCCGAGTTTCTGCGCGAGACCGTGCCAGATCTCGCCTTCTCGCGTGCGACCGGTCAAATGACGCCGACAGAGCTCGAAGATGTCATGACGGCATTTTACGAGGGGAAGTACGACATCCTGCTCTCGACGGCAATCGTCGAGTCGGGCCTTGACGTGCCCAATGCCAACACGCTGATCGTACACCGCTCCGATATGTTCGGCCTGGCTCAACTTTATCAGCTGCGCGGCCGCGTCGGCCGCTCGAAGACGCGCGCCTATGCCTACATCACGACGCCGCCCGGTCAGAAGCTGACCGAAGGCGCCGACAAGCGCCTGAAGGTTTTGCAGTCGCTCGACACGCTTGGCGCCGGGTTCTCGCTGGCCTCGCACGATCTCGACATTCGCGGCGCCGGCAATCTGCTGGGCGACGAGCAATCCGGCCACATCCGCGAAGTCGGCTTCGAACTCTACCAGTCGATGCTGGAGGAGGCGGTCGCGGCGATGAAGGGTGGCGACTTGGAGGCCGCCGACAAGTGGAGTCCGGAAATTCAGCTTGGCACCGCGATCATGATTCCGGAAACCTACATCTCCGACCTTCAGCTTCGGCTCGGCCTCTATCGGCGCTTGTCGGGTCTTGAAAAGCGGGAAGAGATCGATGCCTTCGCCGCCGAGCTTGTCGATCGCTTCGGGCCGTTGCCGCCCGAGGTCGAACACTTGCTGGATGTGATGGAGATCAAGGGTCTCTGCCGCGCCGCCGGTATCGCGAAGGTCGACGCAGGCCCGAAGGGCGGTGTGGTCACTCTGTATAAGTCACGGTTCGCAAACCCCGAGGGGTTGGTCGCGTTGGTTCAGAATTCGCGTGGCGGTCTGAAGATCCAGCCCGATCAGCGGCTCGTCTATCGTGCCGATTGGGATTTGCCGGAGGCGCGGCTGAAAGGTGTGCGGGCGCTGATCCAGCAGTTTGCCGATCTTGCCGGGAAGGCGAAGCAGGCGGCGTAGCAAACAACGTCATGGCCGCCCTCCGAGGCGGCCATCCAGACTCAAAAAGCCGGATTTCCCCGTTTGGGCATTCCAAGGCCGGGTCAAGCCTGGCCATGGAGTGGAGGGGCAATGGCTCCATCAACGGCCGAAGACTTTAAATACTTTTTTCCGAGATTTTGGCCGCAAGCGCCTTGCGCTGCACTTTGCCGTTTGCCGTGCGCGGTATCCGATCGATGAAGAAAACCTCGCGCGGCACTTTGTAGGCTGCGAGGTGCTCCGCCGCGAAAGTTTTGATCGCCGCCGCGTCGGGCTCCGTACCCTCGGCACGCACGACGAACGCAGCGATGACCGATACGTCGCTGCGCACGCGAATTTCCGTGCACGCAACTTCGGATACCCCGGGGCAACGTGCGAGTGCGGCCTCAACCTCCTGCGGCGAGACGCGATAACCACCGGCATTCATCAGTTCGTTTGATCGGCCGAGGTGCGTGACGTAGCCATCATCATCGATGGAGCCGAGGTCGCCGCCGACGAACCATTTGCCACGGAAAACTTGCGCTTCCTCTTCTGGCCGCCGCCAGTAGCCGAGCATCAGTCCCGGGTCGGAGCGATGCACGGCGATCAGACCTTCGGATCGCGGCGACAGCGGCTCGTCGCCGCCGGTGACCGGAAGGATTGCAACACGGCGGCCGGGCTGCGGTTTGCCGACGCTTCCCGGGCGATGCGGTACCGAAGGCCCGGTCGAGATGTAGGTCGAAATTTCGCTCATGCCGAGCGCTTCATAGAGCGGTCGCCCGGTTGCGGCTGTCCAATCTTCGATCAGTCCCGGCGGCGGTGTTTCACCGGCCATCAATCCATGCCGAAGCCGGCCCAACGCTTGCGGTTCGGGGCGCGCGTATTTCAGAATTTGACGATAGACGCCGGGAACCGCCGCAAAAAGCGTCGCGCCCGTCGCCGCGATGAGGCCGGGCCAGAGTTCCGGCCGTTTGTCTCCCGTGCAGACGATGGCTGTTGCGCCGTTCGCCCACGGGTCGGTTAGTCCGACGCCGAGCGTGAACGTCCAGTTGAAAGCGCCGGCGTGCAGCATGCGGTCGTCGGGTCCGAGTCCGTACCAGCCCTGATACATCGGGCGCCTGCCGAATGCCGAGCGATGAGCATGCAAGACGCCTTTCGATCGCGCTGTTGTACCCGACGTGTAGACGAGGAACGCCGGATCGTCTGACATCGACCGCGCATAGTCCAGGCGCGTCGGGTACTTCAGCATCGCCGCAACGTCGGCGGCAGCGAACACGATCATATTTTCGGGAACGATCTCTCCGGGCAAAGCTCGCGCCGTGGCGATGGCCGCCGCGCCGCTATCCTCGAGCAACGTTCCTAACTCAGTCGTCGTGAGCTGATCCGATAGCGGCAGCGCGACGAAACCGGCGGCGATCGCGGCGAAGAAGATCAATGCGGAATGGCTCGAGTTGCCGAGGCGGATTGCAATCCGGTCCCCGCGCTTCAAGCCACTTGCCGTCAGCGCCGCGGCGAGACGCTGCACGGCGTCCTCGAGTTCGCCGAAGGTCCAAACTTCGGCAGGCTTGTCCGGATGATAGACCTCGTAGACGAGCAACGCCGCTTTCGACGGCATCGCGCGTGCTGCTTGGCCAATGCAATAATCGGCCATGTTGAAGGTCTGTCCGTCGCGCAACGTCATTTGCCGTCGATCCACCAAGTGTCGACAGAATAACCGAAAAGCGGCGTCTTATCGGGATGCTTGAGGCGCGCCCAATAGGCGACCCACTGGCGCGGCGTGTAGAATAGCGGAACGACGTAATCGCCGGAAAGCAGCACGCGATCGAGCGCGCGAACGGCTGAGATGAAATCCGTTTCCGTTTTGGCGGCGAGCATCGCATCGATCATCGCGTCGGCGGCAGGGTTCTTGACGCCGGCGAAATTGTACGAGCCTTTTGCATCCGCCGTCTTGGCCGACCAGCGGAAAAGCTGCTCGTTCCCCGGCGACAGCGACGACGGCCACGTGTTCTGGATCATGTCGTAGTCAAAGCTCGCAAGACGCTCCTGATATTGCGCGCTGTCGACGACGCGGACACGCACCGCGATGCCGAGTGGCTCGAGGCTTCGTGCATAGCTCAACAGAAGCGCCTCCTGGGCGTTGCTGTTGGCGAGAATTTCAAAGGCGAGCGGCTTCCCGGTCTTGGCGTTGATCAAGCGTCCGCCCTTCAGAACCATGCCGGCCTCGGTGAGCAGCGCATAGGCCGCCTTCTGATTGACGCGGTTCTGACCGCTGCCGTCGCTGATCGGGAATTGATATGTGCCCTTGAGAAATTCCGGACGGACGGCATTCGGGAAAGGGGCAAGAAGCGCGCGCTCACGGGTATCGGCCGGGCGTCCGGTCGAGGCGAGATACGAGCGCTCGAAGTAGCTCGTAGTGCGTTTGAACAGACCATTGTAGAGCGTGCGGTTGACCCATTCGAAATCGAAGAGCGTCATCAGCGCCCGGCGCACGCGCGGGTCCGAGAAGACGGCGCGGCGGGTGTTGAAGACGAGCGCCGTCATGCCCGCGGGCAATCCGATGTCGAATTCCGCCTTCACGATGCGGCCGTCGTGGACGGCGTCGATATCGTAGGCGTCGGCCCAGCGACCGGGATCGTCTTCCAGTCTCAGATCAATGGCGCCGGACTTGAAGGCTTCGAGCATGACGGATGCGTCGCGGAAATAGTCGAAGCGGACTTCGTCGAAGTTGAAACGGCCGCGATTGACGGGAAGATCGCGCCCCCAATAGTCCTTGTCGCGTGTGAATGAAATCGAGCGGCCGGGATCGACGCGTGAAACCGTATAAGGCCCCGACCCAACGAGAGGCGTCATCGACGACGTTTCGAATTTTTGCGGCGTCGTCGCGTGCGCGGCAAAGACGGGCATCAAGCCGAGGATGAACGGAAGTTCGCGATCGCTCGCATCTTCGAACGTGAACCGTACGCTGCGCTCGCCGATTTTTTCAGCTTTTGAGACCTTCGCGAAATAGGTGCGATGGTTCGGGCGGCCTTTCGTTTTCAGAAGTTCGAATGACGTTATGACGTCTTCGGGTGTCACCGGCAGGCGGTCCGAGAATTTTGCGTTCGGATTGAGCGCGAACGTGACGGACTTGCCGTCATCCGCCACATCGATTGTTTCGGCGAGCAGTCCGTAGAGTGTGAACGGTTCATCGAGGCTGCGGGCCATCAGGCTCTCGACGACAAATTCCCGGATGCCCGACGCCGGTACGCCCTGGACAATAAAAGGGTTCAGGTTCTCGAAAGAGCCAAGGACACCGAGCGTCAACCTGCCGCCTTTCGGAGCCGATGGATTGACATAGGGAAAGGCTTCGAAATTATCCGCGTAGAGCGGGGTGCCATGAAGCGCGATGGAATGGCTGGGCGCGGCGCCGGCGGTTCCGCAGCCAATGAACATCAGTCCGAGGACCGCGATCGCTGCAAACTTCACGAACGGCATTTTCGGCACCTGAAAATCCTTCGACCTGCTTGATAACGCAGAATAATACCTGCAGTGTGGCACACACTGCCGGTTGTGTTGGAGCTTTGTATCGACGGCCCTTCCACTATTGTCCAGCTTGCTATAGTGACCTCACAGACACGGCGGCCAACGGAAAAAGGGGCCCCCAATAGGAGCTTCTTCCGGTCACGGGATTGCCGTATTCCGAGCCTTACTCGGGCCCGGAACGGCGGAGCAAACGCCGGGTCCGCGCAGACCTCGCTTTGGGAGATTGCGCGGCGAAATAAGGGGTAGGGCCGGCTCGGCCGGTTTGCAAAACAGCGAGGAATTTTAGTTGATGGGATATGCAGCATTGCGCGCGAGCGGCAGGGCGCTCGCATCGGCCTTGGCGCTTGCCGTCGCCATGTCCGTCTCGGCGGCTTCAGCTCAAGACGCTCCGGAAAAAGAAATCAAGATTACGCCGAAAAAGGTCGAGTCGACGCCTGCTCCAGCTAAAGCTGCGAAGCCCGCTGCTGGTGCGCCGGCCGCCACCGCAAACGCGGCAACGGGCGCCGGCAAGAGTGCGTGGGTGAAGCTTTGCGAGAAAGCGCCGCTCGTCAAGAAGGATAAAGACGGCAAGGAAGTGAAGGAAGAGAAGGAACTCTGCCTTACACATCACGAGCGCCTCGACGGCAACACGGGCATGGTGCTTGTCTCGGCCGCGATCCGCGAAATCAAGGGTCAGCCGAAGAAATCCCTGATGATCATGGTTCCGCTTGGCATGGCGATTCCGCCGGGCATCAGAGCCGCGGTTTATACCAAAGAGCAGTGGGCCGCCGCCGCCAAGAACGAGAAGATCGACGAAAAGACGTTGAAGCCGATCGAGCTCAAGTATTCGCTCTGTCATCCGGCAGGGTGCACGGCTGAAACCGAAGCGACGCCCGAAATTCTCGCCGAGATGGCGAAGGGCGGCGGTCTCATGGTGCTGGCGATGAACGCCGCGGCACAGCCTGTCGGTTTTCCGGTTCCGCTCGACGGTTACAACGAAGCCACAGCGGGTCCGCCAGTCGACAACAAGAAGTATGCCGAAGCTCGCAGCTCGCTGATGAAGCAAATTCGCGAACGTCAGCAGAAAATGGCGGAGCAATGGAAGGAAAAGGAATTGAAAAACCTTCCGCTTGATGCGCCGGGCGCGCCTCCGACGACGACGGGTTCGACAGGCGCCAAGGCTGCTCCCAAAAAGTAACGATGCTTTTGGTTTTCTGTTGCAATGAATAACCGCCCCGGCTCGTGCCGGGGCGGTTTTGTTTTGTGGCACGATCGATGAGCTTTGGAATACTTTCTAATTCGACGATCCGCGCCGCGGCCGATAAATGCCGTTGCCGTCATTGACGAACCGGTCCGCGATATCGGGATGCCGAAGCGGCTCCGATGTTTCGTCGTGTAGCAGGTTCTGCTCGGAAACGTAGGCGATGTATGTTGTCTCAGAGTTCTCAGCGTAGAGATGATAGTAGGGCTGATCTTTCCTCGGCCGCACATCCTCGGGGATCGACAGCCACCATTCCTCGGTGTTCGCGAACTCGGGGTCGATATCGAAGATCAGGCCGCGAAACGGATAGAGGCGATGACGGACCACCTGTCCGATCGAAAATTTCGCATGTCTGATCTCGCCCATGTCGTGAATGTGTGGTGCCCGCCGGAAAGTGGCAAGGCCCATCGTGTCAACTAGAGCGAACCGTAAAGAGCGGCGCGTTCCGGGTCTCGTGCGGCAACGATTTTTGCCAAGTCGACCATGACTTTCGCCTGCTTCCAGGTCGCGTCGTCCTGCATCTTGCCGTCGAGCATGACGGCGCCTGTGCCGTCGGGCATCGCTTCAAGGATTCTCTTGGCGAATTTCACCTCGGCCGGGTCGGGCGAGAAGACACGCTTGGCAATCTCGATCTGCGTCGGGTGCAGCGACCAGGCGCCGAGGCAACCCTGGAGGAAGGCGTTACGGAACTGAGCTTCGCACGCGGCGAGGTCAGAAAAGTCGCCGAACGGACCGTAAAACGGTTTCAAGCCGTAGGCGAGGCAGGCGTCCACCATCTTGCCGATCGTGTAGTGCCAGAGGTCCTGCTGATAGAAGGTGCGCGCTGCGGCCGCGTCCTTGCCTGCATCCGCCAGCACGCCGTAATCGGGATGGCCGCCGCCGACGCGCGTCGTCTTCATGCCGCGCGACGCCGCAAGATCGGCGGGCCCGAGGCTCATGCCGTGCATGCGCGGCGAGGCGGCGGCGATCGCTTCAACGTTATTGACGCCTTCGGCCGTTTCGAGAATGGCATGGATCAGGATCGGCTTCTTGACGGCGTGCCTGGCCTCGAGCTGCGCCAGAAGCTGATCGAGATAGTGGATATCCCATGGTCCCTCGACCTTCGGGAGCATGATGACGTCGAGCTTGTTGCCGACGCTCGCGACGATCTCGGTCACGTCATCGAGCACCCACGGCGAATTGAGACAGTTGATGCGTGTCCACACGCCCGTCGCGCCGAAATCGTTGCCGCGCACCATCTCGATGAAACCCTTGCGCGCGTTTTCCTTCTGATCGAGTGGCACCGCGTCCTCGAGATTGCCGAGCACGACGTCGACCTGGGCGGCGATGCTTTTGATCTTGGCGCGGATCTTATCGTTGTGCGACGGCACGAAATGGATCATGCGCTCGAGGTTGACGGGAAGGCTGCGATAGGGCTCGGGCGCGCCGATTGCGAGGGGCGAGAAATGCTTAGCGGGCGTGCGTGTCGAGGCCATCGGCGGCGATCCTGTGCAAAGTTCGGGAAGGAGCGTGCACCATAAGTGGCAGCCGGCGACTGTCAATTGGACACGTTTGGCTATCGGTACTGGCCTTTGCCGCGCTATCGTCTCTGAGCAAACAAACGCGGAGGCCCTGATGATCGAGGTCACCAACCAACCGCCGCCGCTGGTAAACTATAATCTTCTATTGAGCGACACGGTTCTTCGCGAAGCGCTCAGGCGTGAACACGCGGAGTGGGCGGAAGGCGCACTCACGCGCCTTGGCGAACGCTTGGGAACTTCCGAAGCAATATCATGGGGCTTCGACGCTAACCGCAATGCACCGACGTTGCGGGCATTCGATCGCTACGGCCACCGTATCGATGAAGTCGAATTTCATCCCGCCTGGCACGATCTTTTGACCGTGGCCATGGGAGCAGGTCTCCACTGCAGCCCGTGGGCGGCTTCGAAGCGCGGCGCGCACGTCGCCCGAGCCGTCGGATCGTACATGCTCGCGCAAACGGAAAGCGGCGTTTATTGCCCGATCTCGATGACATACGGTTCGGTTTCGACGCTGAAGCATGCCCCCGAGATTGCCGACGAGTGGCTGCCGCGCATTTTTTCTCGCCATTACGACCGGCGCTTCGTACCGGCAACGCAGAAAACTTCGGCGCTGATAGGCATGGCCATGACCGAGAACCAGGGCGGCTCGGATTTGCGCGCCAACGTTTCCCGTGCCGAATTTTACGCGAGCGACGGCACCCGGCGCTTCTACCGGCTTAACGGTCACAAGTGGTTCATGTCGGCGCCGATGTGTGACGCGTTTCTGGTGCTCGCCCAAACGGACGCGGGACCGACGTGCTTCCTCGTTCCGCGCTGGACGCCCGAGGGCGCGCGCAACGCCATTCACATTCGCCGTCTCAAGGACAAGCTCGGCAATCGCTCGAATGCCTCGAGTGAGGTGGAATTCGCCGGTACCCACGCCGAACTATTGGGTGAGGAAGGCCGCGGCATTCCGACGATCATCGAAATGGGCAACTTCACGCGGCTCGATTGCGCGATCGGATCGTCTGCGCTCATGCGGCAGGCCGTGGCGCAGGCCATTCACCATGCCGGGCACCGCAGGGCATTTCAGAAGCGGCTGATTGAACACCCGCTGATGACGAACGTGCTTGCCGATCTTGCGATCGAGTCTGAGGCCGCGACGGTGCTGACTATGCGCCTGGCACGCGCCTACGATGATGAGGGCGATGCGGCAACGAACTTCTGCCGCGTCGTAACGCCGGCCGCAAAGTTCTGGATTTGCAAGCGCGCATCGACGCTCGCCGGGGAGGCGATGGAGGTCTTGGGCGGCAACGGCTACGTTGAGGAATTCAATCTGGCTCGCATCTACCGCGAGGCTCCCGTTAACTCGATTTGGGAGGGATCGGGGAACATCATGTGCCTCGATGTCTTGCGGGCGCTTCGCCGCGCGCCTGCCGCCGCGGATATTCTGTTCGATGAGATGCGGGACGCCGCAGGGGCCGATAAGCGATTGCGGATGTTGCTCGACGCGCTGCGAGATCGCGCCGGGTCGATCGAAGAGTCTCAAGCGCGCGCATTCGTCCGCGATCTCGTCATCGCGCTGCAGGCTTCTTTGCTCATCCGGCATTCGCCATCGGCAATTGCCGATGGTTTTTGCGCGTCGCGTCTCACCGGCGGGCTCGGAGCGTTCGGCATGCTTCCGCCTGGCATCGATACAAATGCGATTGTCGCCCGCGCCGCGCCCGTGTTGACCAAGTAAACTCCCGGAATTGTCATTCCGGGCGAGCTTTTTGCGAGGTCCTGGAACCAGCCGGACTTTCTGAGTCCCGGCTCTCCGAACGCTGCGGCCGGGATGACAAGATCAGAAGAAGGCGGCGAGTGCGGGCCGCGCGGAGGTTTGTGTCGGGTGCTATGGTGCCGCCGCGTTGAGTGATACATTCAACGTTCTGCCAAGGAGTAGCGTCATGGATAAGATCATTGAATGCGCCAAGGTCGACCCTTCGTCCGGATGCACGTACGTCGTCAGAGGTAAGAACGAAGAGGAGGTTCTGAAGAACGCCATGGAGCACGCGAAATCGCACGGCCTCCGAGAGGTGACGCCGGAGCTCATGGCAAAAGTGAAGTCTGCCATCCGCGACGCGGACTAAGCGCCGGATCGGCCAGTCAATATTTTACCGATACGCCCCGCCCGCAACGCATGTGTGTGCAGGCGAGTGATTTAGGTATTCGAAGGGATGCCGCGTTACGACGCCTTCGCGTGGGGCGCGACTGCGGGGCCGGCTGCACTTGCGGCCTCGGGAAGTTTTTCGGCAAGTGCTGCAAGGACGGCATCGATCGGGATGCCGAGAGACTTTGCGATCTGCTGCACGTGTTCGTCTCCGAGGGCCGTGCGAATCTGATCGGTGCTGATCGGAAGATTGCCCTTGTTCTTATCGACCCAGGACGCAACCTCGTTTCCAAGTCCCGCGTCTTGCAGTTTGGCAAGGATCGTCTGCAGTCCTTCGGTTCCCAGAACGCTTTTCAGAAGCCCGGGGAGCGCGGCTTGCTCTGCCTGGCCGACGACACTTCCAACGGCGCCCTTGAGCGCATCGCTCCAACTCATATTTTGTCCTTTCCAGTGTTTGCGGCCACGGATGGTCAGACCCGTTGCCGTGCATTGGCGCAAGACCGAGTGCGCTTACTCTAATCGCTCGCGACACGCCGCGTAATCTTCATCGTCGTGCCTTACAAAAAGTTATGAAGGGTTCGACGCAGCAGCCATGCGCAATCGAATTCCGCGTCGCCACACGATCTTCAAAGTTCGAGGATAGCTGGCCTGAATGAACCTCCGATCGATAAACATTGCTGCGAAGTTTTTTGCGGCGCGCGTCTGTTTCGCCGGGCTCGTCGCACTGTTCTCGGTTGCAACAGCCGTCCGCGCCGACGATTGCTTGAACACGACGACCACGACGGC